>BNJU01000802.1_pt1 | contig 103206 bp, 121 predicted proteins | sample 8539281 | NCBI WGS metagenome assembly BNJU01 (sample SAMD00202456, study PRJDB9452) | human saliva metagenome | isolation source: human saliva | place: Japan | reverse complement strand
TAAATCCAAATAATGCCAATGTAATTATTTTAGATACTATGTTAAATAGATATAACAGTATTGCAGATAAGGTTCTAGTTATTACTGATGGGATTAAATATATTTCCGAAATCTTGAAGATTTATTAATCTTAAAACTTACTGCCATTAATATTTCTGACAATGAAAAACTAGATGATACTATCTGGATATCAGTATACTATATATCATGATAATGAAATAGTAGTAAGAGAAGAGTTCTTGAAGAAGTGTTATAGTTTATTAAAAATAGTATTGAAGTATATCAAATTCGTAACTAGGTGAGAAAATTATATAAGAGGGGCGGATGATCTATAATGTTTTTAAGATTGAATTTGGTAAGTTATTTAGAGAAATTTATTATCTATTCGCATTAATTTTAATTTTATTAAATTTAGGTGTAGTTTTCAAATTAGATTCTTTATCATTATTTATGATAAGTCTTTAGTGGATATTATTTTAATATTGTATTAAAATAGATTTGAATTATAATATTTTTATTATGGGATTGAATTACATCTTTTCGCACAGAGAGATTATATTTCAAGGTAAATGTTTTTTGAGATTCATAAAAGAAAAGTGTCGAGATTTTCTTCAATTTTAGCTAATTTAATTTACTTTTTAGTTTATTATGTAATAATAATTATCAAGTTTATTAGCTTTATTATTTGTTCGTAAAGAATAGTTTATTTAGTGAAATAAAATCGATTATGATGAATATAAATACTGAGAACTCACAACAATGTTAATATTATTGTTTTGTTGATATTATATTCTTATTATCGTAACATTATTAATAATACTAATTTGGCTATTCTGTTTCTCTTTTATATTTTTAAGTGGAAGGTAATTTAGATAGTCAGAAACAAAGGCAACTTTGCAAGTGAAAGAATAGATAATAGTGTGCTTACTATTTTACTAAATCATTTAATATTTGAATCAGCATACATTTAACCTTACTACTTTACCTGTAGTGTTAAATTTTGTTGGGTTATTAGTTGTTATATAGTAAGATTAATAAAATATTCGGATAGAAGGAGATTTAATGGATACACAGATATTAATTCAGTAATAGCAATAGTGTTGTAGTTGATACTATTAGAAGGATTATTGTCAGCAGATAATGCAATTGTACTAGCTGTTATGGTTAGACATCTTCCTCCGAAGGATCGAAAACGTAACACAATGTGGTCTTGCAGACATTAATTTTAGAATAATTGCAATTTCCTAATTACAATTTTAGCACAGTAGGAAATACAGGTACTAGGTGGACTATCTTATATATATGGCTGGTACATATCAAGGGTTCGATAAACAGAAACAAAAAAATTCTGAAGAGAGGAAATAAAGCGCCGAAAAAACAAAGTGGTTTTGGGCAACAGTTATAAAAGTAGAACTAACAGATAGCTTTGCTATGTTCAATTTACGGCTGTAGCAATTGCGATACATTACCACATATCTCAGAAGGCATCAATCGGAGGAATTAACCTTGGACAATTCTCTGTTTATGGTAATCGGTGGTTTTGTAGGTGTTGTAATAATGCGTTATCTTTGCTAATATCTTTATCAAAGTATTGGAAACTAAGCCTGGTTTAAAAACTTGACTTTCTTAATAGTTGGCTGGGTAAACTATTTGTTATAGGCGACTCATGAAAACTAGGATAATACCACGATTTTCTCATTCAACACTTTGGACTGTGATTTTCTGGTTATTACTTGGATTAGTTTGAGAATTTAGTATCAAAAGATTTGAAAATAAATAATATATAGGTTCTTTGTCAAATTCGGTTGATTTAGAAAATTAGGAGAAGCTATGCTATTAAGTAGTATTCTTCCTATTTTCGTTTAGTCTTATTTCTTTTATCGAATATCTTGGCCTCTCTTCTGAATATCTAAGTTTCTTATTATTTTCAGAAGTATAAATAAGCTGAATACAAGTAGTATTTTAGCTTTAAAGTTACCTAAAGATACATAACCATAAAATACGTTTAACTAACTTTAATTTATTGTTAATTCTTCTAAAGGATTAAGATAGCCCATTGTAATACATAGTATTTTTTTAATTTGTCTTTTATATTTCTAAGTGTTTTAATAGCGTAAACATATCTAAGTAAAGTAGATTTATCGTTAATTAAAAGCTTTAAAACTATCAAATCATCTTTTCAAAGAGCTTCTCTAAGGTCTTGATAATCAATAACACTTATAAAGCTGATCTTGCTTAATTAGGTAGTTGACGATATCTTGTTCAGTGATTAATTGCAAAGTATTAAACTTCTTGTGGGTACCATTATCTAATTCATCATAACATGAAGATTCTTCAATAACATTTCAATTGTCTGTATAACTTTTATTTTGTCTTAATGCTATTCATAAATGATACCTATATTTATTAAAGCTCTATTAACTAGTTGAACAATGGAATCTATCAATAACTATCTTCGCATTAGGAAGGTTCTCTAATATTTTTTATAACACGAGTTCTATCAATAACTACTGCTTGACCTTACAACGTTCTTGATAAGAATAGTATAAGAAGTAGTCTTTAATAATTTTTAGTTCTACTAAGTATATTTTGTATTTTATGAGTTAATGCATCTGCCATTGACTCATTTACTTATACTATCAAGTGGAAGGCCTATCAAAGCATATATAATGAGGTAAGTTTAGGTCTTTCTAAAGTTTTAGATGGTCAGACTGTATTCTTAATACAGTATTAGTAGATACAACCAAGACTCAGCTATCTTTTGAGTATTCTCTTAGATAACCTTTATAATATGCCAGCTCGTAGATTTTTAGAATTATTAGAATACTTTCTTACTAGTAGTTTCAGCTGTGAATGATTACCTTCTACATATAAAACGATGTTTATTTAAGTATAAGATGGCTGGTTTATCAGAAATAGCGAGTATTTAACTTCTTTCTATAACCGTTATTAGTTATCTACATTCTTTGTGGACAAAAAGGATTAGATAAGCTTCCAATACTCCGTAAACTAGATGTTTACAAACATTTATTTCAATTCCTCGTTTATCTAAATTTTTATATTTTCATCAGTTATTTGTTGGTATTTAGAAGTTGCTATAATTACACAGATATATAATTTCCTTTCTTGATTTGCTCATACTTGCTATAGAATTTTACATTCTTTTCTATTCCCTATAAATTTAAATACGGCTGATATTTATTATCAACATATTATTATAAACCCTATATAAGAGATATAGTTATTATCTTCTTTCTATAACGGACTAGTTTTCATATACACATAGAAGAATATGATATAATTTAAATATATATTATATTAGATTTGGGAGGAGAAAAATGGCATTCGATGGTTTTTGTAGAAAGATGGTGAAGTTAGAAGAAAGTATATTACAGGACGTAAATAAAGTAATCTATAACAGATGAGTTCGTCTTTTCAATAAGAAGGAAAAATTTAAATTATTTAACAAAATCAGTGCATCTAGAATACAATTAACAATAAAGTTACGAAAATCTTCTACCTAATTTTGATGTGCTTGAAAATACTGGGTGGGATAATACAAAATAAAAAAGAAATAAATAATAATAGTATTTGATTTTTAAAATTAAAATTTTGATGACCTTGGATATGAGATACTGTTATTTAATAACAGAACTAATGGAAACATTCTAATATTTTAACTAATGAGATATACTTGAATCATGAAAATAGTTATAGTCTTGAATATAAACGATACACAATTTCAAACAACAAACTATACTTTTATACTAAAGAAATTTGATCATTCGACTATGACAAATATAAAAATTTAAATTTGAGAATAAAGATAAAGTTTTAATGAAAAATTTCTATATTTCACACTTTGAAAATAATTATTTCGAAAGACATTCTGAGTTGAATTTGAAAAATGTATAAACTTAAATTTGATAACTATAATAAGCCTATTTTGATTGAAGAAAATGTAAAAAGGATTTTACTTCTTTGACGTTAAGAATATAGTAAAGAAGTTTGATTCGTTATCACAACTCCTTGATTACTACTATATGGACACCTAGAAGTCATTATTAATAAGAATACTGACAGAAAACTATTTAATTATTCAAAATAAATAGACTAAATAAAAGGTAAGTATACTGAAAGCCGACTTTTCAAGCTGAAAATAGGGATGATTACAAATTAAAGGTCAGCTATTGATTTTATGTTTATTTATTTAAAGGATATACCAGAAACAACGTTGCAGAATTTTTGGTAAAGATTTATCTGGAATAGAGATAAATTAGATAAAGAGTTTAACTATTGAAAAAAAATTAGGAGAAATTTAATCTTTATAAAAATAAGAACTATCGAAATCTATTGACAAATGAGATAATAAAGAAATTTAGGGTATTTTGAGACGATAAAATTCCAACTGATGGATAAAACAGATATAGCAGAAGTTAAGAAAATTGATTGCTAATGGGATTTTAGAAAGATAAAAATTAATAAGAGAAAAAGAACAAGAGTAATTATTTATCATCATAATGAAACAGCAATTTATGTTGGAAGAATAATCTTCAAAATGATACTATTACAAATAAATTAACAAGGACGTGACTATTTATGGTTTCATGCAAAAGATATTCCAGGTGGTCATGTTGCAATTTTTGATAATAATCCAAGTGAAGATACAATGAAGTTGCATCACTGTTAGCGCATACTATTCGAAGTTTAAAAACGAAGAATATGTTAATGTAGATAGAACATTAATAAAAACGTGATATCTGCTGCTAAACCTGGATTAGTGACGTATACAGGACAAAACTGTTAAGCAAAAGATAGATAAAAGATCTAATTGGACAACTTTTTAACAAATGATAAAAATTAAATATTAAACATCAAAGGAAGGTGAACACATGAATGATACAAATTGGATGCAAAAACAGCTATAAAAGATACGATTACCAACCGTGCTTTGGATAGATAGGTATAGGGGTTGGCATTTGGAATTATAACTAGTTCAGTGGGGATTAATCCTTTCTTTGTTGGAGCAATGTCATTATTTATTTATGCAGGAGGAGCTCAATTTATTACAGTGAGTCATGCTCTCAGTGGTGCTCATGCTTTTCAATCATACTGCAACATTTCTAATTAATTTCGAGGATGATATTAATGAGTATGGCAATAGCTCCATTTTTAAACGTTATAGTGTGTTTCTGAGAATATAGTAATTGGCACTTTTTAACACGATGAGAGTTTTGCTTTTAGGAATGAATAAGCAAAACTATACAGGTGGAAATCTTACTTATGAAATGGTTTAATAGCAAATTTAATATCTTATTTTACATGGTTTTACTTCATCAGTAGCAGGGGCATTATTAGGAAATAGTTATGATCCCAAATCTCTTGGTTTAGATTTTGCTTTTAGTAGCAATGTTTATAGGATTGTTGTACCTGCAAGTATTATCGAGATTTTACTATTAAGAAAAAGGTTCAGTTTATTGTTATGCACGTTTAGTTATTTTTAGTATATTTTGGAATGATTTTTATTCCTAGTAATGTATTGATAATAGTAGTTACTTTTAATAGGGTGTGCGATGGGAGTGGTTTTAAAAATGTTATCAACTAGTTATATTCTCTTACATATTGGGATGTACAATTGTAACATGGTTATCTCAGAGTACTTCCATTTGTATTAATGAAAAAGTTTGATTTACCTAAAGCGGTAATAGAGTATCTTAGCTTTGTGCCGATTGTTATAATGTCAGCGTTATGGTTTTGATAGTTTATTTATACATTGGAGAATTTCCTCAAATCAATTATGAAAATCTACTAGCGTCTCTACCTACAGTAGTTAGTGCTATTATTTCAAAAAGTCTTCTAGTAATTGTTGTAGTTGGAATAGTATCTTTAGCGATAATAAGATATGTTTTTAGAAAGTTATAGATTAAGATTGCGATGTTTATTAGAAATAAAAATTAAGAATTTTTATACTAACAAATTAATTTTCAACTTAAATATACATGTTTATAGTTTAAATCGATTTATGGTATTATAAAAGATAATAAAACATGATAGAAGGATACGAAAAATGGAGAAAAGGATTACTAATAGTTCTTTCAGGACCTTCAGAGTAGGGTAAAGGTACTGTAAGAAAGAGAATTTTTGAAAATAATGATGTTGACTGAATATTCGAATTTCAACGACTTCAAGAGGCATGAGGCCTGGAGAAGAAGATGGAGTTGATTATTTCTTTAAAACAAAAGAAGAATTTGAGAGTTTAATTCAACAGAGGTGAGTTATTAGAATATGCTCAGTATGTCGACAATTATTATGGAACTCCCGTTAAGCTACGTTAGGAGACGAGTGGAGGAAAGATATATTTTTAGAAATTGAAGTCCAAGGTGCTGAGAAAGTTAAAGTAAAAATTCCAGATGCCTTGTTTATATTTTTAGCTCACCAAGTATTACAGATCTTAAGATGAGATTAAAAGGTCGTGGTACTGAAAAGCGATGAAGTAATAGAATCACGTATAGCTAAGGCAGAAATTAATATGATGCATCTATATGATTATGTTGTAGAGAATGATGAAGTAGATAAAGCTGCAGAAAGAATCAAAGCGATTATACTTAGTGAACATTTAAAACGTGAACGTATAGAAATGAAATATAGAAGAGCATTATTAGAATTAGAAGAAATGTAGGAGAAGAAGATGTTATATCCAAAATTAGATGTGTTAAAATCAAAAGTGATTCAAAATATAGTAGTTTCATTAGCAAGTAAAAGAGCTAGAGAATGTTGCAAAACCCTGAAACAGCAAAATTAGATAAATATACTTCTCATAAAGAAGTAGGTAAAGCGATAGAAGAAATTGCTGAAGGGAAAATTTCAGTAGAAAAATAGTTTAAAATATTGTTACAAAATAATATTTTTAGTGTAAGAGATAGTATAAGTGTTTTCTTTGACGTGATCGCAGTAATGCTGAGGAAAGTCCATACTCACACAGGCTGAGATGTTTGTAGTGTTCAACGCTAAACGAAAAATAAGTTTAGGCACTTATGGTGACGGCAGAAAATATAACCTAAGTAGTTTTCTATATGGTTATATGTCTTGAAAGTGCCACAGTGACGAGTTCTTGTGAAATATAAGAAGTGGAACGCGGTAAACCCCTGAGTGAGCAATTCAAAATTTTGTAGAAGCACTTGTTCCGCAGAAATGAATGTAGGAATAAGGCCATATGTATATATTTAGACAGATGATGCATGCTATTTTTACGAGAGTAGACTAGACTCGATTGAGTAAGGTAGATACAGAATATGGCCATGATAAGAAAAACAACTAGTTCTAGGGCTCTAGGGAGCCTCTAAGGAGGAAGAGATGAAATTTTAATTTAGTAGCAACGACCCTATGGGTATTGGAAGCAATAGTAGCTAAAGTTCAAGAATTAGGTTATGAAACAAAAAGTAGAAAATGGGAGCGATTACTCAGGAGATAAAAGAGCGATTGTTCGTTCAAATCTATGGTTAGAGATGCCGATAGTGAAAATCGTTGTTGCACAATTTCCAGCTTATACTTTCTGAGGAGCTATTTGAAAAACAAAAAGAAATAGAATGGGATGAAATATCTTCCAGTAGATGCTAAATTCCTGTAGATGAGTAGCTCATAAGTCTCACATTATTCAGTGTTTCAGACTGTCAATCAATTGTTAAAAGCAATAGTAGATGAAGAAGAGTTATGGTGTTACTGGATGGCTAACAGAAACTGGTGCCAGATATAGATTAGAGATAATTATGTTGAACGATATTGCAACCATTCTATTGGATACTTCTGGAGATGGTCTTCATAAACGTGGATATCAGAGTCAACAAGGAACAGCACCATTAAAAGAAACACTAGCAGCAGAGAATGGTCAAACTAACTAACTGGGACAGGGTGAAACACCATTATATGACTTATTCTGTGATCTGGAACATTATTGATAGAAGTGCCTATGGCAGCTCAAAAATATGGCTCCTGGTATCACAGAAACTTTTGACTTTGAAAAGTGGCCATGGATGCCAAAAAGTCTTGTAGAAGAAGAAAGAAATAAGGCAGAAGATCTTATTGATTAGTGAAAAAGAACTAGAATTATATGGTTCTGATATCGATCCCAAAAATGATAGCGACAGCTGAAAATAATGCTGGAGGAAATTGGTCTTGCAGGAGTAATTAAGTTTCAAACAATGTCGGTATTTGACTTTAGCAGAAGAAACTGGGATGTGTGATTGCCAAACCCACCTTATGGTGAACGTCTTGGTGAGGAAAAAGAAGTAGAAGCAATGGTAAAGTTTAGGACTGAGCTTAAAAATAAGAAACATTGGTCACTTTGATTTATTAACATCTCATAAAATGTTTGAACATTTATATGGAAAAAGCAACAAAAAGAAGAAAACTTTTTAATGGTTCCATTGAATGTACCGTCATTATCAATACTGGGGAGAAAAATAAGATAACATTTGGACAATTATAAAATATATCATAAAAATAAGGATGTAAGTAGAGTTATATTAAAAAGAAAAGAGGTTGAGTTTATGCATTTAACAAAAGAGTACTGAACAAGCAATCTGTATAATGGCTAGTTATACCTTCAAGATAGACATGTTTTCTGAATTCTAAGGAAATAAGCCAGTTTAAATATTTCTCCAACATATCTGATTATGAGAAAATTGGTTGTCAAAATGATCTAGTAAAAAGCTAACACTGGTATTGGCGGGGGATATAAATACAAGTCAAATAAAAAGTTACTTTATATGATAGTATATGTAGCGCTAAATGACTGAAGTAGAAAATTTTTGCACTGAAAACAGATTACGTTTCTAAAAATTTTTGAAGGGCCTTTAGCAGTTGATAAACGTTACAGCAAGTACTTGAAAAAGTTAACACTGTAAATAAAAGCGATTAAAACTGCTTTTAGAAGAAATTACAATCGAAAACTTGAAGTGAAGATATTCTTGAAGATAATTCTAAGATTAGACTAGATTGAACAATTGGGAAAGACGAATTTGAAAGAGTTACGTTTTTTTAAAGGATAATAAAAACGGTTATGATTTTCACAACCATATTATAGAGCCAGCGAATGCCTTCCACAATTTATCGATATTTTTCGAAAATCTTCGTCAGTATCTGCTTCAATTTCAATCTCAGATTTTCAGTTGGATTAGTAGCACCAGTTTTTGCGGATTTGCTCATCGAATCGATCTACACAAACACAGTACTCATCGTAGATAGTGATCACCAGTTCCACAACTCCCACATTTTCCTTCATAGTTTTTGTCTGCTAATGCTGCAAAATTCTTCCATTTCTTCAGAAGTTCACCTTCACCATATGTATAACTTGCAACGATAAAAGCATCTGCATCATCGAGAAAATCAAAATCTTCCATGTCCTCGATAAATAGTTTTTCTATTTCTAGACCTTTTTTCTTCGAACTTTTTCTATCATCAAATCAGATAACATTTCAGTATTACCTGTCAACCTATGGTAAACAATTTAATATTCAAAACCCACTTTATTCGTATATACAACAATAACTCAATCATCATTATAACGTATTGCAAAATATTATAAATAGAATTTATAGTCAAAGATTATTTTGAGCAAAACCATTGAAAAATCAGTGACCATTGAAGTTTCACTTTATACTATCTTTTTACATTATGGAGGGGCACAATGTGAGTGCTGGTCATTAATCTTTTCCACTCTATCTGTAGATGGAGTAAAATTTGGAAGATTGAAACACTTTTACAAACAGCTAAAGAAGATGAGTAAAGACACTCATTTGGAGGATTAGACAATGGGAAAACAAATTTACATGAGAAATGGCATAGTGATTTCTGCTAAAGAAAACGTTTATTATTTTTAGTGGGTGCTTTTCGGCGTTATTTTACGCATCGCCACGTGGCAGGCAAAAGGGTTAGTTCATCAAAACGAACGTTAATATCTACTGTTCTAGGTTTAGCTTTAGGGATTTGCATGCCGCGCTATTCAGGATTTTAGTGATGAACCGATGAAGATTAAGTATGTTGCTGAAACAATCAACGTGGTATTCATTATTTGGCATGGACTATTGACTTTAATTAAATGCCGAATCGCACTGTTAGCATTAGTTTCCACCATCAATGTAATCGGTAAATATTTAATGCTAATACCTGATGTTATCAACCAAGATTAACACTGATTGTAACGCTAGGAATGGTCATGCGATAAGTTCTGATTGTTGGATTTTAGAAGTTTCTGCAGTATTTAAAACTTAGCAGTAGTCTACTGTTTTAGGCAGTGGAGATAGTAAAACAAAATGCAGTAAAACATGTTGTTACAATTATTCGAGAATTGATTCTTCTAACCCTATAAAAGCAATGGTAGACTTTAATGTAATCGGAGTAGTAATCTTTGCGTAATGTTTGTAGGACTAGCTGCAGAGATATCCAAAACAAAGATGAAAATAAAGTGAAAGAAACTTTTCATTGACTATATTGCTAATTTGCATGCAATCATTGTCTCTCGAATGACAGCACTAGTACAGATTATTACCTTACGCTGTAATCTCGTTACTAGCTAACACAATTGCACAAAAGAGTGATTAAAATCAATTAAAGATGTATTATTGTTTATCGGATTTATTGGCGTATGTGCGGTAGTAATTCAATTTGTAATTCAGCGATTATTCTGATCATTGCTGGCGGTGTGTTTCACCAGTTACATATATTTCAGGCAAAGTCTATTGGTTTGTCGCATTTACTTCACGTTCAAGTGCAGACATTACCTTTAACTCATTAATACTTTAACCAAAGAAATGGGGTAAACCAATCAGCCAAACTTTGCTGTCGTTCATCTACAGCGGAATGCAAGCAAAGTGCGGGAATTTATCCAGCACTGTTAGTGCATTTTAGCTAATGCAAATGGAATAACGATTGATGCAACATTATTTCATCATGACCAGCATCGTTGTAACATTAGGTTCTGTAGGGATCGCAGGAGTCCTGGCACGTTAGCAATCGCAGCCAAGCCTCGAAGCCGCAGTTTAACGGAGTAGGTTTTGGGAGCACACTCAATCACACGATCAGCGCAGACCCAATTTTAGATAAGGGACGTACTTTGTTAAACGATAGTGGTGGTACGACAAACTCAATAATGGTTGATAAACACATCAGGTTTATTTAACAAAAGACAAATTTTTATGAGGATGATAAAGCAACAGAATACACGAAATCGAAATCGAGTGCTAATGATTTCTAAGAACATACAGATTATTAGCGTCTTCACGATGTGATACATGATGGCAAGGTAAAATTAGGTGAAGACATCAGAAATACCGGTCAGCATTATTTTGCAATTACGTTAGGCGGAGGCACTATGGCGGACTGAATCTTTTAAAAGAATATGGATGTTATTGTAATTGGAGGAGCACAAGCCGGATTGAGGCAGCACACGCGCTAGCAGAAAAGGTCAGTCAGACTCTAATGATTACAATTAATTTAGGATACTATTGATTTATGCGCATGCAAACCCTGAGTGGTGGGAGGACCGGCAAAGGAATTGCTGTCCGTGAAGTAGATGCACTTAGGTCTAATGGGACGAGTAGTTGATAAGACTATATTCAAAGTAAAATGTTACAAATACAGTAAAAAGGACCAGCAGTTCAGTACATCAAGAATGCAATCTGATAAAGTTGAGTATCAATTAGAAATGAAGAGAATTTTGAAGATACCCAAACTTAGATATTGAGCAAGCAATGGTACGTGAACTTACTATTGAAGATAATAAAGTAGTTGATTAAGAACTATGCTTGAACAGCGTATAAAGCACAATTATTATATACTACAGGTACATATTTTACGTGGGGAAATTGTAATTGGAGATATTAAATATTCTGGACCAAACCATCAGATGCCATTCTATCGATCTTGCGAAACAATTAAAGAATTAGGATTTGACTTAGTTAGTTTAAAACTGACACCACCAGGGTTAATGCGGATAGTAGATTTTTCTAAAACAGCAATTCAACCAGGGTGGATGACGAAGAACATGCATTTTAGTTATGAAACCAGAATTTGTTAAAGATCAGCACCATGTTGGTTAACTTATACAAATTAACAATCACATGCGAAATTATCGACAAAGAACTTAGGACGTTCAGCTATGTATTTCCTGGAGTGATTAAAGGAACAGGACCAAGATATTGTCCTGAAAGCATTGAAGATAAATATGTTCGTTTTAACGATAAGGAAAAGACATCAACTTTTTCTTAGAACCAGAAGGCAGAAATACGAAAGAACATATCGGCCAAGGTCTTGCTACTTTGTTACCAGATGATGTTCAACGATGACATGGTACGTAGTATTGCTGGACCTGGAAAATGCAGTAATTATGCGTACGATATGCGATTGAATATGATGCGTAACCAACAACTTTATGGCCAACTTTAGAAAACGAAATTAATTGATGGATTATTTACTGCCAGGACAAATTAATGGTTATGAGGAAGCGTGTAGCTAGGACAAGGTATTATGGTGGAAATAAATGCCGCTTTGTAAAGTACTAGAGAAGAACCAATGATTCTTGGTCGTGATGAAGCTATATTGAGTGTTCTATTGATGACTTAGTAACAAAAGGAACAAATGAGCCATATAGACTTTAACTCAAGAGCAGAACACAGGTTATTATTACGTCATGATAATGCTGATATGCGCTTAACAGAAAAAGCTTATAACTATGGTTTAGTAATCGACAGATGATAATAAATTCTGTGAAAAACGTATAGTATGTGAGAAATTGAAAGACTTAAAACTTTAGAATAACTCCAACAGCAGCAAACATTAGAAAAACGAAGGAATTAAATAGCAGAAATCAGAGATGGAATTGCAGAATCGACATGTTACAGACGTCCGGACTCAGTCATGGCGAATGTTCTATATTTAGCTAATGATTAAACCAAACTACCTAAAGATGCAGTGAACACGTTGAAACCGAAAGTCAACATGAAGGGTATATTAGTCTCTTTCACCAGTAGAGAAAACTCAGAAAGATGAATGATGAAAATATCCAGTCAGATCTGAGGCAAGAGGATGAAGTACTCAAGTCGAGCTTTAGGAAGCGAGAGAAAACTTAGTATTACCATCAACTATAGGTCAAGCTTCACGTATTTCAGGAGTCATCCAGCGGAGTATATATAGTACATAGGGCTATTTAGAACACCTAAGCAGGTAAGGAATAAAGAATACAAAGAGCAATTTCTAGTGCTGTAAAAGAGAAGGTAGAATAGAATTTATCACGAACTGCAAAAGAACAGTATAGCAAATACTACGATTTAGTAGTAGAATGGAATCAAAAATTAATTACAGCTATTACTGAGGAAGAAGAGTTCTATACGAAACATTTCTTCGATCCAATTTTTCAGCATTTTTAAAGATTATTCAAGATAGAAAGTATATGTGATGGGTAGTGGTGCAGATTTCCTTCAGTACCATTGAAGATTTTGTATCCCAACTAAAAGTTACAATAGTTGATCTCGAATAAGAGAATAAAGTTCTTAAATCTAGTTAAAGAGGAACTAGACTGTTGATTGTAATTTTGTTCATGCAAGAGCAGAAGAATTTGGTCAAAACAAAGAATATCGAGAAAGTTTAGAAATAGTGACAGCAAGAGCTGTAGCTAGACTTAACGTGTTGGCAGAACTTTGTTTACCGTAGCCAGATGGATATTTTAAGTTTGAAAGCTCAAAAGTCTGAGGAAGAAACTAAAGAAGCTCATTAATGCAATAAAAACTTTTAGGTGGAAATTAGAAAAAGATTTAGAATTTGATATAGAAGGTGAAGAACGCCACATATTAGAAAATACGAAAAGCTAAAGAAACACCTAATAAGTACCCAAGAAAAGTAGGCACACCACCATTATTATAATGTTATTTTGATGAGTATTTAAAAGTAGACTAACATCATTCTATACACATGATATATATCTACTTTTTAATTTGTACATGATTTACATAATAAAATGAGACAAAATGAGAAATTTCTTTCAAAAATTTCTTTACTTTTTGTTTGATTTTATATTATTATATTTATTAGACTCATTAAAAACAATCAAAGGAGGATGAAAGCGATTATATCAGTAAGGGATTTTCATATAATTTTAAACGGTACAGCTTTTAGGAGTTGTTTCAGGATTAATTCCAAATGCAGTTTTAAGCACATTATTTAAATACTTAGGAACATTATTTGCACCCGGATTATTCACTACACTAACTCAAGCGATGCATTACTACAATTTGCAATTCCAGTTTTAGTAGGAGTTACGACAGTTTAAAAATCAAAGTCCATTAGAGTCATGGTATTAGAGCAGCAACAGTCTTAGCAGCAAGTGATCTTTAACATTCAATGTCACAAAGCAAAAAGCATGGACTGGAGTTCCAATGAGATTGATGAACGTCATTTTAATTACAATTATCGGAGCTTTAGCAACTAACCTTTGTTAAAAGATAAATTTGAGCTGTTACAATTATTTTCTTACCAATCACTGGTGGATTAGTAGCGGCATTAGATTAGTAATACGTCATATACCAAAAAGTTTAACTAAACTTTTAGCATCAATCATTTTTGAACCCACAACATTACAACCAGTGTTAATGTGTATATTGATAACGATGATTTTCATTCTTAATCGTTACGCCAGTTTCAACAGTTGATGGGATTAATACTATTTTTCAATGAAAACTATGAGGAGCAGTGAGCTCGCAACATTAGGGCATTTTCAGCAGCAGCAGTTTTAGCTATTATGCATATAGAGCGAAAAGTAAAGGTGCAAGTGTGGCGATTATCTTAGGGAGCAATCAAAGCTTATGATGCCAAACTGTGCACGTAAACCACAGTTATTGTTAACAATTTTAACAACAGCAGCAGTTACAGGACTTTCAGGATATTTCCTAGATTTAGAACTCACGTGAGGTGCAGGATTTGGTATTATCGGTTTAATCGACCATCTAAATCATATGCAATGAATAACGGTAATTTATTATCAGTATTAGTAGTTCTTTGTAATTCCATTCTACAGTTGCATTTTTAGAAGATAGATTTTATTCTGACGTACTGAAATTATATTCAAAAGATGCATATAAACCAGAAAAACCTATAATAGATTAAACGATATTCGATATATTTCGAACATCGTGTGTGTAAATAAGATGTATAGCTAGCGTTGACAAAGGTTAATATAGTTATAAAAATTAGTGTAGAATGAAAATGCTAAGAGAACAATCATGAAAATATTATTTGCTAGGTGCTGGGGCATTGGGTTCCAGATTAGGTACATGTTATTTAAAAATAATGAGTAGATGTAACTTTTATTGATTCTGGGAAGAACATGTTGAAAATATTAAAATAAAGGATTAAAAGTTATCATAGATGATAAAGATTTAGGAAAATTATTATATTCCAACACATAGACCGACTCGAGCAAATGGTAAGTTTGATGTAGTTTTTGTTGCGATCAAATCTATGCAATTAAGACCAATGTTAGAGCAAGTGAACATCTGTTCCATGAAGATACTAAGATTATTTGTATTTTAAATGGTCTTGGGCATGTTCAGACATTAAAAAGATTATATAAAAGAAGAAAATATCCTTATGGAGTAACAGTAGACTAGTGGTCTTGCTGACCTGGAGTATTGAATGCTCATGGAACAGGAAAAATTGAATTAAAAACAAGTGAAAAGAAATTAATTTAGAGGAAAAACCTTTAGAATTGGTAGTCTAGACTAAATAATGCTGAGTTAAATATTAAATATTCGAATGATACTGTTCCAATCAATTTTGGCATAAAGCTGGATTAAACTGTGTACTAAAACACATATTGTACATTAATTGATTGTAATATTAATCAATATGGAAGTTTTGATAAAAATTTAGAATTAACTAGAGCCGTTTTAAATGAAGTAAGTGCAGTAGGGAAAGCAGAAGGTATTGATGTAAAAACAAGATGTCATAGAGGAAAAATATTAAAAACTTGTTCCCTCTTGAGACTGCAGGTGCACATTATCCATCGTTATATCAAGATATGAAGAATGGACGCTTAACAGAAATAGATTATCTTAATGGTGAAATTTCAAGACTTGGAAAAATTCATACTATTCCTACACCAGTGTGTGATGTCATTACATTAATGATTCATTCTAAGGAATTTATTAATAATAACAAATAATATTAGCAATATAAAAGGGATGCTAAAAAGGCTCTAAGTAAAGAATTATCAATGTTTCACTTGTATTTTTCTGTTAAAAAGGTATAATAGTTCGTATGTTCATTTGACTATTTTTAAAATAGAGGAAAAGATATGTCATTAGAAATTAATAATGAATATGGTCATGTTTCTATTAGTGATGATGTTATCGCATCAGTTGCGGGTGGTGCAGCTGTAAGTTGTTACGGAATCATAGGAATGGCTAGTAAAAATCAAGTTAAAGATGGGAATTATAGAAATTTTACGTAAAGAAAATTACGCAAAAGGAATAGTAGTAAAAAGATGAAGAGAAACTTGTAATTGATTTATATATCATAGTTATGTATGGAACTAAAATTTCAGAAATAGCAAACAATGTTCAGTCTTCAGTCAAATATCAAATGAAAAACGCTAGGATGTTAAAGTAAATGAAATCAACATTTATATTCAAGGCATCAAGGTAACAAATAGGAGGAAAGATAGTGGAGAAAATTAACGGACACGTTTTAGCTGAAATGCATCGACTCTAGGATCTCATTTAGCTAAGAATGCAGAAAAATAAACTCATTGAACGTTTTTCCCTGTACCAGATGGTGATACAGGAACAAATATGAACCTTTTCAATGTCATCAGGGTACAAAAGAAACAGCTGCTAATGTTGTAGAAAAACATCAGTGAATTAGGAAAATCTTTTTCAAAGGATTATTAATGGGGAGCACGTGGAAACTCAGGGTGTTATCCTTTCTCAACTATTTAGAGGAATGTCTCAATATATAGCTGATAAAAAGAAATCGATGCAAAAGAGTTTTTGCTGAAGCTATCCAAAATGGTGTAAGTATTGCTTATAAAGCAATTATTAAGCCAGTAGAAGGAACTATTTTAACAGTAGCTCGTGAAGCTGCTGAAGCTGGACTTAAAGCAGCGGAAAATAGTGATTCTGTAGTTGAAGTAATGGAAGCTATTTACGCTGAAGCTCAAGCTTCACTAAAAAGAACTCCAGATTTATTACCAATTCTAAAAGAAGTTGGGGTAGTAGACTCAGGAGGTCAAGGGCTTGTTTGCGTATATCAAGGTTTCGTTGCAGCGCTTAAAGGTGAAAAAATTGAAGGATTAGAATCTGTAGAGACTAATGTTGTTGATATGCAATTTGAAGATGATCATGATATGGACTTCATGAGCCCAGAAGATATAGTATATGGATTCTGTACCGAGTTCACAGTTCGTCTTGATAAAGAGAAAAAGAATTTGATGAAGATAAATCCGTGCGGACATGAGTAAATTTGGAGATTCACTACTAGTTATCTCAGATAGTGAGTATGCGTAAAAATTCACGTTCATACTGAAACCCAGGAGAAGTGTTCAATTACGGTCAACAATACGGTGAACTTATTAAAATTAAATCTGACAACATGAGAGAACAACACCGTGAAGTTCTTAGAAAACAAGAAGCTAAAACAAGCGACTGCTCCAAAAGAACTTAAAGAACAAGCTATGATTTCTATCTCTATGGGAGCTGGATTAAGCAAAGTATTAACTTCTATGGAGTTGATTATATCGTAGAAGGTGGACAAACTATGAATCCATCAACAGAAGATATAATGAAAAGCAATTAAAGAAGTTAATGCTAAAAACATCTTTATTTTCCTAATAATAAAATATCCAACTTGTAGCTAAGCAGGCTGCTGAGTTAGCAGAGGAAAATGTTTTTGTTATTGAAAGTAAAACAGCACCTCAAGGTTTAGCTGCGGTTATGGTATTTAACCCTCAAGCTGCTCCTGAAGAAAACTTTGCAAAATATGCAAGAAGTTTTATCAACAGTAAGTACTCTTTGAAGTAACTCATGCTGTGCGTGATACTAACATCGAAGGTGTTGAAATTAAAAAAAGATGAATTCATGGGGAATTAGAAATGGAAAAATCGTAGTTTCTAATTTATCATTAAATACAGTCTTAGAAGAATTATTAGAAAAATCAATCGATGAAGATACAGAAATTGTTACACTTTACTTAGGGTGAAGAAAAGTACAGAAGAGTATACTGATTTCTTAGAGCAATTAATCGAAGAAAAATATCCTGATGTAGAAGTAGAACTTATTGAATCAGGTCAACCAGTATATCCATATATTATCGGAGTTGAATAATAATTAAATGTTAATTAAAAAGTAGCATTAGTCTAAAAACAGATTAATGCTACTTTAAAGTTAGTAGAGTAAAATATTTATATATTAATCATAAGATGTTAGAACAATATAAGATTATGATTGAAAGGAGAAAAATGGTTGATATAATTATTGCATTATTATTAGTTGCAGGTGCGTATTTAGGATACAAACGTGGACTAATCATGCAAATTTTTTTATTTAGGAACTATCATAATAGGATATGTTTTATCAATGCTGTTTAGTTCAAGATTAGCATATTTATTTACTAGTATGATTCCAATCCCGACCGACGTAACAGAAGGCCTAGAAGGAATATACAAAGATTAAATATTCCAACAGCTATTATCGTATAGTTTCATTTATTGTATTATTTATTGTTATTCGATTAGTAATACAAATATTAGCTCAAACTCTTGGTGTAGTGAGAAAAATTACCTTTAATAAAAATAACAGATAGATATTTAGGTGCTATATTAGGTTTTCTAGAAATTTATCTAATATTATTTGTAGTATTATATTTAGTTACAGTACTGCCGACTCCAGATTGGAAAATTGCAATATTCAAAGACTCGGTATTACCTGACTACATAATACAAAACACACCAATATTATCAAAACAGTTTATTAGTTTATTCTTTAATAAATAATATTAGATTCGGAGGTCTTAAAATCTCCGAATTTTTCTATTATGTGAGTAACAATATTATTTTTAATTGAAAGAAATTGTTTAATACTTCTATTTAGTGTATAATAGTTGATGTTATTAAAATAGATATTGTATTTAAGAGAGAAATAAGGAGTGAGATTAGTTTGAATAAAAATTACTCAAAAAGAAACTTAATTTAGATTTGGTTTTTGAAAGATGTAGAAAAATATTGTTTTTCAGAACTATCATATGAAAAATAAAGAATTTAGAATATATAAAAGATTATGAGAAGTTAGTGGAAGTACATAAGGAGAATGAAGAGGATATGATCTTCTTAGAAAGTATCCGAATGAATTTAAACCAAAAGATATTTGATTATAATGCAAGTGTTAAAAAGCTAAAATTGATAGTGTACTTTCTGAAAAAGGAAACTTTTCTATATATTAAGAAATATTATAACTTATGATAGATTTTCAAAAAGATTTGAAAAATATTAAATTACAAGAACACTCTAATTATCCAAGTTTAACAAAAATATGTAGTTAAATTAGATGATTTTTAGTGATTTAGAAAAGATACTTAGATAGAATTATTGATGAAGATGGGTATATAAGACCTGATGCATCACTAGAACTAAAGAATATTAAAGTAAACATTTCTAAGTTGAAAAATAAGAGCGATCAGATATTAAAAAATATTCTACGTTCAAATGTAAAAACTGACAGAAGCGATTGTTACAAAAAGAAATGATCGTGATGTTATTTTAGTAAAACCCAGAATATAAAAATGACTTTTGGTGGAATTATTCATGATGAAAGTGCATCAGGCAATACGTTTTACGTCGAACCAAAAAGAAAAATGTTGAAATTAATAATGAAATAGGTATACTAAAACGTAAAGAAAAAGAAGAAATTTTAGAATTTTAAAAAGAAGCTTCCGAAGTGATTAAAGGAAAGCAGATGAACTTATAAATTTCTCTTTGGAACTTTTTCTCAAATAGAGTTTATATTTTCAAAAATGAACTTCGTGCAAGAAATGGATTTAATAAACAAAACATTGTAAACTCACAAGAGATAAATTTGAAAAAAAGCTATTCAATCCTTTTAATCGATAAAGATGTTGTAGTAAAAATGACATATCACTTGATAATAAAGGGGAATTCACTGATTATTACAGGACCTAATACGGGAGGTAAAACTGTAATCTTAAAAACAGTTGGATTATGTGTATTTCTATCACATTTAGGATTTTATATTCCTGCATTAGAAGAATCTGACTGTAGGATTTTTGAGGATGTATTTGTGATGTAGGGGATGAACAATCTATAGAAAATAACTTATCTACTTTTTCATCACATATGACTAATATTATTAATATACTAAATAAAAACAAATAACAAGAGTATTATTCTATTAGATGAGTTATGTTCAGGAACCGATCCAAGTGAAGGGCTGTTCTTTCAATTGCATTATTAGAAAAATTCAAAGATTTAAATGCAACTATGTTATGTACAACTCACTATCCAGAAATAAAGAACTATTGTTTTGAATCAGAGTATTATAAAAATTCATCAATGGAATTTGATTTTCGAAAAACTAAAACCAACATATAGATTTATTATAGGGTTTACCAGGAAAGTCTAATGCGATTAATATATCAGCTAAGTTAGGATTAGAGCAATCAATTATAGACGAAGCAAGTTCGTTATTAGAAGTAAATACAAAAGAAAATAATTTATTTATCGATAAACTTTCTGAAAGTATTAGAGAATATGATTATAAATTAGAGTATATAAATAGAACATTAGATGAAATAGATGAGGTAAAACAAACTCTTGATACTAATCTACAGAAATATGAAGAGTATAAAGAAAGTTTATATAATGATTTAAGTATAGAACTTAATAGAGAAATCGAAGAGAAGAAATGCTTGAAATTTATAAAGAGTTTAAGGATAATACCTCTTTAAAAACAACATGAAGTTAATGAATTGCTTCATTCTATGGACAAGAGTAAGAATAATATAAGATTACAAAGAAAATTAGAAAACCAACCTAAGTTTGCTAGTAGTGAGATTAGAGTTGGAGATGATGTATTAGTATTAAGTTATAATCAAAGAGCTACGGTTTTAGAAATTTCTGGGAATACCCTACAGATAAAAATGGGAGCTATGAAATTAAATATTAAGAAAAAGAAGTAAGAAAAAATAGATAGTGAGCCTGAAGTAGCTACTAGATATGTTAGTACTAGCAATGTAAGTAGTAAAAAGTAGGGTATCGATATTAATGTAATAGGTTTAAAATACAGAAGAAGCTATAAGAGAAATTGAAAAATTATATGGATAAAGTAATACTCAAGGGTACTGATACGTTTACTATTATCCATGGGCTAGGTTCAGGCATACTTCGTAAAAATATAGGGAGAATATCTTAAAAATAATAGATATGTAGCTAGCTATAGAAGCGGAGGGCAAAACGAAGGTGGAATGGGAGCTACTGTAGTTGAAATGAAATAGAAAGGTTAAGTTGGATTAAATTCCAACCTAACCTTATTTTTATATATCCAATATCTCAGTGTAATTCTAGATTCTTCTATTATCTCGTTCTCTAAAATACCACCACATGATTCTATAGTACGTTTAGAGGGAATATTCTTTTTATCACAAGTAATTAAAAACTTTTTTCAAGACCAAGTGAAAATAAAAAAATCTAAAGTATAAGATAACATAGCCTTAGCATACCCTTTTTTTGTCGTTCAGATTTTCTAACGCTATAACCAATATGTCCGCCTAAGTTTAATAAATAGTCATTTAACCTCATGTCTAGCATTAATTACTCCAACAATCTTATCAGTATCGTCAACAGCAAAAAAAGTATGTGCGGTAACAAACCCAGGAGTGACTGTTTGCTTTTATACTTAGTATTTTCAACAAACTTTACCCATTCATCAGTAGATAAATCTGTTAAGTTTAGCTGCACCGTGAATTGTTTCATTGTTTAAAAATAAACTCATTTTTATAATCTTCTATTTGTTGAAATAAAACATCAACAGGTTCTTTAAAAATAATCATAAAAATCCTCCTTATTCTATATGTTATATATATAATATCTCAATAGAATTTGATTGTAAATAGTAAAAAGAAAGAAATATTGAAAAAAAGATGAAAAAGTATGAAAAATAATGTTGACAATATATAAAAATAAATGATAGAATAATAAAAGTCTTCTGATGAAGATGAAAAAAACATTTTTAAAAAAGTTTTAAAAAAAGACTTGACAAAGAAATTTAAAAAAATGTTAAGATATAAAAAGTTGCTAATCACAACGATTTGAACATTGAAAACTAAACGAATTAAGTCAACGTTAATTCCAAAAAGGACAGTTTTAAAAAGAAACTATAAAAACTTTTTGATGAGCTAATCAAGCTAACAAATTTATTTGGAGAGTTTCGATCCTGGCTCAGGACGAACGCTGGCGGCGTGCCTCATTACATGCAAATCGAGCGAAGTTTTTCTGGTGCTTGCACCGGAAAAACTTAGCGGCGAACGGGGTGAGTAACACGTAAAGAACCTGCCTCATAGACTGGGACAACTATTGGAAACGATAGCTAATACCGGATAACAGCATTAACTGCATGGTTAATGTTTGAAAAGTTGGTTTTGCTAACACTATGAGATGGCTTTGCGGGTGCATTAGCTAGTTGGTGGGGTAAAGGCCTCACCAAGGCGACGATGCATAGCCGACCTGAGAGGGCTGATCGGCCACACTGGGACTGAGACACGGCCCAGACTCCTACGGAGGCAGCAGTAGGGAATCTTCCGCAATGGGCGAAAGCCTGACGGAGCAACGCCGCGTGAGTGAAGAAGGATTTCGGTCTGTAAAGCTCTGTTGTTAGGGAAGAATGATTGTGTAGTAACTATACATAGTAGAGACGGTACCTAACCAGAAAGCCACGGCTAACTACGTGCCAGCAGCCGCGGTAATACGTAGGTGGCAAGCGTTGTCCGGAATTATTGGGCGTAAAGCGCGCGCAGGTGGTTTTAATAAGTCTGATGTGAAAGCCCACGGCTCAACCGTGGAGGGTCATTGGAAACTGTTAAACTTGAGTGCAGGAGAAAAAGTGGAATTCTAGTGTAGCGGTGAAATGCGTAGAGATTAGGAGGAACACCAGTGGCGAAGGCGGCTTTTTGGCCTGTAACTGACACTGAGGCGCGAAAGCGTGGGGAGCAAACAGGATTAGATACCCCTGGTAGTCCACGCCGTAAACGATGAGTGCTAAGTGTTGGTCTCATAAGAGATCAGTGCTGCAGCTAACGCATTAAGCACCCGCCTGGGGAGTACGACCGCAAGGTTGAAACTCAAAGGAATTGACGGGGACCCGCACAAGCGGTGGAGCATGTGGTTTAATTCGAAGCAACGCGAAGAACCTTACCAAGTCTTGACATACTGTGAGGACACAAGAGATTGTGTTGTTCTGACCTTTGGTTAGACACAGATACAGGTGGTGCATGGTTGTCGTCAGCTCGTGTCGAGATGTTGGGTTAAGTCCCGCAACGAGCGCAACCCTTATATCTAGTTGCCAGCAGTAAGATGGGGACTTAGATAGACTGCCAGTGATAAACTGGAGGAAGGTGGGGATGACGTCAAATCATCATGCCCCTTATGACTTGGGCTCACACGTGCTACAATGGATAGGAACAAAGAGAAGCAAACTCGCGAGAGCAAGCAAACCTCACAAAACTATTCTCAGTTCGGATTGTAGTCTGCAACTCGACTACATGAAGCTGGAATCGCTAGTAATCGCGAATCAGAATGTCGCGGTGAATACGTTCCCGGTCTTGTACACACCGCCCGTCACACCACGAGAGTTTGTAACACCCGAAGACGGTGGCCTAACCTTTTAGGGAGGGAGCCGGTCACGGTGGGACAGATGATTGGGGTGAAGTCGTAACAAGGTAGCCGTATCGGAAGGTGCGGCTGGATCACCTCCTTTCTAAGGATAAGGAATACGTTGATAATTGTTTAGTTTTGAGTGTTCAAACACTCAAGCACAATGAAAACTGAATATATATATTAGATCAAAAATAATTTTCTATAAAGTAAAGAAAAACAGATTTACAAAAACCGAGAAAAAAGTAAGTAGTTGTAAAAACTTATTCACAAAGAGTTCAAGGAAAAGAACGAAGCGTAAAAGCTACACACGATTAAGTAGTAAAGGGCGCACGGAGGATGCCTTGGCACCAGGAGCCGAAGAAGGACGTGACAAACGACGAAATGCTACGGGGAGCTGTGAGTAAGCAAAGAGCCGTAGATATCCGAATGGGGAACCCACCGCTTTTAAAAAGGGCGGTACGCGAAAGCGAGGTAACGCAGGAACTGAAACATCTAAGTACCTGTAGGAAGAGAAAGAAAAATCGATTTCTGAGTAGCGGCGAGCGAAAAGGAAAGAGCCCAAACCAATGTGCTTGCATATTGGGGTTGTAGGACCTCAACAAAGCGTATGACAAAGTATAGTAGAACTAGCTGGAAAGTTAGACCGTAGAAGGTAAAAAGTCCTGTATACGAAAATGCTGAGTTGGCGGAGAGAGCACCTGAGTACGGCGGAACACGAGGAATTCCGTCGGAATCTACCAGGACCATCTGGTAAGGCTAAATACTACCTAGTGACCGATAGTGAACCAGTACCGTGAGGGAAAGGTGAAAAGAACCCCGGGAGGGGAGTGAAAGAGAACCTGAAACCGTGTGCTTACAAGTAGTCAGAGCCCCTTGAGGGTGATGGCGTGCCTTTTGTAGAATGAACCGGCGAGTTACTTTATCATGCGAGGTTAAGTGGAAGACATGGAGCCGAAGCGAAAGCGAGTCTTAATAGGGCGAAATAGTATGATGGAGTAGACCCGAAACCAAGTGATCTACCCATGGCCAGGTTGAAGTTTAGGTAACACTGAATGGAGGACCGAACCAGGACACGTTGAAAAGTGTTTGGATGAGCTGTGGGTAGCGGAGAAATTCCAATCGAACTTGGAAATAGCTGGTTCTTCCGAAATAGCTTTTAGGGCTAGCCTCGCTGTGAGTTTACTGGAGGTAGAGCACTGTTTGGACTAGGGGCCCATCCCGGGTTACCGAATTCAGACAAACCCGAATGCCAGATAAATATCAACGGGAGTCAGACTGCGGGTGATAAGGTTCGTAGTCGAAAGGGAAACAGCCCAGACCGCCAGCTAAGGTCCCAAATTGTATGTTAAGTGGAAAAGGATGTGATGATGCACAGACAACCAGGATGTTGGCTTAGAAGCAGCCACCATTTAAAGAGTGCGTAATAGCTCACTGGTCGAGTGACATCGCGCCGAAAATGTACCGGGGCTAAACATACAACCGAAGCTGCGGATATAACTAATGTTATATGGTAGGAGAGCGTTCTAACATCGTAGAAGCCGAGCTGTAAGGCGAGGTGGAGAGGTTAGAAGTGAGAATGCCGGTGTGAGTAGCGAAAGATAGGTGAGAATCCTATCCACCGAAATGACTAAGGTTTCCAGAGGAAGGCCTCGTCCGCTCTGGGTAAGTCGGGACCCTAAGGTGAAGCTGAATGGTGAAGCTGATGGACAACAGGTAGAAATTCCTGTACCACCAAATATCGATTTGAGAGAAGTGGGGACAGAGGAGGCTAATTGATCGTCCTGATGGAATAGGGACGTCTAAGCACAAAGGTTGAGTAGTAGGCAAATCCGCTGCTCATAAGACTGAAGTGTGATGGGGAGCGAAACATAGTAGCGAAGTCAATGAAGCCAAACCTCAAGAAAAAGCCGCTATCGAGATAAGAGGTGCCTGTACCGCAAACCGACACAGGTAGTTGGGAAGAGAATTCTAAGGTGAGCGAGAGAACCATCGTTAAGGAACTCGGCAAATGACCCTGTAACTTCGGGAGAAGGGGTGCCTATGAGAGTAGGCTGCAGTGAATAGGCCCAAGCGACTGTTTAACAAAAACACAGGTCTCTGCAAAACCGAAAGGTGAAGTATAGGGGCTGACGCCTGCCCGGTGCTGGAAGGTTAAGAGGAGGCTTAGCGAGAAACCCGAAGGTATGAATTGAAGCTCCCAGTAAACGGCGGCCGTAACTATAACGGTCCTAAGGTAGCGAAATTCTGTCGGGTAAGTTCCGACCCGCACGAAAGGCGTAACGATTTGGGCACTGTCTCAACGATGGACTCGGTGAAATCATAGTACCTGTGAAGATGCAGGTTACCCGCGACAGGACGGAAAGACCCCATGGAGCTTTTTACTGTAGCTTGATATTGAATTTTGATGCAGTATGTACAGGATAGGTAGGAGCCTAGGGAATCATGCACGCCAGTGTATGAGGAGGCGTTGTTGGATACTACCCTTGCTGTATTGAAATTCTAACCCTCGGCGTAGAAGACCGGGAGACAGGTCAGGTGGGCAGTTTGATCAGGCGGTCGCCTCCCAAAGAGTAACGGAGGCGTTCAAAGGTTCCCTCAGAATGGTTGGAAAATCATTTGCAGAGTGTAAAGGCACTAAGGGAGCTTTGACTGTGAGACTTACAAGTCGAGCAGGTGCGAAAGCAGGACTTAGTGATCCGGTGGTTCCGCATGGAAGCGCCATCGCTCAACGGATAAAAAGCTACCCTGGGGATAACAGGCTTATCTCCCCAAGAGTCCACATCGACGGGGAGGTTTGGCACTCGATGTCGGCTCATCGCATCCTGGGGCTGTAGTCGGTCCGAGGGGTTGGGCTGTTCGCCCATTAAAGCGGGTACGCGAGCTGGGTTCAGAAACGTCGTGAGACAGTTCGGTCCCTATCCGTCGTGGGGCGTAGGAAAATTTGAGAGGAGCTGTCCTTAGTACGAGAGGACCGGGATGGACGTATCAATGGTGTACCAGTTGTCACGCCAGTGGCATAGCTGGGTAGCTAAATACGGAAGGGATAAGAGCTGAAAGCATCTAAGCATGAAGCCCCTCGAGATGAGATTTCACGGATATTAAGACCCCTTGAAGACGACAAGGAGAATAGGTTAGGAGTGTAAGCACGGTAACGTGTTCAGCTGACTAATACTAATAGGTCGAGGACTTAATCAAGCGAAAGTTCTTAGAAAAACTGTTGACAAAATAGAAAATAGATGATATAATATGTATATGAAGTTTTCGTCTGGTGGCGATAGCGAAGAGGACACACCTGTACCCATACCGAACACAGAAGTTAAGCTCTTTAGCGTCGAATGAAGTGGGCTTACGCCCTGTGAGACTAGAACGTTGCCAGGCACAGTGAGAGCCTTCCTTTGAAGGTTCTTTTTTATACTTTATTTCATATATTTTGATTTTCTTAACGAAAATAGAGTATTATTATATAGTAATATATTATTGGAGGTTTGGGAATGTTTTATTTAGAGGATGAAAGACATTAGTGCTACAAGGAAAAATAAAAAGATATATTAAAAGCATTAAAATTAATTAATAATATTTCAGATAATAAAAATATAAAAGTTGCTTTATATTAAAAATTTTAGGTAAAAGTTTTAGAATTTAATAAAGCTATAGAAACTTATTATCACCACAAAAACCGGATACAATGAAATTTATCAAGAAAGAATTAATAATCTTGATAATAGCAGTGAGGAGTTTAGACGTGTAAAAGCTGAACTAAAACCAGATTTTGATGAAAAGAAGTTAGAGTGAAGATGTTGAAAAAGAGTTTAATTTAATACTTACAAGAATAGAAAGTAGAACAGCTATTCTTTTTGAAGATGAAAAAGAGTACAATTTTAATAACTATTTAATCACATTAATTAATAATAAAAAATTGGAAGAGTTTATATGGTTAAATACACTATATAATATTTATAAAGAAGGTGCAAGAGCTTAAATTCTATAGTTCATGATTATCAAAAACTTAGCGATGTAGAGTTTTTCGATCTTTATAAAAATATATTTATTTGTTACTGATTATAACATTAATAAATTACTTTCTACAAAATGAATCTAAAATTATTAATAATGAATATTTAGAAGATTTTGAATCATTTTTTTCAACTATATGTATGAACTTATAGATGATTTAAGAACATTTGTTGCAAAATGATAAGAAAAATATACTAAGTTTCTCAACAAAAATAGAGAGTTATACTAATATTAATACACCTTCAAAAGAAGAATTTCTAGAATGTGTTTATAAAAGTTTTTAACTTTTTAAGGGCTCTTTATGAAAATGACAATGCTAAATTATTATTAGATAATATATACCCAATTTTAGTGAAATCGTTCTTCGCCCTTTAAGAAAATGATGATAAGATTAAGTATGACTATAATCAAGATTTTATTTATGCTTTAGAGTATACTCAAATTATTATAGAAGTAATGGATGATAAAAATGAATAATACTTTCTCAGAAAAAGATTTTTATTGTGTATATAATGATTATGATATCTCTAAAACGTACTAAAGAATTAAATTTATTGTATCTTCCTTTATTAGGAATGATGCTATAAGTTTATATCAGTTTTAGGCACTAAGATGCTTAGTGATAAAAATCTTTCTAAGAATTATTTACATTATGATATTTTAGATAATCTTGCTTTATCAAATCATAAATTTCATGGTAGCAAGAAAAATTAGAAGCAATGGGATTAATTCTAATCTTTTTATATTGATAATGCAGGTGTTGGGGCAATTTGTCTATAAAATTAAAGAAGCATTAGATTTCACAACTTTTTAATACACTCAGTATTAGCTCAATTATTAGAGAATACTCTAGGAAGTAGTGAATATAAAAGAAATAGTTAACTATTATTCATTTGATAAAGTTAGCTTTTAGAAGTTTTGAAGAAATTACAGCAAAATTTTTCTGATGTATTTCATTTAGAAAAACCTGAATGATTTTAGTTTTGATTACTTATCAAATAAAAATTATCAGGACCTAATTTTGATGAGTATTATTTTGATTTTGATAAATTAAATTATTATTTAGCAAATAGTTATCTAACTGATGTCATATCTAATGACGATATAAAAATAAAATTTTAGGTCTAGCACATATTTATAAGATGGATCCACAAGACATGGCGAAAGCTATTGAAAAATCAGTAGAAATTTCTAATGGTGCGAGTGAAATCAATATTAAGATATTAACGGATTATATTATTCAATTAAATGTTAATGTTAGAAAAGCAAGAAGTTCCAACATTAGAACGTATGGTGAATAAAAATCTTAGCAGTATCAAAAAGATAAACATGAAATTGAGGAAGATTTGTTTATTAAAGAAGTAGATAATACAAACTTTATAACTTTCCTAATAAACAAAAAGGCATAGTCGTATCTAACATAGATGCTAAAAATATAAGTGACCTACAAAAGTAAATATAATTTTCCAACTGGAGTATTGAAATATTTTATTAGAATATTCTATTAATCAAACAGGTAAAAACTCAATACCGCATATCAATTATATTGATAAGATAGCCAGTTCTTGGAGTGCGCAAAAACTTTTAGGTGCAAAGGATGCAATTGATTTTGTTAGAAATAATCGAAATTATAAACAAAATAATATTACTAATACTAAAAAGTTTCTAGAAAACAAACAAATTATGCAAGTGTGAAAAAGGAAATTATGCACTGCTTTCCGAATATTTACAAAATCGTCAAAGTAATTTTAATGGTGCAAAGAAAATAGAAGATAGAGTTGTTACAAAAGAAGACGAAGATGCATATAATAAAATGATGCAAGAATTAAATAACAAGAGGGATGTGTAGAAAAAAATTATCTAATATTGTAGCTGGTAATACACAAGACTCATTTAAGAAGTTTATCTCAGAAAGAGTACTAAAACGATACTGAAATAATTAAATTTATTCGTGATAATAATTTTTCAAAAATTGATATAGAAAAATAATCTTGAAAAAGTTCTATCAATTTTATATTTCGAAAAGATAAATTACTGAAATATAGAACATAAACCAAAAGATTAGTTTATATGAATGAAGAAGTCAATATTTTATATGAAGAGACTGAAGAATATAAACAAAAAGTAGCGAATTCAAAAACATCAAATAAGATTAAAAACAGAATTTATACCTAAAAAGAGTTTTTAACATACACTTTTGAGAATTTATCAGAAATAGAGAAAAAGGTATTCTAGCAACAGAAATAATAAAAAATATGTAAGAATATTATGAATCAAACAATCTACAAGAGGTGCTTTATGTTTATGGACCGACAGGAACTGGAAAAACCTACTTAATGGGGTCTATTTACAATTATTTTAAACAAAAATGGAAAAGAACCTGCAATCTTTATATTATCCAGAATTTATTAGAAAGATTAAAGTCTAAAATTAGTAATAATAGTTATGATTTATATATTGATTTAATCAGAGATGAAGAGATACTAATAATAGATGATATCGGTGCTGAAAAACATTACAGAATTTATACGTGATGAAAGTATTAGGACCAATTATTAATCACAGAGAAGCTGAAAAGTTACCAACATTTTTTTCTCTAACTTAAGCATAGACGATCTAGCAGAGTTACTATCAAATGGAAAAACAACAGTAGATAGAACGAAAGCTTTTAAGGATTGTAGAAAGAATACATTCGTTATGTTCTTTCTCACTTTTTAGATGGTGAAAACGAAAGAGAATATTATATTAATAAACCAAGTATTTATAAAAATTTTTGTTTTATAAATACTTGGTATTTTTTTGTAAAAAAATTCAAAAAATTCTATTTTTCTTAGAAATTAGTGGAAAAAGTGGGGAAATGTGGGAAATTATAAAGGTAAGGTGGTGAGAAGTAGTGTTTATTGGTCAATACAATAATAAAAATGGATGCCAAAGGAAGGCTTAGTATTCCAATTAAGTTCAGAGATGAACTAGGTGAAAAATTTATTATTACAAGAGGTCTAGACTTTGTTTATTTGGCTATTCACTACAAGAGTGGCAAAAAGGTGAAAGTAAGATAAAATCACTACCTATCACTAAGAAAAATGCTCGTACTTTCCAACGTTTCTTCTTTTCTGGAGCCACTGAAGTTGAGATAGATAAACAAGGAAGAATTAACATTCCTAACGCATTAATAGAACATGCTTTTTGGATAAAGAATGTGTGGTAAATGGTTTATCTAATAGGATAGAAATTTGGGATAAAAATCGCTGGGAAGATTTACTTTGTTGAAAGTGAAGCTAGACGTAGAAGAAATAGCAGAAGAATTAGAAGATTTTTGATTTTTAGGATGGATGAAAATGTTTAAACATTATAGTGTATTATTAAATGAAGCTGTAGAAGGCTTAAATATAAAAGAAGACGGTATTTATGTAGATTGTACCTTTAGGAGGAGCAGGGCATAGCTTAGAGATTTTAAAACGTTTAAAACTGGTAAACTATATGCTTTCGATCAAGACAATGTAGCATTAGAAAATGCCAAACAAAAATTAGCTGAGTACAGTGATAAAGTTGTCTTTATTAAATCTAACTTTGTTAATTTAAAAGAAAAATTAGCAGAGCATGGTGTTCATGAAGTTGATGGTGTATTATACGATTTAGGAGTTTCATCACCCCAATTAGATACACCTGAAAGAGGTTTTAGTTATAATTATGATACTAAAATTAGATATGAGAATGGATACTGATGCAAAAATCAGTGCTCATGAAGTAGTTAATGAATATAGTTATCATGATTTGCTAAAAATATTTTATCGTTATGGAGAAGAAAATTTTTCAAAACAAATTATGAGAAATATTGAGAAAAACGAGAACAAAAACCTATTGAAACTACTTTTGAATTAGTAGAAATTATTAAAGATTCCATCCCTGTTGCTAAGAGAAGAACTGAGGGACATCCAGCTAAAAAGAGTATTTCCAAGCCATTCGTATTGCAGGTGAAATAATGAATTATCAGTATTTGAAGATTCACTTTGAACAAGCTGATTGAAATTGTTAAAGTAGGGAGGAAGAATATCTGTTATTACATTTCCATTCTTTAGAAGATAGAATTTGTAAACAAATATTTAATTCATACGCAAAGACAAAAGATATTCCCAAAAATTCTACCAATTATGCCAGAAGAAAGTTTATCTAAATTAAAAGTAATTACGAGAAAAACCTATATATCCCTAGTGATATTGAATTAGAAGAGAAATAATAGGTCTAGAAGTGCCAAATTAAGAGTGGCAGAAGTTCAGACAAAATAGAGGGAGGAAAGCTTTAAATGGCAAATACTAAAGGTATATAGTAGAGAATACGGAGTAAGAAAAGTACAAGAAAAAGTGAAATTTAATCTTTTTAGAAAAAACAGCATATGCAGTTTTTGTAGGAGTTATTTTACTTTACAACGTAGTTATGTTAAACTATAAGGAGAGATTTATTCACTACGAAGTGCTCAACAAAAATGATATTGTAATATCAGAAAACAAAAATAACAATGAACAAAAAAGTTATGATAAACAATCTGTCATCTTACGAAAGAGTTAAGAAAATTGTTGAGACAGTAGGAAATGAAGACTCAAAAAGATAGTATAAAGGTAGTGAGATAATTGATAAAACTTTTTAAGAAAAATATTAACTCTAAAGTTTTTTTTGGAAGATAGAAGAAGTTTAGAAAGAAAAGATTATATCTCTCGAGAAAGAACAAAAATTGTATTTTTTTCTAATTTTTGTTTTTCTTTGTATGGATATTAATATTAAAATATTGGACAAATGATGCTAATAGGGAACTGTTAGGGATCTATAATCTTTCAGAATTAGCAGATAAAAAGTATAAAATAGATAGTAGTTTACAACCTAAATCGTGGGTAAAATCTTCGATAGAAATGGAAATATATTAGCTGATAATATTGAATCTATAAGATAGTTGCAGTAGTATCAGATAAAGCAAACTGAAGATGATACAAACTCGTCATGTTATTGATGTAGATAAAACCGCAGATGAATTATCTAAATTTATTAAATTAGATAAAAAGTAAGATAAAAAGAAATACTTAATAAAAAGGTGTTTATCAAGCAGAATTTGGAACAGCTGGTAAGGATATTAGTGTTGAAGATAAGAAAAAATAGAAGAGTTAAAACTTCCAGGTATTGAATTTATAGCAACAACAAAAAGATATTATCCAAATGGAAGTATGCTTGGAAACTTTTTAGGTTTTGCTCAAAATTCACCTGACAGTGACTTAATTACTGGTCGATTAGGAGTTGAAAAACTTTTGACTACTATCTAAGAGGAAAAAGAAGGACATATTACTTTATGCTAAAGATGCATGGGGAAAAGTCGTTTCTAATATTCCAAAAGTGGAAATCAAACCAGTTGATGGTGCGGATATATATTTAACAATTGATAAAAATATCTAGTGATTTATTGATAATACATTAAAAAGATATTCATGATAGGTATGAACTAGAAAGTATTTGCAATTGCTATTAGTCCCAAAACAGGAGAGATATTTGATTAGGACAAACACCTGCATTTAATCCAAACACTCAAGAAAAATCTTTCAAGCGCTTGGTCGAATATATTCTATAACACAGCGTATGAACCTGGTTCCACTTTTAAAACTTTTACTATGTCAATAATGGTTGAAAATAATATTTATAAACCAGAAGCCTACTATGATCTGGTCATACAAAGTAGAGGATGCTACTATTTTTGACTGGAATAAAACTGGATGGGGAACAATAACTCAACGTCATGGATTCCAACAATCTTCAAATACATTGATGTTAACACTTTTAAATGAATTAGGACTGAAAAACTAAAAAGTGGTTTAGAAAGTTTTGGATTTGGAAAAGTACGAATTCACTTTGTATGGAAAATGAAGCAACAGGAGATTTAGTATTTAATAATAAAGTATCTGTTTCTACTACTGTATTTGGTCAAGGTAGTACAGTTACGGCAATGCAGATGGTTCAAGGAGACAGCAATTTTAAAATGATGGTCAAATGTTAGCACCGTATTTTTACAAAGGAGTTCATGATAAAAACATTGATAAAGATGTTAATATTGGGAAAAACAGTAGTTGGAAAATCCAATACCAAAACAAACAGCAGATACAATGAAAGAAGAACTATATGGAGTTGTTAATGGATCTCGGGCACAAGGTGGAAGCAATATGCCGTAGATAACTACAGCACGTCTGGTAAAACTGGAACCGCTCAGGTAGTAGATCCTAAGACAGGGACTCTATTTTAAGAGTCCATCTAAAGGTAATGCACTCGTTTATTGGTTATGCACCAAGTGAAGATCCTCGTTATTTTATATGTAGGTATGAAAATTACTGACAAAAAGAGCTTGAGCTAGTAGTGCATACGGAGCTCTGAGATTTTTAAACCGATAATGGAAAAATACATTAAATTATTTAAATGTAAAAAATCAAATGATAGTGATACTGTAAAAAGTTATCAAATGGAAAATGTTGTAGGCGAGAACGTTAACTCAACAGTACTAAAAATTACAACAAAAAAACCAAAAATATTATAACAATTGGATCTGGGTATAATATTATTGGACAATATCCTTCAGCTGACAATGTAATAAAAGAAGATGAAAGAGTATTTCTGTTAGTTTCGGATAATAATATAGTATTACCTAATTTCATAGGATGGTCTAAGATTGATGTCATAAATTATGCTAAATTAGCTGGCTTTAGATATTGAAACTGAAGGGAAATGGTACTGCAAAACAACAATCAATTCCTGCACAGAGATTTATGAAAAAGGGGACAAGATAAAAATAAAATTTAGTTAGGAGAACGAAATGAGTAATCCGGATACAGTATTTGCTATGATCGTTATTATTGGTAGCATTTTTCTGACAGTGCTAATGCTACCAAGATTAATCAAATATTTACATGTTCTAAAAATTTGGACAAGCAATTAGAGAAGAAGGTCCACAAAGTCATATGCATAAAAAAAGGTACTCCAACAATGGGAGGGAATATCTTTTATAGTTTCAATAGTAATTTCACTTATTGTTGCAATGATCTTGGATAGTGGAAACATTCAATATTATATTTTTATTCATTTATACAACTATCTCATTTTCATTATTGGTTATATAGATGATATGCTTATCGTAGTTAAGAAGAAAATGATGGACTTGCTCCAAGAAAAATTAATGCTACAAATATTATTTTCTGTAATATTTTATATCTTAGTAACATTTATATATAAAGATATAAAATTATATACATATCTCAGGATTTAGATTATAAGTCTTAATATTTCATATTTATATCTGATCTTTCTTAGTATTTTTGGCAAACAGGATTTTCTAATGCGGTGAATTTAACTAGATGGCTTAGATGGATCTAGCAACAAGTGTGACAATTATTACCACTAGTACATTTGCTTTTATTAGCATATAAGGAAAATAATTTTCCCTGTATTAGTTTTTCTGTCTAACTATAGTTGGATCACTTTTTAGGATTTTTATTATTTAATAGAAAAATCCAGCAAAATCTTTTATGGGAGATACATGATCTTGGCTTTAGGAGGATTCTGGCAGCGATTTCAGTAATTTTTACATCAAAAGAAACAGTATTTTTATTTATAGGTTTAGTTTATATACTTGAAACTCTATCTGTAATTATTCAGGTGGCATACTTTCAAAACAGGTAAAAAGAATTTTTAAAATGTCACCATTACATCACCATTTCGAGTTATCAGGCATGGTGAAGTAAAAACTGTGTATATTTTTGTATGCTATAGCAGTGATATCATCTGCTATAGGATACTTTTATAGGGGTAATTTAAAATGATTAATTTAGAAGAAAAAAATATTAGTATTAGGATTTGCAAGAAGTGGTTATTCAACCGCAAAAATTCTAAAAAAACTAGATATGATGTTACTTTAAATGCATATGATGATTTAAGTAATGATGAGAAAGCAGCAGAATTGAAAAGAACTAGGAATAAAAGTGATTGACGGTGGTCATCCACTTGAACTTTTAGAAAATATTGATTTAATTGTAAAAACCCAGGAATAAAATATGAAATAGAATTTTTACAAAAAGCAATTGACATATTGATATAATAACTGAGATTGAGTTAGCTAAATACATTGTTTAATCATCGATATGGTAGCAATAACTGGAAACAAATGGTAAAACCACAACTACTCAGATGACTTTTGATATATTAAAAGCAGCCAAATAAAGATGTTTATTTAGCAGGTAATATTGGATACCCAGCAATAGAAGTTGCTACAATCATCCCTAAATTTCTTTAATAATTACGGAAGTTTCATCTTTCCAATTATAAGGAACAAAATATTTTAAACCATCTGTTGCAGCTAATAACCAATCTAGGGTGTTGGGTCATTTAGATTATCATGGAAATATTGAAAACTATAGAAATGCCAAAAAGAAATATTTATAAAAATCAAACAAATGATGATATTCTTATCCTAAACATTAAAGAAAAAGAAAAATATGATTTAGAAAAATCATTCTACTGTGCTTTTCTATGATACTAAAGAAAAATAATGAAGCTAGTATATTTGTAAAAATAATAATCGTTACATACGATGGAGTGGAGTTATTTGATATAACTAAGCTTTCATTACCAGGAATGCACAATGTAGAAAATGCAATCAATGCTGCTGTGATTTCATATACTAAAGGTGCAAAAGTAGAAGTTATTCAAGAAGTACTATATGCATTTAGTGGAGTTAAACACAGATTACAGTATGTAGGTGAGCATAACGGGGTTAAGTACTACAATGATTCGAAAGCAACTGAAATCCAGTAGCGACAACTCACTGCACTTTCAGGATTTGAAAAGAATATTATACTTATTTGTGGTGGGAAAGACAGAGGAATTGATTTTAAAGAACTAGTTCCATTTTTCCAAAGAATTAAGGCAATGGTTGTTGTAGGGGAAAGTAAAGAAATTCTATATAATTTAGCTGTTGACAATAAAGTTGAATGCCATAGGGCGATAAAAGTAGACGATGCCACTATTTTAGCTAACACACTTGCAGCAGAAGGTAGATACAATATTATTATCACCTGCATGCATCGTGGGACCAATATAAAGTGTTTTGAAAGATCGTGGAGATGAATTTATAGAAACGTTTAAGAAGATTAATCAAGAGGACTAAAAACTATGAACAAGAAAAATAAAAAGTTACTAGTGAAAAATGAACAATGAAAAAGAAGAAGTTCATTAGAAAAATAAAAAAGAAAAAAAGAGACGTGAAACTCTATTTATAGTAACTTTATTTTAATTGTAATAGGAGTATTTGTACTTTTATTCAGTAGTTATTTGAAATTGAAAAACTATTGATGTAGAAGGAACAATCAAATTACAAAGGAAGAAATTCTTTGAAGCAGGAAACATTAACAACGATCTCGAACATGGTCGATAAAAAGATGATGAAATCCAAAAATAATATAAAAATCAAGATTTGAGATTTTTAAAACAGTCACAGTAAAAATCTACTTTTACCATCATCAATAAAAGTATATGTAGAAGAGTATAGTTTCACAGCACAAATCAAAAGATGATGGTAATACAGAAATAATAATGGAAAATGGAAAACTTATTCGGTAAAAATTAGAAATAATTATAATTTACCTATTTTGAAAAATTTAATAATGATGGTAATAAACTTGAAGAAGTTTATAAAAATCTAAAACAAGTTAAAAACAAGAAGTTCGATTACAAATTTTCGAAAATAATAGATGATGAAAGTGATAGAGTAATAATTTATATGAAAGATGGCCAAAAAGTTAAAAGCTTTAAGAGCAAAACTTCGCAGATAAAGTTGAATTATTATGAAGAAATATCTAAATATATTGAAGACAAAAATAATACTACTTTAAACTTAATCAAATGGTGCGTATCTTGAAACATTAAAAACAGAAAAAACTAGAAATGATAATATAAAAATTACTATCAAGACAAGGATTAAAGTAATGATGATGATCCATCAAATAAAGACAAAGATAATGTAGAAAAAGAAGATAAAGCACAACAAAAATAATAAAATCTGAAAATTCTACTATAAATAATAAGAATAGTAATTCAGCTAATAACAAGAATATCAAAACAGCAGTCGTCAAGTAATAAGAAAATGAATAGAAAAAAGCATCCAAAAATTTTATATTTTGATGCTTTTTAGCGAAAAATAATATAAAAATAAAAAATTTAATTAGTATATTACAAATTGAAAAATATTTTAATAAAATTTTAATTTTTGGTGTTTTTCATATAATTTTATGTTATAATTTAGTATGTGTAAATAAAATATGTGTGTATTTACAATTTTATTATAATAACAAAGTTTTTAAAAGGAAGGAGTGTTTGACTTGAGTTCACAATTGTATACTTAATGGATCTAGGATCATCTAGTATAAAAAGTGATTATAGCAGATGTAGTATATGAAAAAATTGAATATACTGGTGTTGGTGTTGTTAAACAACGTCTATTAAGCGAGGAAACATTATTGATGTGGAATCTGCTTCTAGAGATATTCAAAAAGCAATAGATATTACGAAAAGTGAAGCTAATAAGGACATAAAGATCATTATATGTAGCAGTTCCAAGTATACACACTCATATTAAAAAAAGTGTAGCGGAAATTAAATTTGATACAAAACACGATATTGATGGTAGAGATATCGAAGAAGTAATTGAAGAAGCAAAAATACTACCATTACTACGAGAAAGAGAAGTGGTGCAAGTAATTCCAGATTACTATCGTCTTGATGATATTGAAAAATATTAGAAAACCAAAAAGGAATGACTGTTCATAATTCATTTGAAGTAACAGGGAAATAGAGTTTTAACTTCTAAGACTCATCTTCATACAATATATAAAAGTATTGAAAACCTAAGATTAGATTGTAACGAAACATTTTTGTACATCTCATTCATTAGAGAATTACTTTTAAATGATGAAGAAAAAGATTATGGGTCAGTGATAATCGATATTGGAGCAGGACTAACGACTGTGAGTTATTTTGAAGATGGTATTCTTCAATTATCACAATCAATAGAGTTAGCTGGTGAAGATATTACACGTACAATATCTGATGTGTTGAATGTCCCATTAAAACGTGCAGAAGAGATTAAAGTAACTCAAGGTCATGCTTTTTATGATTTAGCATCACCACAGGTAATTATTGACTTAGATAACCTAGAACCAGATGAAGAGCCATATACTCAAAAAGAGTTGGCTGATTACATAGAGGAAATAGTAGAAGAAATTATTTTACGTTCATTCGATGTATTGAGAAAAGCTGGTATAAATAGAGTAAAAGGAAATGTTGTATTAACAGGTGGAAACGACTCTATGCCTGGTGTTCTTGATTTAGCAAAAAGATATGCTAAGAAAAATGAACGTTAGAATTGGTTCACCAAAAAAATTATAGGGAGCTAATTCGCCAGAATTGGCAGTTGTTGTTGGTACATTAACAAGTAGTTATAAAATAGAATCATTATTTGGTTATCAAGTAACTGATGAAGTACCAACAGTAAAAATACAAATTCAACATTTGAAAATGTCTCTGCAGTAGAAGAGATTGCAGTGAATAATACAAAAGTTGAAGTTCCATTAATGAGTGAACCTCATGAGGAAAAATCATGAAGAAGAAACTTATTATGAAGAAGAGAAAAAGAAGAAGAGAAAACTTTTTGATAAAAATAACTAAAAATGTATAATCTGTTTTTGAATAATAATCAGGAGGAAATAAAGAATGTTTGAAGAATTTGATCAATCAGCAGTAATTAAAGTAGTAGGTGTTGGTGGCGGTGGTGGAAACGCCGTTGACCGAATGGTAGAAAGTGGAATTCAAAAACGTTGAATTTATCGCAGTTAATACAGATGCTCAAGCATTAAAACGTTCTAAAGCAGACGTAAGAATTCAAATCGGAGAAAAATTAACTAAAAGGTCTTGGAGCAGAGCTAATCCCAGAAGTAGGACGTAAAGCAGCTGAAGAAACTAAAGATAAAATTGAAGAAGCACTAGCAGGAGTAGATATGGTATTCGTAACTTCTGGTATGGGAGGAGGAACTGGTACTGGAGCAGCTCCAATCGTAGCAGGTATTGCTAAAGAATTAGGTGCATTAACAGTAGGTGTTGTTACTCGTCCGTTCAATTTTGAAGGTAAAAAACGTCAAGTACAATCTACAGCTGGTATTAACTCACTTAAAGGTGCTGTAGATACACTAATCGTTATTCCTAACGATAGATTATTAGATATCGTAGATAAGAGTACTCCAATGATGCAAGCATTCGTTGAAGCTGATAACGTATTACGTCAAGGGGTTCAAGGTATTTCTGACCTAATTAACGTTTCTGGTACAGTTAACCTTGACTTTGCTGATGTTAAAGCAATTATGGCTGATCAAGGTTCTGCATTAATGGGTATCGGGGTAGCTTCAGGTGAAAACAGAGCTATCGAAGCAGCTAAAAAAGCTATTTCATCTCCATTATTAGAAACTTCTATCGTTGGAGCTAAAGGTGTGTTATTAAACATTACTGGTGGTCCATCACTAAGTTTATTTGAAGCTCAAGCAGCAGCAAGTATCGTTCAAGAAGCAAGTGATGACGAGGTGAACATGATTTTCGGTACAGTATTTAACGAAGATTTAGAAAAAACTGATGAAATCATCGTAACTGTTATTGCTACTGGATTTGAAGAAGATGGAGTAAGTGTAGAAAGAGATATCTTAGCACAACGCCCAGCACAACCAGAAGCTAGCTCATTCACAAGTGGTTACGGTAAAAAATGAAGTAGAACAAGAAATGTACCCACGTCCAAGAAGAAGAACAAGAAGAGAAATTAATTTATATAAAAAGGAAAAATCGAATAATCTGATTTTTCCTTTTTAGTCTATTAAAATGAATTTAATTTCAAAGTTTATTATATTCTTTAGTGTGTTATATATGAATGAATTCTTTAATGATAAATAACAGAATTTTTAATAGTAAATCTTCATCAGCATCTGCATAAAGATAATAAGTGATTTCACATTTTTCAATTTTAGGTTCTTTCGTTATAGCCTTTAACGTTTAGTAACGTTAAAGGGATTTTTATTAATAAATGAATTTTTCCTCCCAATTCTTCAACTTCAATATTCGATCTTTTGCATGAAGTAATTACAGTATGTGCTATGCCACCAAGGATAGAAGCAGCAAAATAGTTTATACTGCTTCTGTAGTCAGCATTTACATCGAAAGCTTATATCAGTAGAGACAGGAATAATATCATTATTTGTATATAGTTTAAAAATTATGATTTGTCCATATTCCTCTAAAAAGAGATGTCATAATTATTTGATTCGTATAAATTAGTCATACAAATTCCTCAATGTTTTTTTAGCTTCATTTAGGCGAGCTAATTTTTATCAATTATATCCATTGTACTAACGGGTCTATTTAGCAAATGTAGCAAAACCACAGTCAGGATTTAACCAAATTCTGTTCTTTAGGAATATATTGCATTACTTCTTCACACTGATTTAGGATATCTTCTAATGGTTCTATATCGTCTGTTCTTGGGATTCATAACACCTAATCCTAGTATACAATTATCCTTTATTAAAGTACTACTGAATAATGAAGATATTTCTCCAGCACGAGGAGTAGAAAACTCTAATGTAAGTATATTAGGTAGAGCTTTCTTCGAAATAATGGAAGTAGAGGAGTATAAGGTCCAGTAAGTAGAATACTTTCATCTCTACTCCAATTTCCACGGCAAACATGAAGAGAAACTAATATTCCTTTTTCTTTAGCATAAGATATTACGGATTTTATTAATTTTGTAGCGAATTTTAATTCTCTGTTGGATCTTTTTCTCAGATAGTGCTGCACACATAAACGATCTTGTTTTTCCTTCAGAAAAAACGACTTCAGTTAACACTGGTTCATCAAATTGAATTATATCAATTCCAAGTGAATATAAAGTATCTATTTCTTTGTTTTTAGTACTTTAATTACATCTTCTCCCTAAGGCATCTTTTACTATCATAATATTGTTTTGATAGAGCAGGGTAGCCACATGGAACGAGTCATTAAATATGGACCAGGAAGAGTAGCTTTAATTTTCTCTTCGAAGTTATTTTTAATTCAATCATTTCATCTGCGACTAGAGGTTTATTATATTTGACTTTTACCTGTACAAATTGCATTTTTTTTATACTAATTGTTGGGACATCTAAAATGTCAAGAATTTGTTCAAAACCTTGTTTATCTTCAATATAATCAAAACATATCAGCCATACTCATCATAGAAACCCCTTCTAATCGTTCAGCAATAAAATGAAACATAGTTATCACGATTTAATTCACCACTTGTTATAATATCTATATCATTATGTTCTTGAAGATTTACCACATACTTAGTTTCTCTCGTCTAATATTTGATGATAAGAGTTGAAATCAAGATTACCTTTATTAAATTTTCGTTTTGCAGTCAATAATTTCTTACTTCAGGGCATACTTCCTAGAAGTGAAGTTAAAAATGATGAACTATTCATAACTATTCTCCGTGGAAAATCTACAAAAAGTTTAGATATTCATTAGCTTCAGTAAGTTGTTTGAATCCTGATGTGCGACCAGAAATCCATTCTTTTAATCCTTCCATATCCATCATTTCTTTTGTGGTCAGGATTACTATAATCCATTTTGTAGAACTTCTATGAATTTTTTTCAAATTTCGAAACTTCTAATTCAGGATGACCTGAGAAGATACAGTGATCGAAAAAAATCAGTTTTTGATAAAATTTTTAACTTGATTTTCATCAAGAGTACCATCTGCTATCCAAGCATTATAGTTTAAATCTAGCATCCATGTACCAGACACTTCATCATTTTTTTAAGGCAATTGCAGAATCAAGCTCACCGCCAACGCGATCTCCATGTAGACCAACACCAATATCGAAACGTTTTTCAACATAATCTTTTCCGAATTCTAATCCATGTTTGTGGAGATGATTAATAGGGATTAGTCTGGCTTGAGGTGAATCAATTGCACCAAAACCAATTGTTTTATCTTTTTAAATCGTTGATACTATTTATGTTGCTGTTAGCTTTTTACAACTAGGTAAGAACTACGGTCACGGTCAGTATCACGCATTGAACCGTTTAGTGCAGTATCCATCGTAGCGAATATTAGTATCTAACCATGCTAGAGGTGAGTTCCAAGCAACATCGATTTCACGTGCTAGTAATCCATCAACTTGTGCTTTGTAATCTTTATAATAAACGGGTTCAATAGGGAAGTTTTCATCTTCAAAGAATTTAGCAATAATCCCCAAATTACAGTCACTTTTTGGATCATAGATTACAGCCCTCAACTTTTTAATTTTGTCATAATAAATATTCCTCTTTCTTATATATTAATTTCAATTTTTAGAAATAAGGGGTAAGTGTACCCATCCCCTTATATAAATATTTTAAGATAGTTTTTATGGTAATTGTTGCCCAGTAATAGCTTTACCTAACCAAATTGTTAATACGTCAACGCTAGGAGCCATAATGTGACTTGCGAATGCATCTCTTAAGTAGCGTTCCATATTACCAACACGGTTATAGGCTTTACCACCACCAACACGCATTCCAAGACGAGCTAATTCTATAGCAGCTTCACTAGCAAAAATTCTAGCTGATAAAATTTTAGCAAGCATATCAGGTTCTTTTTCTAAGAAACTACGCGCAGCCTCATTTGTTCCAAGTACTGCTGCATTGGTTTGACTGTAAATTTTTGCTAGATGAATTTGAACAGTTTCAATTTCACTTAGAGATTTACCAGTTGGATATTTTCTATTAGTAGTATGAGCTACTGCTTCATCTAAAATAGCTTCACATAATCCACTATAAACAGCAGCAAGCCCTGTGATGAAGTATGTAGCAACGATAGTAAACACTTGATCAACTCCTGAACCAGCTTCGCCGATGCGAAGTTCTTATCTAATTCAACATCGTTAATAGCCATTTGACATGATACATTACCACGCATTCCAAGACCGTGCCATGTAGATGACTTGAATTCTAAACCTTTACTTCCAAGAGGGAATACCCAGTTATCAATCCCCCCTTCAACATCAGAAGGAGTAAGTACTAAGTAGTAAGATGCAAATTCAGCAGATGTTACCATACTTTTTTTAGTCCATTGAAAAATAACTGAGTTATCTTTTGAATTCAGTTTTCACATCAGAAATATAGAAGTGAGTACCAGTACCTAATTCACTGTAAGCAAGTGCCATGAATTTTTCATTTTCTACGATATCTTTACAGATTTTTGATTTAAGATTATCATCTGCATATGAAAGAACACAGTTTAGAGCAACATTGTGCATCATATAACATAAACCTACTGTAGCACTAGACTTAGCAATGCACGACAAGCATCTGCGTGTTTTGCATATCTTTTTCCTAAACCACCAAGTTCTGTAGGTATCATAAGTTTTAAAAGTATCCAGCTTTTCCTAATTTTTAAAATACTCTCTGGAAATCTTTCTTGTTCATCAATTTCTTTAGCAATAGGGTCAATATATTTTTGCAAATTCCTAGCTTCGTTATAAAAATGTTGTCATAATAATGCCTCCTAAATATTAATATAAATAAAATATTTTATACAGAAAATTATATCATAAAGAATAATTTGTAAACGCTTTTCTGAAGGTGTAGTTTTAAGAGGAATATAAAATAAATTTTTATAAAAAAGGATAAGAATTATTTTATATTTATTAGTAGGTAATTAATATTTTGATAATCATTTTTCATATATATATTATATTTCAGAACATAAAATTAAAATTATATAATTGATAACATTTATCAATTATAAGTTTCATATACAACTTTGCATTAAAGGACACAAAAGTATTTTTGAAAAAGCAAAAATTTCCGTTGAAATTTCAGAAAATTATTTTACAAAGTTGAAATTATCTAGTATAATCTATATTTATAAATTAAAAATAAAGAAAGGATGAAGAGAATGACAGATTCAAAAATGGAAAGAAAGTTACAAGCTCGTCATATCAGTATGATTGCCATAGGTGGATGTATAGGTACAGGATTATTTATGGCAAGTGGAGCGGTTGTTAGTAAAAGCAGGTTCTTATGGAGCGGTTCTTACTTATGCATTAATAGGTGTTATTATTTACTTCTTAATGGCATCAATAGGAGAATTAGCAACATTTTATCCGGTTTCAGGTTCTTTTGGAGCTTATGCAACACGTTTTATAGATCCTGGCGTAGGATTTGGAGTTGGATGGCTGTTTTGGATATTGTGGATTCTAGTTGCCAGTGTTGATATTATCACGTTATCAAAAATATTACACTACTGGGAATTCTTCAGACAGTTTTCAACATTTTCTATATGTATTGTATTTTTAGTATTATTGTATTTATTAAATTTAGTAAGTGTTAAAGTTTTTGGTGAAGTTGAATATTGGATAACAATTATTAAAGTATTGACTGTTATAGCATTTTTAATAGTGGGAGCTGCAATCATTTTTGGAGTTACTGGAAATAGTGAAGCAGGTATTGCTACTTTTATTAAAAATGGTGAAAAACAAGTAGCGCCGGGGCGTTAGGATTATTTGGGGTTTTATCTACAGCAGCTTTCTCATTTGGAGGAACAGAAGTAGTAGCAGTCACAGCTGGTGAATCACCTAATCCAAAAGAAACGATGCCAAAAGCTGTAAAACAAGTATTCTGGAGAATATTAATATTCTATATTGCAACAATGTTGATTATATCTTCAATAGTTTCAGCAAACGATCCTAGATTATTGGATACAAACAATGTTACTGCATCACCTTTTACTATTGTCTTCCAAAACATTGGATTAGAAATAGCAGCTGTGATTATGAATGCTGTAATCTCTAACATCAGTATTATCAGCAGCAAACTCGGGTATGTATGTTTCTAGTAGACAATTATTCTCACTAAGTTCACATAACTACGGTCCAAAAAGTATTTAAGAAATTAAATAGTAATTCTATTCCTATAATTGCATTAACATTTTCAGCAGTGTTCATGATATTATGTTTCATTTTTGAAAAATTAACTCAAGTGGATATTATATGTTATTATCAATGGTTGGTATTATAGTAATGATTATTTGATGGTCTCATTAGTATCCCAAATAAGATTACGAAAAGCCATTACTAGCAAGGAAAAAAAGCTGAAGATGTATTACCACACAGCTCAAAAACAGGTGTTGTTGGTTCTTATATCGCATTACTATCATTTGCGACTATAATTTTACTCAATTAGTTTCAGATTATGCAACTGGTGGTTTTGTAAAAATGTCATACAACTTAGTTTGTCCAGCTATTGGAGTTCTAATGTATATAATATTCAAAATTGTCACAAAAAGAAAATTTGTAAACTTAATGAAATGGATATTCATCCATATAAGGAAAAAAATAAATAAAAAATTTTTATACTCTATTAGATAATTTAAATTCTGATAGGGAGTGTATTTTTATACATTATAGTTTTGAATTAACTTGTAAAATGTGGTAAATGATTGCGGTTTATGATAAAATTGTATTTAAGTAATTTAATGGAGATGATATTTTGAATATTGGAATTACAGGTAGTATGCATGTGGGAAGAGTATGGTGTCAAATTATTTGAAAGAAAAAGGTTATACAATTATAGATGCTGATAAACTTGGTCATATAGCTCTTACTAGTGATGAAGTAAAAAGAAAAAAATTAAAGAAAAAGTTTCGGCTTGACAATCTAGAAAAATAATGAAATAAGCCGAGAAAAACTAGGGAAATTAGTCTTTGGTAACGATGAAAAATTTAAAAATTCTTAATAGTATCGTGCATCCTTATATAAGAAAAATAATTCTACAATTACAAGAAAATCATAGAGATGAAAGATTTGTTTTTAGACATAGCATTGTTATTTGAAGCTGGATTTGAAGATTTAGTTGAAAAGATTATTGTAGTACATGTCGATGAAAAATTCAATTAGCTAGGTTGATGAGTAGGAAATGCATTATCAAAAAGAACAGGCAATGTTTAGAATTGAAAGTCAAATGAGTTCAAAAGATAAATCAATTCTTGGCAACTATGTAATAGATAATGGTGGAACTAAAGAGGAAACTTATAAACAGATTGATTTGATAATAGAAGCGTTAGAGAGAGGAGTCATAAACAATGACAAATGTATTAGAAATAAGTAATTTAGGTGGAGGTTATAATCGAAGAAAGATTATCGAAGACGTTAATATCCAAATACCTAAAGGTAGTATAACTGCATTAATTGGTCTTAATGGTGCAGGTAAAAAGTACAACTATTAAACATATCTTAGGGTTATTAAGACCGATGGAAGGTGAAATAAAAAGTTAATGGAATTACAATCACTCAAAAATAATGAAAAATATAGAAAAAGTATAGTTATATTCCAGAATCACCAGTTTTATATGAAGAACTGACTTTAGAAGAACATATTAATCTTACAGCAATGGCTTATGGCTTGAATATGGAAGATACTTGGAAAAAGAGCTGAAAAATTATTAGATTTATTTAAATTGAAAGATAAGAAAAAGTTCTTTTCCTGTACATTTTTCAAAAAGGTATGAAGCAAAAAGTTATGATAATTTGTGCCTTTTTAGTAGAACCGAATTTATATATAATTGATGAACCATTTTTAGGCTTAGATCCTATTGCAATAAAACGACTTAATTAACTTAATGTGAAAGAAGAGACGAAGGAGCTAGTATTCTTATGTCTACACATATTCTGCAACAGCAGAAAAATATTGTGATAACTTTGTAATAATTCATGAAGGAAAAAATCTTAGCAGATGGCAATTTTAGAACAACTGAGAGCCGAATTTAATATGGCAGGTGCGTCTTTAGATGAAATATATTTATCATTAACAGTACGAGGAAATAATGAGTAATATTGAAAAATATTTTTTTCTGACAGACGAAAGAAAGAGCAAGAGTTAAAGTTAACCTATAGTAAGTACATTTTTAATTCGCACCTTATAATGTTTCTATTATAGTTTTGGGGAGCAGTGCTTATAAATTATTCGAAATGGATTGCTATTGCAAGCAAAAGTAGAATTATACTCAGTTTACACAGCAGCAACTGTTGCCTTTAGTTATTATTTAGTAAGTTCTAAAAATAAAAACTCATATTAAAGAAGCTGATGCAGTATTTTTATTACCATTAGAAAAGATATTATAGAAAAGTTGATTGAAAACTGTAATAAGCAGTACAATAGTTCATATAATTACTGTTATAATTTTCTATTTTGCTACAAAGCCAATTACTAATCTTATTGGTAATATAGATAGACTAAGTATTTTTATGTTATTAATAGTAATAATTTGGAAACAATTTATTAAAATATTTCCAAGTTATTCATTACAAAGAAGTGATTTGGAGTAAACTACTACTATTTATTGTAACTTTTTATCCAGTTGTTAGAGGTGTTTTTTTGAGAACACAGCTATTCGTGTTATTTATTTTATTAGTATAATTAGATATAGCGGTATTTACTTTACACATTATGAAAAATGCAGGAAGTAAAGTAAAATGATAAAAGATCAAGAAAAATATGTCGTGAACTGGAATCAAGCGGTTGACTATGATAAGCACCGTATGGAAAACTATTTGAAATTTGTAAATATGTTTGTTGATGTACCATTAAGTGGGGGTAAAAGTTGCAAGAAGAAAGTACTTTTGATGTACTACTACCAAAATTGAATAAAGATAATTTCAAAGGAGAATATAGTTTTAAATATTATTACTATAGAGTATTTTTAAGGCAAGAAAAATACAGTTTACCTAGCATTAAGATTAATGTTATTAGCAACGCTTGTAATTTTTAGTTTTAAAAAAATGCATACGTTAGTGGATTAGCTATCATTTCATATAGTTATTTAACTATTATTCAGCTAGTTCCGTTATATAAAACAAATGAGTAATAATATTTGGCACAGTATTTTACCAGTAAGTGAAAATATAAAAATTAAAAGTTATAAAAAGTTGTTAACTATCGTTATCTTTATAACTACGGTTATTTTAACTGTGATTTCTGTATTCTTGACTAGCTTCAGTGGAGCTAATATGGATAGTTATAGTTGGTCTCATTAGTTATAGCTAACATAATATCTAAAAATTTTTATTGAGAAAGTTAAATAGAAGGATGTAACATGAAAAATATAGCAATTATAGGAGGAGATTTATCAGGAGTTAGCTGCTTACTTTCTAGATAAAGTTTTCGGGAGTAAACTCAAAAAGTTTAATATTGACCTAATTGAAAGAGATTTAGAATTTGCAAATGACAGATTTGGAAAATTTCAAATTGGTCAAGAAATCTATGATAATGGATGGCATAATTCAATTAGTGAACAAGGTGTATTGTTTTATTTGATGATAGAACTGGGCTTACATAGATATTTAATTAAGAGTGGAGCAACGAAGAAGGTATTTTATACAAATGAGGGAATTAAATACTTGCCAGAAAAAAATGCTTTATGGTTTACCGCTTGATAAAAAGAATTGTTAATGTCTGATTTATTCACATTTAAAGAAAAATTATCTATCTTATATAATATGTATAATACTCTAGAAGATGAAGACATCAAAGAATTAACAGTTGAAGAGTTTTTAAAGCTATTGTTAATGAGAAAAATCTATGATAAACTAATAGAACCATTGTTAACAAGTTACTATGCTAGTGATATTTCAAATCAAAAGTATGGTAAGTTTGATGCCAGAATTGTCATTTTTAACAATTCAAAAAGAAGATATCAATAAAGTGCTTGAAGATATGTATAATAGAAACGTAATTGATAATATTACAGTAGGAGCAGATTATCGGTTAAAAATTCACTTTTAAAAATCTTTTATAGAAACCTTAGAATCAAATTTTTCAGATAAAGTATTTTTAGAATTAAATAGAAAAGTTGAAAAAATTGAAAAACGAGGGATAAATATTTAGTTCATTCAAATGGTAGTATTTACTATTATGATTATATAGTATTAACCTTGAGTCAAAAAACTTTTTACCGTGGTTTGATGATGATGAGAAAATCTCTGAGTTTTATTCAGATATGGATTATGTATCGAATATAGTTGTAACTCTAGTCTATAAGAGAGAGATCTACATATTAATCGTGAAATAGGTGAGATAATTTTTTTCCAAAAACGAAAGTGAGTATGTTACAAAAATTAGAATACGTAAGTAATAAGTGGATAGATATAAAAATGAGTGGTATTCAAATAGTAAGAGCTATATTATTAGAGAAGAAGCGGTTAGAAAACTCTATGGATAAAAACCGATGATGAAATTAAAGGAAATTGTTGAAAAAGAAACTATTAAAAGTCCATGGAGTAGTAGGAAATGTCAATAAGTATTATGTTAGTAGAATAAAAGATAATTATCGTTTTTTTGCTGTAGAGAATATAATAAAAAGAATTAACGAATTTGATGAGTATATGAGAAAACAATACCCTAATGTTTTTATAATAGGTAAATCAAAAAGGGACAACATTGGAAAAATACAGTGTTAGAAGCTAAAGAAATAGCAAAGGAAATTTAGAAAATATAAGATAAGAAGGGACGTACTGAGTACGAGGATAAAAAAATGAAATTTAATACAAATAAACTAGAAGGTGTAAAAAGTATCACCAATATTTGAAAAATGAAAATTATGACAGTAAACTTTAGAATACACAAAAATCAAAAGAATTATTTATAGGAAAGTTTAATGAAATATATGTGAATTTACCATATAATGGAGAAAAAGAAATATTAATAGGATTAGGAAAAAGAAATGAGTTAGAAGAAGATCAAGTGCGTGAGGTATTTTTTAAACTAGTTAAAGTATTAGCAAAACACAAAGAGTTTGAGGCTCAAATTACCTTACCAAAACTAGAAAATATTCCAACTCAAAGCATAGTGAACGCTGCAGTAGAGGGAGCTTTTACACGCTACTTACAAATTTGATAAGTATAAATCAGATAGAAAAAGACTTTTCCAGAAATTACCATTAACCTAGCAACAGAAGAAAAAAATTGATAATATTGAAGATATAGTAAATGAAGCTTTTGATATTATAAAGTGGCATATTCTTTGCACGTGATTTGAGTTAACGAAAGAGCAGAGTATTTATATCCAGAAACACTTGCTAATATTGCAAGTAAGGAATTATCAGCATTAGGTGTTGAAGTAGAAGTATATGATGAAAAACAATGTGAAGAAACTGGGGCTAAAAAGGATTATTAGCTGTAGGTCGTGCATCTGATAGAAAAACCAAGATTTATCGTTATGAAAGTACTTTAAATAATCCAGAAGAAAGTGAAGTAATAGGACTAGTAGGTAAAGGTGTGACTTATGATACAGGCGGTTATTCAATAAAACAAACAGCCAATAGTATGGATATAATGCACTGTGATATGGGTGGAGCAGGAACAGTTATTGGAACAATGAAACTGATTGCTACAAGAAAAACTAAAAACAAATGTTATTGCTATTGTAGGAGCTTGTGAAAATATGATAGCTGGTGGATCATATAAACCAGGTGATGTTATTTCAACTTTATCAGGAAAAACAGTAGAAGTAGCAAATACTGATGCTGAAGGACGCATCACTCTTGCAGATTCAGTATACTATGCTACAGAAAAACTAAAAGTTAATAAAGTTATTGATTTGGCAACACTTACTGGAGCATGTTTAGTTGCATTAGGAGAGTTCTATACTGGAGCAGTGACAAATAACCAAGAATTTTATAATGAACTGAGTGAAGCTGCTAAGCAAGCAGGAGAAAGAGTATGGCAAATGCCAGTAGATAACAGTTTTAGAAAATTAAACAAATCGTCAGTAGCTGATGTGAAAAATACAGGGGTCGTTTAGGTGGAACAATTACCGCAGGTTTATTTATAGAAAATTTTGTGGCTAATAATACACCATGGATTCACCCTAGATATAGCAGGAACAGCATATCTATCTAAACCAGAAGGGTACTTACCAAAAAGGTGCAACAGGTATACATGTTAAAAACATTATATAATTTAATAAATAAATAAGATATTAAAAGTTCAAGGGTATAACATATTATATTCTTGAGCTTTTTATATAATATTGTGAATTTGTTGGTAATTATATTAAGATTTTGTAAATAATTTCGCAAATATAAAAAGAGAATATTTCAACACTAATTGACATTGATAATTATTATTGATAAAATAAATATAAGTAGAAAAGTAAGGAGGGATACAATGATAAAGTTAAATCCATTAACGCTGGTAATATTAAACATTTTATTTCAGTAGTTATCTTTTTAGGAAAAGGTATAATTTATGAAACTATTTGTCTATTGATTGCAATTGTAGTTTTATCTATATACAAACGCTATTTACAAATATTAAAATTTATAATTTGGTATATATCTTTTTCAATACTAGCATATTTAATATCAATTAGTAATATAATTTGGATTGCAGATTTATTTGGAACATTAGTTTACATTATCCTCAGAATGACACCGGTTATGATGATTGCTTATATTTTAGTAAAAGACATAAAAAAAGTAATGAATTATTATCTGCATTTGAACAAATTCATTTACCCAAAAAAATTATGTTAAGTATTACAGTAGCTTTAAGATTTTTTTCCCAACATATAAAATTGGAAATTAGAATGATTAGAGAGTCATTAAAGATGAGAAATATTAATTTAAAAATTACAGAACCGCTAAAAATTTTTTTAGAGTATTGGCTAGTCCCAGTTTTAATGAGGATGAATCTTATTGTTGAAGAAATGACAGCAACAGCTATGACAAAAGGGGTAGAGTCACCAATGAGAAGGACATCATTTTATAATGTGAGAATGAGAATAATTGATTATATTTTCTTAATTATTGTCTTTATAATTTTTGTATTTCTATTAATAGGGGCATTAAATAATGTTAGAATTTAGAAATGTGTCTTTTACTTATAAGAATTCAGAAGAAAAGGTGTTAAATAATGTGAGTTTTAAAAATTAATGAGGGTGAGTGTGTTTTATTAACAGGAGTATCTGGAAGTGGGAAGTCAACTATTGTTCATTTAATGAATGGGCTTATACCAGCTTTATATGAAGGAGAATTAACTGGGAAAAATATATTATAATAACACTTTTAGAAAGTATAAAACATATGATATAGCAAAAAGATATTGGTTATGTTAGCAAGATCCAAGAGGACATTTTTACTACAAACACAACGAGTGAACTTGTATTTGCTATGGAAAATTTTGGAATTTCTAGATGAAATGAAAAAAAGGTATAATGCAGTTGTTGAATTATTAGAACTGGAAGAAATTGTTGATAAGAATATTTTTTGTATATTTCTAGTGGGGAGCGTCAAAAAAATAGCGATTGGGTGAGTTTAACATTAATACTGAGAGTAATAATATTAGATGAACCATCATCTAACTTTAGATTTTCGCATGACAAAGAAATTAACAATATTAATTGAAAAACTGAAAAATAAAGGTTATACAATAATTATTGCAGAGCATAGAATACATTATATTCAAAAATTAATAGATAAGGTTTTAATTGTAAATAAAGGTATGATTAAGGAAATAACAATTGATGATTTGAAAAACACCACTGATTTTCCTTTAAGAACTCTAGATGTATTTAATTTACAGCTAGAAAATATTAGTTCAAAAAAATAATGACTTACTACTGCAGATTGATAATGTAAGTTATGGAGATATATTATTGCAAATTTCAACATCTATAAAATAAAGGTGATGTGATCGGTTTGATTGGAAGAAATGGTGCAGGGAAAAACAACATTATTAAGGATGCTTACCAATATAATGAATCCAACTAAAGGAAAAATTTTAGGAAATGTTAAAACCGTTTTTAGTGATGCAAGATATGGATTATCAATTTTTTTACAGAATCAGTTTTAAGTGAAATACGTTTTGGAAACGAAGGAGTTGAGAATGATAAAATTAATAATCTATTAGAAGAATTGGGATTAAATAAATTTAAAGATAAAATTCTTTTTGAATTGTCAGGAGGGCAAAAACAAAGGTTACTCATTTCTATAGCTGCAATATCTAATGTAAATTTATTGATGTTTGATGAACCAACTAGTGGTCTAGATTATATAAATATGGAAAAGGTTAGTAGTGTGTTAAAAAATCTATCCAAAGAAAAATGCTCTAATAATAGCTACACATGATATAGAGTTTTTATATAAAACATGCAATAGAATAATATACTTAGATAATAAGACGATAAAAAAAGATTTTTATTTAGATAATGAAAGTAAATCAGAAGTTCAGAATATTTTTTTATAAATATGGAGGGATAAAAATGAAATTAAAAACAAAAGATTATATTTTTAGGAATGGCAAACTAGTATTGCTCATTAGTAGTTTACATGATAGCAATGGTTATCTCAAGCTTCTTAGGTGCATTTGGTCATAGCATATCACCTGGGATATGGGGATTATTAGTAGGAATAATCTTGTATATATGTGCTATAATTACAAAAGGTTTGGTATATTTACTGTTTTTATAATTATACATATGATTATATTTTCAATAATGGAGGAGCGTATTTACCATGGTGGATATCTTCGATTACTGGTGCCTTTTTTTAGCAGATTTTGTATTAAAAACATTTGGTTATAATAATGTTATTTCTCAATGTGCAGCATTAAGTTTGATAAACATAGGAAGTGCATGTGGTGCATGGATACCGATAATATTTTTTTGTTGATTCATACAGAAGTGATTGATAGCAAGAGGTCAATCAGCTGAAGCAATGGAGACCCTCAATAAAATATGGTTCAGGACCATGGTTAATCCTAGGTATAGTATGTATAATAACGTTAAGTTGTATAGGTGTATCGATCTGCAAGAAAAAAATTTTGAAAAATATCAAAAATAATAATTTTTGCTTGACAAGTAATTATTAAACGGTGAAAAATAATTAACAATAAAACAAAACCTTAGAAAAGAATAGTAATTTGTAAAAATTTTTAGCGAGCTAACGTTGGTGTGAGGTTAGTAATTTTTCAGATGAACGCACTTTTTAGGCAATTATTAGATAATTGGTAACTCTGCCTTAAAGAGATTGGAGTGGGTATACTAAATACCAAGAAAAAGTGGCAACGTGGATTGATTTCGTCTTTTTATAGTTTCAGGAAATTATAAAAAGACTTTTTATTTATCTCGTGAAGTTACACAGACCATGGACTGTATTTTCTTTATTAAGTATACCAAAAGAGTGGCACTCATGAAAATTCGTCCCTTTGTAGCTAGGATACTAGTTACAAAGAGATTTTTATTTATAATTAGTTCTTTTCTAAAAATATAATATAATAAAGAAAAAAGGAGACAAACAATGAAAAATTATTATTATTCATCACATCAATTATTACAGTATTTACATTAACAGCATGCTCAAGCAGCAGTACAAAAACAAAAAATCACAGGAACTTAAAGATAAAAGGCAAGATTGTTTTAGGAGTATCACCAGACTATCCCACTCATATGAGTTTTCTAACTACTGAAAAATGGAAATAAAAAGTTGTTGAGTGCAGATATCTACTTTAGCAGAGCAAGTAGCTAAAAAGTAGGAGTGTCAAGTTGAAATTCAAGAAATGGCATTGATTCATTAATCGCAGCTTTAAATGCTAACAAAGTTGACATGGTAATTTCAGGAGTTAACCCAACAGAGGAAAGAAAAAGCAGTTGATTTCTCGATGTTTATTACACAAGTAAAGGGTATTTTCTGTAAAACAAAGATAGCGAAGAAATCAAATCAGTAGACGATCTTAAAACATTGGTGTTCAAAAAGGTTCAACTTATGAAACTTATGCAAAAGAACAACTGAAAAATGGATGAGAAAAATATCCAAGCTTTTAACTGACGTACCAAGTTTACTACAAGATTTAAAAATAAAAATTGATGTAGTATTAATTCCAGATGATGTTGCAAAAATTGCTATGAATAAATATACTGATATCAAAATTAGTACATTTACTGCAGATAAACGATCCAGAAGCAACAGGTATGGCAATAGTCTTCAAAAAGGAAAAGATAATAGTAACAAAGAATTATTAGAACAAGTTAACGCAGTAATCTAAAGAAATTCAAGAACAAAAAGCCTTTGAAAAAGAACTTGATAAATATGCTAAAGATTGCTGCACAAAGCGAATAAAAAGAGAGGTATAAATAGAATGTTTGATTTTCTTCCAAATTATTACATCAGCGTATTTAGAAGCTACGGTAACAACTTTAAAAAGTTTCACTTATAGCTTTACTAGTAGGATTAATACTTGGAATTGTATATGTTTAGCAAAAATTAGTACTTTTAAAGTACTTAATGTAATAGCAGCAGTTTATGTAGAAGTAATTAGAAATACTCCAATTTTAGTGCAAATTATGATTATCTACTTTGCATTACCAGAAATCGGGATTTCATTTACACCATTTATGTCAGCGATAATTGCACTTTCGATAAACTCTGGGGCATATGTTAGTGAAATATTCCGTTCTGGGATACTTGCAATTGATAAAGGACAAATGGAAGCAGGTCGTTCTTAGGGCTTAGTTACTTCCAAACTATGAAATTAATTATTTTACCACAGGCATTAAAAATAGTTTACCAGCCTTTAGGTAATGAGTTTATTTCATTAGTAAAAGAATCTTCAATAGTTTACTTTGTAGGAGTAGCAGACATTATGTTTATCAGTGAATACTGTAAAAATGCTACTTACCAAACATTTGGACCATATTTAGTAGCAGCAGCTATATACTTTATTATTACATCAATATTATCATTATTAGTAAAAACGTTTAGAGAAAAATTAACGAAGTAGGTGAAAAATTGTTATTACAAATAAAAAGATTTACATAAGAAATTCGGAAAACTAGAAGTATTAAAAGGTGTAAATATCAACGTTGAAAAAGGGAGAAAATCGTAATTTAGGTTCAAGTGGAAGGGAAAAGTACAGCATTACGTTGTGTGAACTTATTAGAAACTCCTACAAGTGGACAAATTTTATATAATGGGGAAGATATTACTAAACAAAATATTAATAAATATAGAAAAAGTAGGAATGGTATTTCAAAAACTTTAACCTATTCCCAAATATGAGTGTACTAGAAAATATTACACTTGCTCCAAAAACTTTCGGAGATGATACTACTGAAAATATAGAGAAAAAAGCAGTAGAACTATTAAAAAGAGTTGGACTTGAAGATAAAAAAGATGTTTATCCAAACAGTCTTTCAGGTGGACAAAAACAACGTGTTGCAATCGCACGTGCATTAGCTAATTCACCAGAAGTATTACTATTTGATGAACCTACTAGTGCGCTAGATCCAGAAATGGTAAAAAGAAGTACTAGATGTTATTAAAGAATTATCAGAAGAAGGATTAACTATGTTAATAGTTACTCACGAGATGAACTTTGCAAAAGAAGTTGCTGATAAAGTAATATTTATGGATGGAGGAGTCGTATTAGAAGAAGGAACTCCATCAGAAATCTTTGATAATCCAAAAGAAGAAAGAACTAAAAGAATTCTTCTCAAAAATATTATAATAAAGTGTATCACTAAGAAATATAGAATGTTTCTTAGTGATATTTTTTACATAATATAGAATTTATACTTTTGTATAATTGCGTTGGAAACGTTTTATTTTATGTTAACTATATGGTATAATGTAAGTAGAAATTATAGTAGTAAGAGGGATTATTTTTATAAGGAGGATAAATTATGGATATATCAGTAAGTTTAGCAAGGTGGAGCTTTAATTGCTATATTTTTATTTTGTTTAATGTGAAAATAAAAAGAGATAAACATTTTAAAATATGTTCTGTCTCATTAATATTCGTTATTTTTTAAGATTTTTTTCTTTGATTATCATGACTTTCCAATCACAAAAATGTTTTATTTGTTCTAATGCTGTATGCTTTTACAGATGCTTTTTGAATGGGAGAGTTTACTCAAATTAATGGGCGTTATTCCTGAAGATAAAGAATAATATCAAAATTTTTAAATCAATATGATAAACTATAAAGCTAGTTAAACATATGATTTAGAGAATTTTTCTATTTAAATACGTATCTTAATGAAGTAGAAAAACTTAAAAGTTCGGTTTTAATAAAATTGATTATGTTAACTTTATTAATGTATATCAACTCATTTTAAAAAATCCGTTAATTATTATTGATTTATCCTTATAGTATCATTAAAATATGAACTTTAAAAATAAAAAGTCTTGACTTTTTATAGAAACGTATATTATTACTACGTGCTTAGCATATAATAAAAACTAAGGAGAATTTTCTATATATGTTAGAACGTCTTTTAAATTAAGAGAAAATAATACAGATACTAAAACTGAAGTTGTTTCTGGATTAATTACATTTTTCTCAATGAGTTATATTTTAGTAGTAAACCCAGCTGTACTATCAGCAGCGGGAGTACCATTAGATAGAGTATTTACAGCGACAATCATTGCGATTTTAGTTGGTACTTTAATAATGGCATTAGTCAGCTAATTATCCAATAGTGGTAGCTCCAGGTATGGGGGATCAACTCATACTTTGCAACGTTAGCGGCAACATCAGGTTATAATTACAAGACTTTATTAGCTACGTGTTTTTTAGGTGCTGTTATTTTCGTAATATTATCAGCAACAAAATTCCGAGAAAGTCTAATTGACTCAATTCCTAATAATTTAAGACATGGGATTTCAGCAGCAATTGATTATTTATCGTATTCTTAGGTCTTAAAAACTCTTCACTTATTGTGGCTAATCCACATACAATACTTTCTCTAGGTGATTTAAAAAATCCCGTAGCTTATATGACAATCTTAGGTATCTTTATTATCCTTGTTCTATTAGCTTTAGAAGTCAAAAAGGAGCAATTTTTATTGGAATGGCAGAAGTTGCTATAATTTCTATACTTTACAGGTATGTTAAAAGTAGAAAAGTCTTTGGTATTCTCTATATGGATTTTAAGCTTATTATATAATCCAGTTAGTGAGAGTATTAATGCATTACAATTAGGATTATACGGAATAGTATTCATATTCTTAATGGTAACATTATTTGATACTACGGGTACAATGGTAGCAGTAACTACCCAAGCAGGTTTAGTAAAAAATGGAAAAATGGAAAAAGCAAAAGAAGCTTTATTAGCTGACTCATTTGCATCATTAGCAGGATCATTATTCGGAACAACTCCAACTTCAGCTTATATCGAATCATCAGCTGGGGTAGCAAATGGAGGACGTACAGGTCTTACAGCTTTAACAACAAGTTTCTTGGTTGTAATCTCAATTTTCTTATTCCCATTAGCAAGTAGCTTAGCTTCAGTACCGGCGATTACATCACCAGCATTAATCATCATCGGATCATTCATGATGGAAAGTATTGCTAAGATTGATTGGTCTGATATTACAGAAGCTTTCCCAGCATTCGTAACAATTGTAGGTATTCCACTTACAGGTTCAATTAATGATGGTATTGCATTTGGATTTATCTTCATGTAGTATTAAAAATTATCTAAAAACAATGGAAAGATATTCATCCATTAATGTATGTATTTATGATATTATTCTGTACTACAATTACTTTGGTTACATGTATAATAGCGAACAATAAATTTATTATAATAATATATACCCTTTTTACTGTTCTTTTCAGTAAAAAGGGTATTACTAGTTATAAATTTATAATAAAAATGTGTTGATATGTAAAAAGAGAAAAGTATCAATTTATCTAGACTAAAGGTATACATAATATTAGGATTATACCAACTGTGAATTCGTTTTCTTTTATATCACAATTATTTTCTGATAATTTCGAATAAAATATTTTAATTATTTTTAAAAGTGTTTGCCTTTTTCGAGAGATATAGTATTATAGTTATATTATATAAATTAAGAAAGGAAAAATATTTATTATGAAAAAGGTTTATTAACCGATTGTTATTATTTGGTATCTTTTTGGTGTTGAAACTTAATCTTTCCACCAGCACTGGGGGTAAGTTCTGGTGGAACTTTTGGCCTGCAATTTTAGGATTTGTTGTATCAGGAGTAGGTAGCTATTGTTACACTTTATTGTTGGAACACTTAATCCAAATGGATATGGAGCAGAGATGGATGAAAAAATTTCACCATTATTCTCAACTCACATACTTAGTATTATTATATTTGTCAATTGGACCATTATTTTATGATTCCAAGAACAGCAGCAACTGCATTTGATATTGGAGTGGCACTCAGTTGGAAGCTGGAAGTGGTTTACCATGGTTATTAATTTTTACAGTTATTTATTTTGTATGTGCGTTTTTATTAGCGGTAAAACCCAACTAAAATTTTAAATAGTGTAGGTAAAAATTTTAACACCTATATTTTTGCTTTTATTAATTGTTATTTTAGTAATTCTAGGAGTATCTAAATTTAACTCAACAGGAGAAGCTGCAAAACTTATGCAACTAGTGGTTTAGCTTTTGGTGCAGGATTTATCGAAGGATATAGCACACTTGATGCACTTGCTTCAGTGGCATTCTGTATCATCGCTATGAGTGCGTTAAAACAATTAGGATTCAAAGATAAAAAGAATTTTTATCTAGTGTCTGATCGCTGGCATCGCAACAGGAATTGGATTCAGTATCTTATATGCTGGATTAGGATTATTAGGGAACAAATTTATAGTGCCTGCAGATGTACTAGCTAACCCTAAAGTTAACAAAGGTGCTATGTATTATCAGAATCAGCTCGAGTATTATTCGGTAACTTCGAAGTGTATTCTTAGGAATTATGGTAATTTAGCATGTTTCACTACGACAGTAGGATTAATCGTAGCGACTTGTGAATTTTTAACAAAAAATTCCCGCAACTTTCATACAAAGCGTATGCCACACTATTCACAGCTGTAGGATTTGTTATTGCAAACATTGGATTACAAAGTGTCATCCACTTTTCAGTACCAATGCTATTATTCTTATACCCAATCACAATTGTATTAGTATTAATAGTTATTGCTAACAAATATGTAGTATTATCTAAGTTAGGAATGCAATTAACAATGGCAGTAGTTACACTAATCTCTATTCTTTCTGTAGTAGGAAGCACATTTAAAAGTAGCGGCTTTTAAGTGGTCTAATCGCAAAACTTCCCTAGCAGCACAAAGCTTAGAATGGTTAGTACCTGCATTAGTTTGTTTAGTAATTGTGCAGTATTACTGAATAGACAAAAAGGTAAAGTTTACGACTTTAGTGAACTATAATTAGAAAATATAATTTAAAAGCATTAGCTCGAAATAAAGAGCCAATGCTTTATTTTTTTATAAGTTTGTTTACTTCTGTCTAATAAGAAATATCTTTACATTTAATGATGAAGTAAATTTTTCAAGATTAACTATTTTATCTTTATCATATATTATTTGATACTTTATAAGCTCGAATAAGTTGATTTTTAGGTGTATTTTCAGCTGAGATAAACTCCACTATATCAGATTTATAACCAAACGCTTCTAGTACTTCTGCGCACGGAATCAGTAAGAAGAGTAGAGAATTTTTCCTTACTAATTCTAAGGTTTTAACATGAATGGAAGAAAAATCAGAGTTAAGTTGTCCGTTAACTTTTTGGCAACAAGGAACTGCGAAGAATACTTTTGCTTTCCATCCAAGAGCTTTTAAGTATGGCTATATCCGTTGCTGTATTACATGCATGTAGGCTAATAACTATATCTATCTCATCTTTATTTTCATAGTCGATAACGTCACCATAAATAAAGCTAAGATTAGAGAAATTAAGCTTTTTAGCTGTGTTATTACAATGCTCAACAACTTCTTTTTCGATCAATCAATTCTTACATATCTATTTTGAGAACTTCTAGTTAGGTAATAATAAGTAGAAAATGTTAAATAACTTCTACCACTACCAAAAGTCTAGAATTGTAATCTGTTTATTGGAATCTAATTGAGTAGTAGCTTGTTTAATAAATTCAAGGTATTTATTTATTTGTTTAAATTTATTATACTTACTTAACAACCTACCATCACTATTTTGAATGCCAAGTTCAATTAAAAATGGATATTTTTGTTTTTCATCTAAGAAATAGTCTTTTTCTTATTATGTTCAAATGAAATAACCTTTGATGCTGTCTATTTACACTTATTTTGAATTTTTGATACTTTTTATATTAATATTCTCATCAACTGTAACTACATTTATGTCTTTTTGCTAATTTGAAAAGTTCAACAATTGCTTTTTCGATACTTTGTGAATCAGTGGTAACAAGATTCGTGTGTTTTATTATTCTTTTATAACGATATTCTAACTGAAGGTTAATATAGTTTTTAATATTAACTAATTTTCCAATGACTTTATCAAGTTCTAATTTTTATTGCGAATATTTGAAAAGGTTATTTTGTTAATGTTGTTATTAGTTATATGACTTAATATTTCGGAAATAATTTCGTGTTCCATCGTTGTTCTTAAAAGTTTCTTTTGAATAATGATTTCTTATATATATTACACTAGATTTTATTAATTATCAACATAACTGAAATATAATGTCAAACATCGATAGAAATTCGTTAAAGAAGAACTACAAAAAGATTATCAATATTAATAGTGAAAATAAAATAATTCTGTTGTTGGTTGAGTATTACTACTACAGTGTGGTATAATTTAGTAGTTAGAAAATAAGAAAAAGGTAGATAGTATGAATATTTTTAGATATTATTGATAACATAAAATAAAAACTATTTATGGAAAATTACCAAATAGTGTTAACAGCATTTCCCAAGATTCAAGAAAAATCGGAAAAAGGGGATGTCTTTATCGCTATTAAAGGTTATACTGTAGATGGTCATAATTATATAGAAAAAGTAATTGAACAAGGTGCAGCATTAGTAATAGCGAGTCGTTATGAAGATTATATGCGTTGAAAACTGTGCTGTGATTGTTGTAAAAGAACATGAAATAGAAAAATTGCCAGTATGATTGCTAAGAAAATTAATGAAGGTTCTGATGTACATACTGTTGCTGTAACTGGAACAAACGGTAAGACGAGTATATCAACATTAGTTCATAATATGCTACGTAACTTAGGAGAAAGTGCCTATAGGAAACGAATGGTTTTGGTAAAAATGATGATGAACCAATTTATTTCGGTAATACAACTCCTGATGTAGTAACATTACATAATCAAATAGGGGAACCACGTCAAGAAAAATTAATAATCTTGCTTTTTGAAGCATCATCGTACGCAATGGCGTTGGGTCGTATTTACAATGTAGATATCGATGCTAGGATATTTACAAACTTAACACATGAACACCTAGATTTTCATGGAGACATGCAGACATATGCTTATGATAAGAGTTTACTATTCTCAACATTAGGGAATAATCTCATCGAAGCAAAATATGGTGTCTTGAATAAAGATGATAGTTATTATAAAATTATTTCTAAATGTTTATACCAACAAGAAATTAATTATTCTATTAAAGATGAAACTGTTGATTTTTATGCTTTATAATATAAAGCAATATAAAGAGGATAAAGCTTTATAAAACAAGTTTCTACACTAAAATCTCCAGAAGGTACTTTTTGAATGTATAACTAATTATATTGGAGACTTTATGGTAAGTAATGTCCTTGCTGCTCTTATTGCTGTGTGGCTAAAAGGTTATAGTGTAGAACAGCTAGTTGGTATTTTACCTAAGCTTGGAGCATTATACGGTAGAATGGAAATCTTAGGTGATGAGCTACCGATAGATATAATAAGTGACTTTGCACATACTCCAGATGGCTATGAAAAATTATTAGAAGCAACTCGTGAAATAAGAAAAGGTAAACGTACACTTCTTGTTACTGGAATGGGTGGTGGACGTGATATTTCTAAAGGGCCATTACTGGAGAAATTATCTCAGAAGCAGATTATGTTGTTATTACAACTGATAGTCCCCGCGATGAAGATGTAGAAGTTCTTATGGGTTCAATTGAAAAAGGTATGACTCATAAAAATTATGAAAAGGTTTGGTTCAGAACAGATGCGGTTAAACGCATAATTGAATTATCAGAGCCAGGAGATGTGTAATCTCTAGTTCAAAGGGTCGTGAAGATTATGAAATTCTTCAAGGTGGTAAAAAGTTTGGCACTCGGATCCAATTGTTGCTGTAGAAGAATCGAAAAAGAAATTTAATATAAAACATAAAAATTGAAAGGAAAAATAACGTGGTAGAAAAATTAGAGAACAAGTAGAAAGAAGAACGTTTGCCATTATCTCACCCCTGATGCTGGTAAAACTACATTAACAGAAAAATTACTTTTATTTGGTGGAGCAATTCGTAGCTAGGGATGGTAAAAGGTAAGAAACAGGAAAATATGCAAAAGTGACTGGATGGATATAGAGAAACAACGTGGTATCTCTGTAACATCTTCAGTACGCAACTTGACTATGATAACAAAATTATTAATATCTTAGATACCCAGGACACGAAGACTTTTTCAGAAGATACATATCGTACACTTATGGCTGCTGATAGTGCAGTAATGGTAATCGATGGAGCAAAGGATTGAGGCGCAGACATTAAAACTTTTCAAAGTTTGTCGTATGCGTGGTATTCCAATCTTCACATTCATTAACAAAGTTGGACCGTGAAATTAAAGCATCCATTAGAATTATTAGCTGAAATTGAAGAAATTAGAAATAGAAACATATCCGATGAACCTACCGGTAGGTATGGGGGCAAAAACTTTTGGTATAATGGATAGAAAAATCATTTTTATCGAACCATTTAAAGAAGATAGTGACTTCACAGAATTAGATGAAGAGCATAATATCATAGATAATAATCCACTCTGCTCAAGATACCATGTATCAAAAATGTGTAGAAGATATGATCTTTATTACTGAAGCAGGTGTTGACTACGACCATGATAAACAACTAAAAGGTGAGCAAACTCCAGTATTCTTCTCGGATCAGCATTATCATCATTCGGTGTAGAAAGTTTTCTAAACTACTACGTAGATAATGCACCAACACCAAAAGGTCGTCGGGAGTTAATGAAGAAGATATCCAACCGACAGGAGAGGATTTCGTAGATTCTATTTTCAAAATTCAGCTAATATGGACCCTAAACACCGTGATAGAATTGCATTCTTACGTGTGTGTTCAGTGAGTTCAACCGTGGTATGGATGTAAACTCAACAAGAACAGGTAAAAATTAAAGATTTCACGTTCAACTAACTTTATGGCTAGATGATAGTTACTGTAGATGTGGCTTACGCAGGTGATATTATCGGTCTTTACGATAGCGGAAACTATCAAATTGGTGATACATTATATCAAAATAAAAAGTTGAATTTGAAGCACTTCCTTCGTTTACGCCGGAAATTTTCGTAAAAGTTTCAGCGAAAAACGTATTGAAACAAAAACATTTTCACTAAAGGTGTTGAGCAACTAGTACAAGAAGGAGCTATTCAATACTATAAAACATTACATACGAATCAAATTATCTTAGGAGCAGTAGGTCAGCTGCAATTTGAAGTATTTGAACACCGCATGAAAAATGAATACAATACTGAAGTGGTAATGGAACGTATTGACAAAAACTCACTCGTTGGATTGAAAAATGAAGATTCAATCAATGAAAACATGTCAAGTTCAAGAAGTATCTTAGTTAAAGACTTATATGATAACTACGTATTCTTATTCGAAAAATGACTTTGCGATGAACTGGTTTAGGATAAATATCCAGAGTAAAACTGTTTAGTAAATTAATATAAAAAGAGTATCTCAATCATTTCTTGAGATGTCTCTTTAATTTTAAAATTATATCGATGTATTAGTAGAACAGTGTTGTATTAGTTATGATAGTTTTTATATGGTTAAAGTCAAATCTATTACGGAGATAAAATCCAAAAATCAAATTACGATGAAAAAAATTAAAAAGTCGTCGGCAGAATTACAACAATTTTAAGGATATGTCAAGAGAAGAAGTGGAACGACTTTGACATATTCTTTTTAATTTGTTAAAAACACAAAAGCCGACGAAAAACAGTTTTTTTCAGAGGCTCATGAAGCGACTAAACTACGAAATTTGTGTTAAGATTCACTTTATAAGTATCGCCTTTTATACCTATCATCTAAGATAGAGAAATCTAGATTTGTAAAATTATTGATAGTTTGGCTACTGTCCATAAGTTTTATAAATATTTGTTTATCATCAAAACTATTCAAATATAACGCACGTAAGGATAGTCTTTTTCGCCAATATAGGCTTACTAAATCCTTTAGGTCGAGATGTGAATATATTAGCTAATGAATGGGAGATACAGCCTTCCATAGAACAACTAGCGTTAGCCTTTAATAATCGTTGTAAAGCCACCCAATTATTTAAAATATATTTACTTTTTTTCCTCAATGATTTCTTCTCTATCTGGGAATTTTTTTAGAAAAATCCTTAATCCATTGTTTAAATGTTGAACGATTATCGGCTTCAATAAACTCTTTTTAGCTTTTTCATATTCATCCATATTAGAGTATGTAGTAATACGCTGTAGAGCTTGCATAGCATGGAATTTATCAAGTGCATAATGAGTTTTAGTAGTATCGAATATATCACGAGTAGCCTTAATCCAATTAGCTCCCATCACCAAGAATATAGATATTTTTCAACATAATCAAGATCATACGTACGATATACATATTCATATATCCCTATCTCTAAATTTAGAAACACTCTCAACTCATCAAGAATGATAAATCTATCTGTATATCCATTTTTATACGACAAGAATAGATTTTAGCAGCTTTTAACCATTTGTTTTTAACAGGATAAGGAGACTTAGGCTTTTTGAATAGACACATAATGTTCATCAAGTTCGATAAAAATGTCTTTAACCTTATTTTGTTTGAGAGGGAAGAAGGCATTGATATCAGAACGTTTAATATAATTAGCGATAGTAGCACGAGAAATATATTTACTTTTATCTGTAGAAAAATCATTTCTTCAAAAATATATTGTCCAAGTATTTGACCCTATAGTTGAATAAGAAGTATGCTTTTCCGGCAAGGAATAGGAGTTCATTAATAACATCATTATCGAAAAACAACACGAGGTGAAATATTAAGAAGAGAATCTAAGTAGTAAAAATGATTTTTACCGTTTTTATCAACATAAGCACGTCTTTTAAAAGTAACTCTCCAAATAAAGTGATGATAGTTCGATAATAAGTACCTTTTAGGTAGTATAGTGCCTTTCGCTGAGGCGAGTTGAAGTAATCCTCATCTAATTTTTCAAGAGTAAGGATGACGTTTTTATGATAGAACCATAACAACTTTATTAGGAATTGATAGTAAATCAGATAAAGATATTTTTAGAATTTGTATATCTTAGATTTCTATTTACATATGTGTTGATGGAAGATAAGATATCCTCTGAAAAAATTTTTAAAGTATTTTCTATGTTTTTGATAAAGATTTGTGTTATATCGTTCATATGAATAAATTCCTTTCTGTAGTTTCTGCAATTTATAGTTTTGAAGGAATTTATCTCTCTCACCCTTTCCGTAATAATTTTACTATATCTTTATATGTAAAAATTTGAAAAACTGCTTATAGGTATATAATTAGGTGTTGGGCAAAAATTTTATTATAAAAGAGGATAGCATGAGAAATTTAATAAAGAAAATGCTGATCTTTACAAAGAACCTAGATACAAAAAGTATAGTTAATTACATATTCTTTGAGTTTGTACGACTCTTGTAAATGTAGTTACATACTTTTATTTTTGTATTACTATGGGATGGAAGTTAGACCAGGAATTTAATATCTCATAACATTATCTATTTTATTCGCATATTTTGTTAATGCTAAATACGTATTTAATTCTAAGGTAGGGTTTAAGAAAGTTCTATACGAACTTACAAAATTCTTTCTCACAGCTAGATTATTCACACTTGTTATAGAAGTATTCGAGTTGAGTTATTCATTTACTTAGGAATGAACGCATATTTAAGCAAATTTATTATTCAATTCGTAGTACTTTGTTGCTAATTATGTAATTAGTAAATTTTTAGTTTTCACAAAGGAGAAAAATAACTAATGAAATGGTTTATTACTGATATGGATGGAACTTTTTAAATGATAAAAAGAAGTTGCACCAAATGCGAAAGATGTGATAGTAAAACTGCAAAGATAAAGTGAAGCAAATTCACACTGCTACGGGAAGACCTGATATTGCGGTTAAGCATTATTATTACAACTTAGGGATGAACGATGTAGTTATTTCTAATAATGGAAGTTTAATTAGAAATCTATTAACAGGTGAAATAGTATATCAAAAAGCTTTTAAAATGGAAGAAATAGAAAAAATATACAGTATGTTTAAAGAATTAAACGATGATGAGATAGAATTTCATGTTTATACGTTAAACTATATATACTGCACATTTATCATTTAGCATGGCGAGCATGAAAACGCATAGAAGCGGATATGCCAGAGGAATTAAAAACACCAATGTATATTCACGAAGACATTATTGGTGAGCTTTAAGAAAAATAATGAAGATTGTCAAAAAATTATGATGATCGCAAAAGATCGATAAAGTGGTGAATTTCTTTAGCAAGGTTAGTGAAGTGTTGAAGTTGATGGAACATTTTCAGCGACTAATTTCTTCGATATTATGCCAAAAGGATGTAACAAAGGTACTGCAATTGAGAAGCTAGCTGAGTATTACAAATCTCCGATTGAAGATTGTGTATTTGGTGACAATCTTTAACGACAAAGAAATGTTCGATGTAGCAGGCTGGAGTGTTTGCCCAAGTAATGCCAAAGAAGAAATTCAAGAAATGTGTGATGAGTTATCGGAAATAATAATGATTTTTCTGTCATTAAATATGTGGAAGATTATTACGAAAAATTAAATAAATACTTGATAACTTAGCGAAAAATTTGATAAATTAGAAGGTAGCGTATTAATTACCTATATAGCGATTTACATATAAATAATTTTATATTTGATTACTATAAATTGTACAATGAAAAATAAAATAAAGGAGAACTTTCATGAGAGGAAGAAGAAATGAGAAGAAAAGTTCAGTAGAATTATTGCTTTATCATTATTGTTATTATCCTTACGTCAATAGGATTAACATCAAAAATCTAATGCTGAAAAAGTAAATCTTGACTGGATCTTCGATGAGGATTTGAGGTACTATACCAAGTAGAACCTCTTAAAGAAGGTCAACCATAGATGAAGCAGCTGTTAAGGCAACTGCCGACACTATTAGTAGACGTACTAACATACTTGGGGTAAGTGGAACCGGTTATTACTGTTGAATCAGGAACAGAATTCGTGTTGAACTTGCAGGGTAAAAAGACCAAGAAACAGCTCGTAAAGTATTATCAACGCAAGCGAACTTAACTATTCGCGATATTGAAGATAAGGTATTGCTAGATCGGTTCTGATTTAGAAGAAAACGGACATCTCAAGGATCTCGATCAAAACAACAAACCTGATGTTAACTTGAAATTAAAAGACGCTGATAAATTTTGGTAATATTACTTCAGAAATCAGTAAACGTCCTCAAGGTCAAAAACTTAATGGTTATTTGATGGACTTCAATGAAGGAGATCTCATTTACAGGCTGAAGCGGCTAAAGAGAAACCTAAATATGTTTCTGCGCCACAAGTAGCACAAACATCAACTCAAAAGATGTTCAAATTACTGGTAACTTTACTGTTAAAGAAGCTAAAGAAATGGCAAGTTATTAAACTCAGGAGCTTTACCTGTAAAATTAACAGAAATTTACTCTAACTCTGTAGGAGCTCAATTCGGTGCTGATGCGTTAAATCAAACAGTATATGCAGGAGCTGTGGTTTTAGCAATTATTTGTTTATTCATGTTAGCTATTTATCGTGTTCCCTGGATTCGTAGCGAGGTAATGATGGTTGCCCACGTATATATTACGGTAGTGTTCTTCAATATGATTTCGGTGATTAACACTTCCTGGTATTGCAGCTGAATTCTTGGGGGTTGGTATGGCGGTTGATGCCAATATCATCATGTACGAAAGAATTAAAGAAGAAGTACGTGCTGGATATCCACTGAAAAAGGGCATACTTAGATCGGTGCTAAACAGTCATTATGGACACCTGACTCCGCAGTTTACAACAGTTATCGCTGCAGTAGTACTATTTCATCTTTGGTACAAGTAGTGTTAAAGGTTTCGCGACAATGTTACTATTATCAATACTGTCAGCTTTATAACTGCTGGTATTTGGTACCAGATTATTACTCAGTTTATTAGTAAACTCTAACATCTTTTAACAAATCACCCAGGCTACTTCGGTGTTAGTAAGAAGAGTATTCACGAAACTAAGTCATATAAATTCACTTAACTTAAGTACTAAATTGAATGGCTGAGCTTCACTAAGCACATGAAGAAATTCTTTTGTGTTAAGTATTGCAATTATGATTGCATGATCTATTTCTTTAGGAATGAATAAACTAAAACCTAGGAATTGACTTCTAGTGGTACTCGTATAGACGTAGTCTGCTAACACTGAATTATCAATAGATAAAGTTCAAGAAGATTTAAACAATCTAAAAGTAAAAGATGAAAAATTGTTTTATCACCAGATAAAAACAAGCGACAATTCACTCTAAAGAGAGTTTTGGACAAGAAAAATCAATCGAAATAAAAGAATACTTTGCTAAAATACAGAAAAGATGCTAACCTAAGTGTTGTGTCTCCAGTAATTGGTAAAGAATTAGCTAAAAATGCATTATTCGCGTTAATGTATGCTTCTATAGGTATTATCATCTATGTAGCATTTAGATTCGAATGGCGATGGGACTTTCACGAGTGTTATCGCTTTACAGCATGACGTATGTATCATCATTTTCATAGCGAGCTTTATTAAGATTAGAAATAGATATTATATTCATCGCTGCGGTATTAACAATTGTAGGTTACTCAATCAACGATACCTATCGTTACATCTGACCGTATTCGTGAACATATGCGTCAGTGAAAAGTATTGAAAACTCAAAAGAACAAATTTATAAACTGGTAGACGTGTCACTAAGACAAACATTAACTCGTTCTATCAATACGGTATTAACAGTTATAATCACAGTAGTAGTTATGTTATTACTAGGAAGTAGTTCAATCTACTCATTCAACGTAGCATTACTTATCGGTTTAGTCTTTGGTTTATATTCATCATTATTCATGCGTACAATTATGGGCAGTATTGCAAAGTACGTGAATTAAACAAAAAGGAAAAATCGAAGTAAGGTAAGACAACTCCAAGAGAGAAAAGAAAACGATAAAGTTTTTAGTATAGAATTATAAAGACTCAAAAATTAAGGAAACTTAGTTTTTGGTCTTATTTTAATGGCTTTATATAGTTTTATGAAAATAAGGGAAAATAAATAAGTCCTCTTACCAGGTAGAGGGATGGTCAAAAATACAATAAGGTTAACTCGAATATGCAAGTTATCATCTTGAGGTACGTGTTAGTAGTCGAGATTATATCAGAAGAGCACTACTTTTTAGGGGAATTATTGTAAATGTCAATATAAAATGTACAAAAGTGACAAAATAAATGTGGTACATTGTATAATTAAGGTATAAAAGCGTATAGACACACACACAATAAATAAGAAGAAATGAAACAAGGAGTTATTGTATGGACTATTGACCATAGTCAAGTAAATAGACATGAAAATACGAAAAATTAGTTAAAAATTTAAGTGAAATTTGTTTTGAGCATTGAGAAGTAGGTGGTATCTCTGAGGAAAATGTGGCAGCCACCTTTTCCCACATTAAGAACCACACCGATAGAGGCTCAACGTAAAATAAATTTTAATGTTCATAAAACGCCAATTTTCTCTCGTTAGAGTCATAAGTTCTAAAGAATAGTGTGGTCTTTTAAGATTGTAAAATCCTCAATATACTCAAACAAAGAAAGTTTTAATTCTCCAATTGAGTGATAATCTATTGTACCCTTCTTTTTAAATATTTAAAGAAAGACTCACAACAAGTGGTATCGAAAGGATATCCTTTTTAGAAAAAGATTGAACTACGTTAAACTTTATCCAGGAGATTTTCTAGTGAGCTGCTGTATACTGAGTGCTACTGTCAGAATGAAACATAAGACCAGTAGACAATCTCTTTTATTATAAGCGTCATTAAATGTACTACAATAAGGTTAGGATCAGCTTTTATTAGAAATATTCCACGATATAATCAGGAAAATAAATCCATAATTATACACAAACAAAACCCAATACCATTTGCTTTATATAAGTAAAAATCACAGCCCAACCTATATTAGGCTCAGGAGGATTAAATTCTTGTTTTAGGTGGTTACATAACTTAGCATCCTCACTGTTTTCTTTTACTCGCTTTGATAAAAAGGTTTAGAAGTAGACATAGTAGGAGTAATTTTATTTGAATTAATCGTATACTCTTCCAACATTAACCTTAATACCATAATCACGCTCTCAAAATATGAGTAATTTTATATGCACCAAGTCGCTTATTGTAACTCCATGACTTAAAATAATTCAGAAAATCATTTGATTTTCTTCAATTGTAGGATGGAAATCATTTGAGATATATTTATAGTATGTGCTTCTATTAACATTGAATACTTTATAGTAAAAGTCTAATATTATGTTGATTTTACTAAGGTGAAAAATAGCGCTAATCTTTTGTTTGAGTGTGGCGTGAAGATGGCAATCGCCTTTTTAAAATTTTCTTGATTTTTCTTCTAATTGAGCTGCTTGTTTTGAAGTTCTTTATTTGTTTAGCGGTAAACACACATGCCATCTTCAGTTTTAATCTCAGAATGTTGTTTCACCCATTTATTAATGGCAATCTTCAAAGAAATACCACAATCTTTTCACTCAGTTGTGTTTGTGTCTCACCATTTTGGTATAGACTAATAATCGATCTTTTAAAATCTCTCATCGTAGACATATGATTTTAAACACTTCCTTTCTGTGTCTATTTTTATTATGTTATATTGTTTATTTTTGTGTCTCACTTTTTAGTATAACTTCAATTTGAGCAAAATTAGCAAAACACCTGATAAAAACAGGGAGGATTAGCATAATTTTATTGGGAAATATTTTCATTTTTAGAATTTTTTCAAAGAAGTTTCGAGCCAAGAAAAAGAATTTTACTCAATCTTTTCTGGCTTTTTCTTTAGGACTTTTGGTCAGCCCTTTTTATATTATTTACTAAAACGTTTTTCCATTCAGAGCGTTTTTCTAAGAATTTTTAGCTTCCATTTGAGCACCTTCTAAAAGAGGAGATGCAGCCCAACCACATTGTACTTCATTACATGCTGGATACTTCAGTAGCACAAGAACATCTTCTAAAGTCTGCTAGAGCTTCTTCAACTCTTCATAGCTGTCATTATTAATTACTGATAAGTAGAATCCTGTTTGGCATCCCATAGGTCCGAAGTCTAATACATTATCAAGGTGATTTCTGATTAATTCAGCGATTAAATGTTCTAAAGAGTGAAGGTTTGGCATTTCTAGATGTTCTTTGTTGTTGACAAAATCTAATATCATATTTGTAAATTTTGTTCCATTATTCCAGAATATACCCCAAACTAATCTAATATAGGTGCAACAACTTTGAGGTGATCTAGTTGAAACCTCTCAACATTCATTTTCTTTTCAGTCATCTATTTTCATTTCTTTAATTTTATTAGTAGTTATAATTATACTATATTTTTAATGAATATAAAATTAATGAATAAAAACTGATGCTCGGGGAACATCAGTTTTAAAGTTTTAAAATTATTTTTTTCTAATGGGATAAGTTTGTTCATGATAATTGCTACAATTGCACCAACAGCAATAGGGAGAACCTATTAAGTATTGAAGTAATTGTCGAGCGCTAGCTTTTAATTCTGCTGAATAAATAATAATCCAATTGAAAACATTAAAGGTACTCTGATAATGTATACTCTTTCAGAGAAGTCTCAAATCTTTAACAACTCTAAATCCATTTAATAAGATTATGATACATACTACAGAGAACACCTCCGATTACAGCAGAAGGTATTGAATTAATAACTGCAGAAAGTTTACCTAAGAATGACAATCTGACAAACCAGAATGAAGCCATAACGAATATTTTCACTAGCTACACCAGAGATAGAAATAATGCCAGCATTAGTAGAGTATCCAGTAACAGGAGTTGTACCAACCAAAGCAGCAGCTAAACATCCAATTCCTTCTCCAATAACTCCTTTATTAATTTGAGTATCACTTAATGGTTTATCAATAACTGAACTCACAGCGTACCAAGTACCAGTTGTTTCAGCTAAAAGTACCATGTAAATAATAATCATTGTGATAATAGCAGAAATTTCAAAAATGTATACTATAGTCTCAAGAATAAAAAGTTTTGGCATTGAGAAAAAGCTAGCATCTTTAATTCCTTTTGAGTATTAAAAACCACCCATTAAGTATGCAGAAAATGTTCCAATAGCTATACGATAATTACTGAAGAAATTTGGAAAAATTCTTTTGAATTGTTAACGTATTACCTAATGTAGAAAATAGTATTAAAGAAGCAGCTGTAATAAATGCTAATAATACATTTTTGTTTCATTGTTAGACCGTTTCCTTCAATGTAGATATTACTAATAAATGCTGAAGGAAGTAAAGTTAATCCAACAATCATAATTATTGTTCCACTAACGATAGAAGGTATATAATTTTTACTATATATTTGTAAATACCAGAATAGCCAAGTAAGATTACTAAGATTGCTCCGACCATACTTGCTCCAAGAACAGTACCAAGATTTTTAGTTCCCATATATATACCAATAATAGCTCCAAGAGGAATAAATGATGGACCTTGACAGACCGGTAACCTTAGGCAGAATAATACCTGAATTAATGATGCGATACCAGCACCCATAAAAGTAGATTGAATTAAACCAGTAGCATCACCAGGTGATAATGCAATAGTTGTTAATATAAAAGGTGGTACGTAGACATCCATAGCTAGGACGTGCTGTAAACCTTAAAATTAGGGATTGTGAAAATGGAATATTTTCTTCAACACCTATAGTTAAATGTTTATTTTGTTTCGTCATAAAAACGTAATTCCTTTTTATTTTATGTTATTAATCTTTTTTAGAATTTGTTTACCTTGAACCCAAAACTTCACGAATATTTTCTGAAGTAGAAAGATATAATATTTTTGAAGAAGGTGTTGTCGTCTTCATTATTAAAACAATTTGAAGTTTATTTGTTGGTGTATTGACATTGATGACTTGAAATTGCAAAATATAACCTTCTTTTTAAAAAGTCCAAGTGGTAATTTTAAAGCTTCACCACCACCAGTGGTTGCAAGATAAAATGCTTCAAATACACTTACTTTTGAATCATGATTACCACGACAATTTCTTCCAGGCTGTTGTCAACCCCATCATTTAACATCCTACTGGCCATAACTGCAGTGCTTTTATATTGTTATATAGGCTAGGGAGAAACCTCCTGAGATATCGGTACCTAAACAAATATTTAAACCTTGTTTTTTTAGTTTGTTAACAGGTAAAACTGCATTAGCAAAATATGAGTTAGAGATAGGACAGTGGCAAACTGAAGATTTATTCTTTTTGAAGATATCGGCGTCTTCAGAATTTATAAAAATTACCATGAGCCATTATCGATTTATCAGTAAGCAAACCAAAGTGGTCTAGGACCTCTGAATCTCTTTTTCCAAATCGTTCAAGAACGAAGTTATGTTCCCAGTCACTTTCACTACAATGACTTTGTACATAGCAGTTATATTTCTTTGCTAATTTTCCTAACTCTAAAAGAGCATTGTCTGTACAGCTTGGAACAAAACGAGGAGTAATAACTGGATATACACTCTTGAGGAACATTGAAAGATCTCTGTACATCATTAATAAAACCTCTCAGTGTTTTCAATAGCTTTATTATCTCTGTAAAAATTAGGGTTTATAGTTTCATCATCCATAACTACTTTTCCGACGAATCTCTTTTGTCCCAAATTAGCACAAATTTTCGCTAATTCGAGTGTAGCTTCATTATGGATAGTTCCAGTACATTGCAGAGGTAGTACCATTTGCTAATAGTGCTTTTTAATAAACTGCGTAGACTTCTCGAGCGTAGTTGATATCTTTATATTTTTGATTCTAAAGGGAAGGTGAAACTATTTAGCTCAGTGGCTAATTCATCACTCAAGGCAAGTCCAGCATGGTCATTGTGGAGTATGTATGTAAAGCAATAAACTAGGTAAAAAGCACTTATCTTTAAAATCAATAAAGTTACTTTTTCGTGAGTACTGATTTAATATTTGTTGATACTTTTATGTTCTTTTCTAATAATTTCAGAAATAATTCCATTATCAGAAAACTAAAGAACAGCTATGTTCCACAAATTCACTTTCTCCATACTTTGGCTGTAGAAAAGATGATTTAACAAATTTTTAGTTTTCATATTTTTCATTTCTCCCTAAAGAATTTTTATAAATATAACATGAAAAACGAACGTGTCAACATAGAATTATATATTTTAAAAATATTTTTAAAGACGAACATTATAATAGTTTTAGAAAGTATAAAGTTCAGACGACGAAGAATGTTTTCTCTGTCGTTTGCAATATTATTAATGATATTTTTATCTCAAATTCATTTCTTTTCTTTTGCTACCAAAGTGGCTACTCTTTCTGGAGCATTTTCAGATAGTTTTCACCTTTGTTTTAATAAATCACAAATGATATTTGTACTTTCACAAAGTCTTCTTCCACATAACCTTTTAGAAGTCATAGCAGCGGTCCTCAGACGTAAACCACTAGTTTTCATTGGTGGTAATGTATCGAATGGGATACCATTCTTATTACATGTGATTTTAGCTTTACTTAATAGGTTACAGCATCATGTCCAGTAACATTGTAAGTAGAATACGTGTCGATAAGGCATAGGGTTATCACCTCCATTTGATACCACAGGAATATTGTTATCTTTGAATGCTTTCGACCATAGCTTTCATATTTTTAACAACTTGTTGTTGGTATATTTTAAATTCTGGTTTCAGTGCTTCAGCAAAACAAATTGCTTTTTGCCGCTAACGTGCTCTAATGGGCCACCTTGTGCACTCAGGAAAAACTCATTTTATTAATTTTAACTGCGATTTCTCATTGTTAGTAAGGATAATACCACCACGTGGACCTCTTTAAAGTTTTATGATGTAGATGTAACTACATCAGCATAAGGTACTGGGTTTGATCAAGCCGGCAGCTACTAAACCAGCGATATGAGCCATATCAACCATTAGGGTAAGCACCTACTCATCGGCAATTTTCTCTAAATTTAGCAAAATCAATTACACGAGAATATGCACTTGATCCGGCAATCAATCATTTTTGGTTTATGCTCTTTTAGCAATACGAAGGACTTCATCGTAATCGATAAGATGTGTATCTTTTGTCACTCCATAAGAAACAGCATTAAATAGTTTTCCTGAGAAGTTAACTTTACTACCGTGAGTTAAGTGCCCACCAGCATCCATACTCATTCCTAAAACTGTATCTCCAGGTGTAAGTAAAGATAGGTACACAGCAATATTTGCACTAGATCCAGAGTGAGCTTGAACATTTGCGAATTTTGCATCGTAAAGTCCTTTTAATCTATCTATAGCAAGACTTTCAATTTCATCGATAACTTCACATCCGTCATAATACCTTTTTCCAGGATATCCTTCAGCATATTTGTTAGTTAAAATACTTCCTGTAGCTTTTAGGATATCTTTAGAAACAAAGTTTTCGCTAGCAATAAGTTCGATATTAGTATCTTGTCTATGTTGTTCTTTTTCAATTAATTCAAAATTTTATCCATAATGGTACTCCTTTAATTATATATTTCAAGAATAATGAGTATTTATATTTTTAAACACAAACTTAAGAAAAATATAAGTATATTAGAAACTATGTTAACTAAAAATGTTTTGAAATTTAAAAGTTAAAAATCTTAAATAATAGGTCATCATTCTATATTCTATAATGATAGTATACTATGACAACAACAACTAATAAATAGATATTCAAAAATAATTAAAAATTCTATAAAACAGACAGATACATACGAACGTTTTACCAAAAATGAAAAAGAATTTTATAGATTACTGATATAGATTATGAATAATTTTTAAAAATTCTAAAAAGATTATATAATAAATATACATAGATTATAACAAGTTTTATTGATGAAAATACAAATAGTATTGATAAATTTTAATTGGTCTATACTTGATAACAGTAGAAATTATCAAATATTTATGCTATAATAATTAACGGAATACATCTGTATTACTATCGAACCAAATTTTAAGGAGAAAAGTTTAATATGCTTGTAGATAAACCATTAAAGCTGTTTTCATTAAATGCTAATATTCCATTAGCAAAACAAATAGCGAAGTCACTAGGAGAGATTAGTAAATGTAGTGTAAAAGAAATTCAGTGACGGTGAGGTTTCAATTAATATAGAGGAAAGTGTACGTGGTAGCGAAGTTTTGTACTACAATCAACTAGTGGCCCTGTAAATGACAATTTAATGACTTTATTAATTATGATAGATGCGCTTAAACGTGCATCAGTGGACACTATTAACGTTGTAATCCCTTATTATGGATATGCACGTCAAGACAGAAAAGCAAGAAGTCGTGAACCAATCACAGCTAAATTAGTAGCTAATTTATTAGAAGTAGCAGGAGCAAATCGTGTTATTGCATTGTATCTTCACGCACTTCAAATTCATGATCTTTGATATTCCGGTCGATCACCTTATGTGTGTACCAATTATTGCAAAATATTTCAAAGAAAACTTCCAGATATGAAGACGTTGTTGTTGTATCACCGGACCACGGTGGTGTAACACGTGCTAGAAAAACTGGCAGATGCATTAAATACGCCAATCGTCAAATTATCGATAAGAGAAGACCAAAAGCAAATGTTGCTGAAGTTATGAATATTGTAGGTAACATTGAAGGAAAAACATGTATTCTTATTGATGATAATATTGATACAGCGGAACAATTACTTTAGGGGCTCAGCTACTTTAAAGATAGAGGAGCAAAAGAAGTTTATGTTGCTCACATGCTGTATTATGGACAAGCATTAGATAGAATTGAAAAATTCTCCAATTAAAGAGTTAGTATAGCTAACACAATTGATATACCAGAAGAGAAAAAATTAGATAAATGGTACCGTTATGTGTAGGTGATTTAATTGCAAAAAGCAATTTATAAAATCCACACAACGAAACCTGTAAGTGTTCTTTGAATAATTACTAATTAATTAACTTTTTAAAGAAGGTAGCGGTGTCTGCTGCCTCTTTAAGTCGTATATTCGGTAGTATAAAAGTGAGGACAACTTATGAAATTAATAGTTGGATTAGAAATCCAGGAAAACAATATGAAAAATACAAGACATAATATTGGATTTATGGTACTTGATGAATTAGCAAAATCTTGAATGTAAGTTTTGATAAAACGAAATTTAACGCTGAGTATGCTATAGCTTACCACGGTGGAATTAAAATATCTGTTAATTAAAACCAACAACGTATATGAATCTCTCAGAGAAGCTAGAAATTTTTACGATTATTTTGAAATTGATATTGAAGATATTTTTAGTAATATATGATGATTTAGATACAAAAACTGCAAACTTCAAACTTAAGGCAAAAAGGAAGCAGTGGTGGACATAACGGAATTAAAAGTATTATAAGTCACCTAGGGACAGAAAAATTCAATAGGTTAAAAATTGGAATAGATAGACCGACACTCTGATGAAGGTAGTAGATTATGTCTTAGGAAGATTCTCGAAAGACGAAATGAGTGAAATTGAAAAATTTATTCTAAAAAGTATAAATTGTATAGAAGATTTTTCAAAATGAGTTTCGTAGATTTAATGAATAAATATAATTAAAAATAATCGCAGCAAAAAGGCGCCATTCCCAAATTTAAAAAGTTTATATAGAAATTCATAGTTACAGTAGATTATAGACATCTAAATTCCTTTTTATAAAAACTTTTTAGATATCTAAAAACGTTATGGGGATTACCTCGACAAAATCGGTTTCTTTTGAATCGTGATTTTGAGTTACTCCCCTTTTTGCTGCTATTTGTCGTAGAAAGGAGCGTACATGATAAAGAAAAGTCTCTTGAAAATTGTTAATTTACAATTCGAGAAAAATATAAGAATATAGAACATATGGACAAAATTTAACAACACGTGCTTTAGAAATATATAAAGAATATAGAAATAATAGTAAAGACGACTATAGTTTTATCACAAAAGTAAAGCAGACAGAAGAGTTATTTTCAATATTAAGTGATTTTTGAAAATGAAACATATATATCCAGAAATTGATATATTAAACGTCATACTTCTAAAAGTAATGATTTGATACAAAACTCAATTAAAGTACTTGAAAATTTGGTTCATAATGTAAAAAGTATAATTATTATCCCTATTGAAGCTATTTATAGAACTGTATCCTAGTGATTTTAAAAATAATAGCTTTGAAATTACGAAGATACAGTGATTAGCTTTGATGAATTACAGAGAAAAACATTTGTAAATATGGGGTATCGTCGTTGAAAGTGTCGATGTGTAGGAGAATTTTTCAAAGAGGGGGAGATAGTAGATATTTCAGTCCTCTAAGTGAGAAACCTATTAGATTGGACTTTTTGATGATGAACTTGATAGTATGAGAACTTTGATGAAATTACACAAAGGTCGTTAGAAAAATTGATAGTGCAGTTATTTATCCTCAAGTGATTTTTTCTTACATCTGAAGAAAAAGATGTAGTTGTTGATACTTACTAAGCTAAATGATACAAAATTAAGAGAAGAAGAAAACTATCAAGAGATTAGTACTATCTTCAAGAAAAGATAGAAATCTATAAAGCAACAGAGATTTTAGTGATTTAGAAAGTTTTTCAAATTTAGTTTATGAAAATACATATAGTATTGCCGACTATTTAACAGACGATATTATAGTCTTCTATGACAATTATCATAAAATCTTAGAAAAATAGAAGGGCTACGAGAATACTTTTTAACAAGTCTTCAAGAGATGAATAGAAATTATATATATCAAGATGTAATAGGATAATGTAGCTTTGAAAAATTCAAAACTAGATGTAAGAAAAATTCTATTTATCTCACATTAAAACTCAATGATAAAATTATAGAAAACTATAATTTAGATATTATTGATTTAGCTTATTATTCTAGTGAGAAATGATGATAAGGAAATATACGAGAAAAATCAACGAATAATTATAAGGTTATTATTTCGTTAAACACACAAAACAAAAGATTATGTTGAAAGTTTTATTTGACAATTATTTCCATGATGATATTTACTACGGTGTTAAAGAAAGGATACTTTCATCGATGTAAACAAATATCACCTAAAAAGGACTAGAAGATAGAAAGAATAAGTTGTTCTGTACTTACGCCACGAGAATTATTTACTCGAAGAAGAAAGAAAAACGTCGTGTAAGATTTAAATATACTAACTCAGAAAAATTAGAAATTACCAAGAACTAAATGTAGGGGACTATATCGTTCATGCTAGTCGTGGGATAGGGTTATACGAAGGAATAGAGAATGTTGAAGTTGGAGGAGTATATAAAGACTTTTGAAGATTGTTTATGATGGTGGTGATATTATTTTATGTGGACATAAATACTATGAACTATATCCAAAAATATACCGCAGTCTACTGATAATAGAAAACCAGCATTAAATAAACTAGGAACACATTGGCAGAAGACTAAGAGTAGAGTTCAAAGAAATTGAGGATATATCGAAGATCTTATTAAATTATATATATTAGCGCGAATAAGTTCAGGCTATGTTTATAGTTTAGACGGTAGTATGCAAAGCCGAGTTTGAAGCAGACTTCTCATTCCAACAGAGACCAGGTGAAAGCTACTGAAGAAATCAAAAAGGGATATGGAAAAAGAACGTCCGTGATGGATAGACTTCTATGTGGTGATGTTGGTTTCGGTAAAAACAGAAGTAGCGATGAGAGTAGCGTTTCAAAGCAAGAGTTACTGATAAACAAGTGGCGGTGTGTACCATCAACACTACTTGCTGAACAACACTCACGATAATTTCGTTAGTAGATTTACTTAACTTCCAGTCAAAATATAGAAGTAGTGAGTAGATTTAAATCTGCAAAAAGATATTACTGAAATTTGTAGAAAAACTTGAAGAAGGAAAAATTGATATAATTGTTGGAACACATAAACTATTAAATGATAACCAAATACAAAGATTTAGGTTTATTAATAATTGATGAAGAACAACGTTTCGAGTCAAAACATAAAGAAAAATAAAAACATCTTAAAAATACAGTAGATGTTCTCACCTTAGTGCAACTCCACTCCTAGAACATTACATATGAGTTTAATTGGAATTAGAGATCTCTCGGTAATAGAAACTCCTCCTAGAGAGCGACAACCAATCCAAACTTTTGTGACAGCTCAAAATAAAATGGTTATAAAAGAAGCGGTTATGAATGAGGTTAATCGTGGAGGGCAGGTTCTATGTTTCAATAGAGTAGAAAACAATCGATGAGAAATATTTAGAATTACGACGATTATTACCTGATATCAATATAGCTTATGCTCATGGTCGCATGAGTCAAAGAGAACTTGAAAATATTATGGCAGATGTGATTGATAGAAAGTATGATATGCTTATATCGACGACAATTATAGAAACGGGGATTGATATTTCTAATGTAAATACTTTAATAGTTGAAGATGCAGATCGTTTTGGATTAAGTCAATTATATCAACTTCGTGGACGTGTTGGACGAAGTAGTAGGGAAGCATATGCTCACTTTGATGTATGAACCATTTAAGTCGTTAACTGAAAAACTCAGAGAAGAGATTATCGGTAATTAAGAACTTTACCTCTTTAGGTAGTGGTTTTTAAAATTGCGATGCAAGACTTATCTATCAGAGGGGCTGGAGATGTTCTTGGTGGAAGACAACACGGTTTTATCGATTCAGTAGGTTATACATTATATTCTCAAATGTTAGAACAAGAAATTCAGACTAAAAAGGAATTTTTAGAACCATTATTAGAACAAGATAGAACACAAGATGTTAGTTACTATGAAAATATAATAAAAGAAGCTTCTCCGAAAATTAAGAAAGATATATTTGAAGTTGAAACTGATGAATTAGAAATCAAACTTAATGTGGATGCCTTTATTCCAAAAGAATATATAAGTAGTGAGTAGATAAGATAGACTTTTATAAGAGACTGAACAATGTTATTAGCGATGAGGAGATAGATGGTATTGTTGAAGACTTAATTGATAGATTCTCTGATTTTGGTGAAGAAGTTAATAACTTAATAGATATTTGTACCTTAAAGTTATGATACAATGGTTACTAGTATTAAAAGAATTAGCCAATAGTAGTTATTACTTTTGATAAAGATATTATGAATAGTCTTAAAGGAAAAGAATTATTTACAGCTTTAACTCCTCATAAGGACACACGAATCATTGCAAAAGATGGATTTTTCCTTGAAATAGACAAGAAAGAAAGATATAACATTAGACGAATTAGAGAAATGTTAGCTTTAGTAAATAATAATTTGGAGAAGAACGATGAATAAAAACAGATGTCCATGGGCAATAGAACCATTAGATATTGAATATCATGATAATGAGTGGGAGTAGAAACTCATAATGATCAAATGCTATTTGAGTATTTAGTATTAGAAGGCATGCAAGCTGGCTAAGTTGGTCATTAATACTTAAGAAAAGAGAAAATTTCAAACGCGTCTTTTGATAATTTTGATTATAATATCTGTGCTAATTATACCGATGAATACCTAGAATCGTTAAGACAAGATGCTAGTATAATTAGAAATAAATTGAAAAATAAATTCTGTAAGGAAAAATGCCTTAGCATTTATTAAAGTCCAGGAAGAATTTGGAAGTTTTGACAAGTATATCTGAGTTTTACAGATTATAGAAAAATCAATAATAAAATTGAAAAATTACAAAGAAACACCGAGCGAAACTGAACTATCTATAAAAATAAGTAAAGATATGAAAAAGAGGATTTAGTTTTGTAGGAAGTACGATAATTTATAGCTACATGCAGGCTATTGGAATGGTAAACGATCATGAAAAAGGATGTTTTTGTTATAAAAGAATGTTGCTAAGAAATGTTATTAAATAGGTATTATAGATAGTATTATAAATAAGGAAATTGTTCAAATTTAGATATAACTTTACTTTATAAGAAATACAGTCTATAATATATAAGTATGTTTAATTTTAAGATTGGATTTTATAAATGGATAAGAGAACTATTAAAATTGAAGAAATAGCAGACAATAAAAATATTTGTTGAAACATTTTTAGAAGAGATAAAAAGATACAAGAGATTCTAAAATGCCTAAAATGCGAGTTTTTACATATTGGAGCTACTAGTAATACACAGGTATTAGGGGAGAAAATTGTTGATATACTTGTTGTTGTAGAAAATTTACATGAGATAACAACATTCGATGAAAAAGACTAAATAATATCAGTTATCATAGAATAGCCTATAATGGTACAAAAGGTGTAATAAAAATATGCTAGAATTACCGATTATCTAACTATGAGCTATGATGTTGTATTAAACGTTGTGCAACGTGATACGGAAATACATAAAGAGTTTATAAAAATTAAAGAAATCTTTAATGATGAAGTTTTTAAAAAATGAATATAATTCATTTAAAAATAATAATAAAGAACTTTCGTTTAAAAGATTATTCAACGAAAAAGTCATATTTATAAATGATATGTTAAAAAGGATTGAAAAATAATGATTAAAGTAAAAAATATTGAGGAGATCGTTCAAAATAGTGAAGTACTATATAATGAACCTTTAAGAAAATATAGTTTTACAAAAACAGGGTGGAAACGCAGAAGTTTTAGTAAAAATTAACAAGCGAACAAGATTTACAAAATGTTATTAAATATAGCAACGAAAATAACATAGAACTGACTATTTTAGAAATGGTTCAAATGTGTTAATATCAGATAATGGTATAGCAGGAATAGTAGCTATAACTAGCGATATGAACAGATTGAATTATTAGATGGTGATGTTATTTCTTGTTATGCGGGATTAACGTTAAAAAGAACTTACAGACTTTTTGTATTGAAAATAGCTTAACTAATCTTGAATTTTCATGTGGTATTCCAGGAAGTGTTGGTGGAGCAATCTTCATGAATGCTGGGGCATATGGTGGTGAGATGAAGAAGTTGTTCAAAAAGTTGAAGTTTTTACTAAAGCTGGTGAAAAGAAAATGTACACAAACGAACAGATGGAATTTTCATATAGGCATTCTGTAATTCAAGAAACTAAAGAAATCATTTCTAGAGTGTATTTCCAAATGAAAAAGGAAATAAAGAAGAAATTAGCTCTAAGTAGAAGAATTAAATAAAATGCGCCTCAGATAAACAACCTTTAGAATACCCTTCATGTGGTTCTGTGTTTAAACGACCAGAGGATATTTCTCAGGAAAATTAATTCAAGATGCTGGATTACAAGGATTAACTGTAGGGTGGAGCGCAAGTTTCAAAAAACATGCAGGATTTATGGTTAATATAGATTCAGCAACTTGTGAAGATTATAAAAACTAACTAAAAGAAGTTCAGAAAAAGTTTTAGAAGATTCAGGTGTTGAACTTGAATGAAGTTAAAATTTTAGGTGAGTAAAAAGGAGTGACTCAAAAATCGTGATTTCGGAGAAATCGATTTTGTCGAGTCACTCCTCGCACAGTTTATTAGATGTCTAAAAAGCTTTTATAAAGCGAATTTAGATATCAATAAACCACTGCGTCTATGAGTTTACATATGAACTTTGTTAAATTTCAGGGCTGGATTAGCCTTTTTGTTTCATAGTTATCTATAAATTTTTCCGACTTTGACAGTTTCAGATACAAGAAAACCCTGATGAAAGGCGTAGCTATAGCATTTCATCAGGGTGAAATTGGCATAATTTTCCTATATACATATATCAGAAAACATATCCTACAAGAGGAATTTTATTCATCTTTACAGAATTAATTATATCAAGATACTCTTTGATTCTGCATCCCTTTATATAATAATCTCCATTAATGTCTCAACACTTCCTAACGTTGTATTTCTTATTGCTTCTTGTATTTTGGGCTGTCGATAAATTTACATTATTATCTTTTAGAAGTTTCTCAAGATATCTTTCTATTACTAAAGCTAAATAACAGATTAAAAAGTGAGCTCTTATTCTCTTTTCACTCCATACGAATATTGGTCTAGCTTCAAGATTAGTTTTCAACACTCTAAAACTATCTTCAATTTTCCATGAACTTCATATATTTCTCTTACTTCTCTTCCGTGAGCTCTTTTTGTGAATATTCTATACGAAGAATCCATCCATCTTTTCTGCCTCTTCAATTTTGTTTGACATCTAATTCTACATCTAAGTTCCCCTTAGTTACTTTTATAAATTTCTTACCACCTTTTTAACTCTTGCTTCATCATGGATGGATTTATTTAGTAACTTGTCAGCTTTATCTAGAAGTCTCTGTCTATCAGCTTTATCTTTTTAGCTCTTTTTCAGAATATCCTAAAAGTAGATTATCTTGTATTTTCTCGACTTTACCATCAACTCGAATTTCTTTTATATGTTCTATAAGTTTATATTTAAACTCTTTTTCTATTGTATATCCATCTTCAAACAGTTTTTTTCTTTTATTTCTTTCTTAGCCTTTTTAGCTTATACATGACATAATCTAATCCTAGTTCTTTAATAAAGTAGATTCTACCAGAATTAAGTCCTCTATCTGCGGCTACTATTACTTAATTTATATTTTTCTTTTAAATCTTTTATGACGGGATATAGTGTACCAATTCACTCGTATTACCTGGATATAGTTCGTAACTCAACTGGTATTCCGTTATTATCAATTAATAATCCCATAACTACTTGTACTTGATTTACTTTTATTATCTTTAGAAAATCCAAAAGCCTTTTTATTTCGTCTTTTAACTGATTCAAAGTAGTATGTAGTTACATCGCATAATACTACATTTTAATTCTCTGTTAAATTTTTTTCTTGAGTGTGCTATTTAAATGTTTTTCTAAGTTGTCTTTTTCATCATAAATTATGTCTAAAACTCTATAGTAGTCTTCTAAAATCAAATCATTTTTGAAAATCTACATAATTTTCTCTACGATCATATGCTGATTTCTTTGATGATGGAGTAAGTAGTCTTTGAAATACCAGTTGTTTTAGTATTTTCTTCAATTTCTATTTTACTTCGAGTTTTTTTATATCTTTATCCATCTACTTATTCCCCACTCTTGCCACATCTTCTCGTATACTAGGTATCCATAGTTTTTACGTATTAAACCTTCTTTTTCAAAAATTATTTGTCTCGATATTTTTATCTATGGTGCTTTCTTTTTAATCTTTCATTTTTCTTTGATTTCTTTTTCTAATTTTTCTAGGAAGTTTTTATCTTGTTTTAGTAGTTTTTCTAGATTTCCATAATTTTTATAACTTTCATTTTTGGTTTATTAGTTTCTGGATCTCGATATGAATGAACTACTCTTACATATTTATTTCCTCTGTTTGTGTATACTTGAACTATCATTTTTGTCACCTCATATATATTATACCACATATACTTGTATATAGGAATAGTGATAGAAAAAGTTGATCGATAAAATCAACTTTTCTTACAATATTTTTCTCTTGAAACTGTCAAAAGTCAGAATTTCAGGGCTGGATTAGCCCTTTTTATTTCATATTATCTATAAATTTTTATATTGTGAAAGATTTTTGTTCATTTTTTTATTATTAGTTTTTGGTGTATAAAACGATCTTCCTACTAAGTTATCCGGGAGATATTGTTGCTTAATATATCCTGTAGGGTGGCTATGTGGATATTGATAACCAACACCACGATTAAGTTTATCAGCACCATAATAATGTGCATCTCTAAGATGATCAGGATAATAAATTTTGGATTTGTCTTAGTTTCATGTAGTGCATTGTCGATTGCCATATAAGCACTATTAGATTTTAATGAAAGAGCTAGTTGAATAACAGCGTTGGCTAATGGTATTCTAGCTTCGGGTAATCCAAGCATTTTCGCACTTTCAATAGCAGCTTGAACAAAAGGCCCGATATTTGGATTTGCTAGACCGATATCTTCATAAGCTATAACACTCATTCTTCTATATATAGTGTCTAAATCACCACTATCTATCAGTAGTGCTAAGTAGTATAGTGAAGCATCAACATCACTTCCACGTATAGACTTTTGAAAAGCGCTAATAATATCATAAAAAGCATCACCATCTTTATCATAGGCTTTTGAATTTTCCTAGAGATAAGTTCAATAGTTTCTCTTTGTGATAATATCACCTTCATTTGATAAATTATATAAAATTTCAAAAGTATTTAAAGAGAATCTCAAATCACCCGAAGAGTTTAAAGCGATTGTCTTAAAATACATCATCTTCTATATTCAACTCTTTTAGAAATATTTCTTTATTATTTGATATTTTTAAGATATCTCATAAATATCATCGTTTGAAACTTGTTGTAATTCAAAAATAATTAAACGCGATCTAATCGCAGGATTTACAGTATGATATGGGTTATTTGTTGTGCATCCAATAACGTATATATTATCAAATTCGATTTCAGGAAGTAGAATATCTTGCATAGGTTTTGTTAATCTATAGAAATTCATCAAGTAGTAATATTACTTTTTAAACCTTTTAGATTCTTTCTATTACTGCAGTTAAATCTTTCTTAGTACAATTTACAGCATTTAATATTTTAAATTTATAGTCTAGTTCATTAGCTAGCATTAGCGATTGAAAGTTTTTTTCCGTTCCAGGGGACCATATAAAATAAATGAGAACATTTTTGCTTTCTACTATTTTAGTGAGAACTTTTCCATCTCCAATTAAATGATGTTGACCAACAATATCACTGATTTTATTAGGTCGTAATTTATTGATAAGTGTTTCCATGGTACTCTCCTTAGTTTTTATTTCTTAATATTAATTATATCATAATGATATAGTTAGTTGTTAGAAAGTTAATTGAAGTGTCGTTGTATATATAAAATAATAAAATTTTACATAATCTTGATTTTATGATAAAATATATCAATCACGATTAGGGATGTTTAGGATCTGACAGGGATGCTAGTCTCTTAGTGGCATGTAGGGAGGGTTGTCTCCTTTAACAACACATCAGTTAAATATAACTGGCGAAAAACAAATTACGCTTTAGCAGCTTAATAAGCTAAAGGCTGATTACTTTTGTTTGACTGTGACAAAGCTAATCGGTTCATTATTAAGAGTCTACGATTTTTCTTCCGTTTGTAGAAAAATAAGAGATTAATCAAACTCGTTTTTCATTGCCTGTTTATCGGCTTAGTGGAGAATTAAATTTAATAGGTAAACTAAACATGTAGAAGCTAAGGGAGGTATTTTTGGACGCGGGTTCAAATCCCACATCTCCATTCTATTGAGATTAATCTCAAATAAAAATACTGCAGTTAGAATTGTGTCAACGAGACTTGAAATCTTTTTAAAATAAAAGATTTATGAGTCTCTTTTTTGTATATCTTAATAATATAGTTAATTCGACAAATTCTATTACAAAAATTTAATTGTAACCGCTTGAAATATATATATATATATATATAATATTAATATAGAGATAATAGTAAATTACCAAAGGGGAGGTGATTATGATGAAATTATTAACAATGTTCAAACTTGCTAATTTGGAGAATCAAGATGAAGTTTATGAAGGTGGAGTAATTTCTATTCTTCTAGCAAAAGGTAGACATTTATGGTTGGGTCTAGCTAATATTGTCAAAGCACTCAGGGTATGCTTATTATCTATTAATCTGGCTGATATATGTAGTAGCAGTAATAGTAGGAGTAGATTTATTCTCATTATTTATATTTAGTTGGATCAGCTCTACTTTAGTAAATATAATTTGTTTTTAACAGCTGTAACAAGAGATTTTAATGCCTCTTGTTATAGCTGTTTATTTAGTAATGTTGATTTGTAAATAGTTATTAGGTATGCTATAATGTAACTATAATCAAAAAGGAAGTAAAAAGGATGCTAATTAAATTTTCAGATAGATTTTTATTATACAAAACAACGATATATGTATTTAGAACCGACACTTGGTTATTTAAAAGGTGAATATTTTTCTGTAATGTTAGATCTCTGGAAATGGACCCACAAGTTGAGAATTTTCTAAAGGAATTAAAGGAAAACGACCTGCCGATGCCAAGTTATGTAATATTGACCATCATCACTGGGATCATAGCTTGGAGCAGCCTATCTAGATATTCCAGTAATCTCTACAGATAGAGCTAGAGACTCTTTAATTGAGTTATCACAACTTAAGTGGGATGATGAGAGTCTTTACCAAAGGGTAAAAAGATGGAACTGAAATAAAAATATAGTGGATGTAATAAAAAGAGTTTATGAAAATAATGAAATAAAAATTAGAATACCAGATATGCCAAAATGGCTGATTTCAATTTGAATCTTGGGTGGAGTTAAAATAAATTGTATATATAATGATAACTCACATTCTAATGATGCATTTTAATTTATATTCCAGAGGAAAAACTATTGTTTTTAGGGAGATAGTCATGCTAAAAACTATTATACTAAACTGATGGCATATAATAGCAGAAGTTCAGTGATTATATAGATAGAATAACAATCTTTGATTTTGAATATGCTGTTCCTGGTCATGGTAACATATTTACAAGAGAGGAATTGTTAGATTATTCTTGAAAAAAGAATATACAAAAATGAGGTGATTACGTATATGAATTTAATGATGTCTCTCGATTGGATTCTTTTAATTACTATGTCATTAACTTTCTGTCAACAATTATTCTCAAGAAAAATTTTAATCTATTTGGAATATTGTCACTAGTTGGTTTAGTGACATATATTGCCTTACATTCCTATTCTACAGGACTTAGTATTTTTGTTCTATTGCTGTTCATTGGTGGACTTTGTTTAATAGGACTTGAAATGTTTGTCCCAGGAGGGATAGTGGGTACTAGGTATCATTACCGTAGTATATGCATAATTTATGTAAATAAATCAACATATTATATTGCATTTATTTTTGATAGTTTCTCTAATACTTGCAGTTATACTGTATTATGTAAATAGAAGTATTTTTCATAAAAAGTTGGTTTTTCTAGATAGACTTGTATTAACTGATGCTATCTCAACAGAAGAAGGCTATGTAGCAAGTGAAAGTAGAACAGAACTTGTAGGAAAACTTCAAGCATATACAGATTTACGTCCAGCAGAGTGTTGCCGTATTTGGCGATGAAAAATTGGATGTAGTAACTGATGGAGATTTTTATAGAAAAGGTAATGAAATCGAAATTATGACGTGTTGAAGGAATGCGTATAGTAGTTATATATAAATATTTTAAGGAGGTAGTATTATGCCAGAATTAATTTTCTCAGGTATTATCGTGATAGTAGTGCTTATTGTACTATCGATATTCTTTACTTTCTTTCCACTTGGTCTTTTGGATTAGTGCGATTGCCGCAGGAGTTAAGGTAAGTATCTTTACACTCTGTTGGCATGAGACTAAGACGTGTTATACCAAGTAGAGTAATAAATCCAATGATTAAAGCTCACAAAGCAGGATTAGCTGTTACTATTAATCAATTGGAAAGTCACTATTTAGCAGGGGGGAATGTGGATAGAGTAATTAATGCTCTAATCGCAGCTCACAGGGCTAATATAGTAAGTTTAACTTTGAACGTTGTGTGCAGCTATTGACCTAGCAGGACGTGATGTTCTTCTAGCCGTTCAAATGAGTGTTAACCCAAAAGTTATTGAAACTCCATATATTGCCGGAGTTGCAATTAACGGTATCGAAGTTAAAGCAAAAGCAAGAATTACTGTTCGTGCAAACATTGAACGTTTAGTAGGGGGAGCTGGAGAAGAAACAGTTATCGCCCTGTAGGTGAAGGTATCGTTTCAACAATCGGTTCTTCAGAGTCACATATTGCAGTTTTAGAAAACTCGATCGAATTTCAAACAATCTTAGACAAAGGTTTAGATGCAGGTACCGTATTTGAAATCTTATCGATTGATATTTTGACGTTGACATTGGTCATATCGGTGCTAACTTGCAAACTGAGCAAGTTATTGCTGATAAAAATATCGCTCGCTTAAAAGCTGGACAACGTCGCGATGGCAGTTGCAGCTGAGCAGGAAATGAGGCTAGAATTCCAAGAGATGCGCAAAAAGTAGTAGAAGCAGAAGCAGAACTACCACCTGCTATGGCTAAAGCTCAACAAGGTAATCTAGGTATTATGGATTATATGAATTATAAAAATCTAGAAGCTGATACAGGCATGAGAGATTCAATTAAACGTATGTCACAACCTGAAACAGGAGCGGGCAAATAATTAGATAAAAAGGAGGATGGAAATGTCATTTTAATTTTCGCAGCACCAATAACATTTATCATAATTTTTACTATTTTCGTAATTGTTTTTGCTTCTGACAGTAAAAGATACAGAAAAATTTAGATAATTCAAAACAAATGGAATTAGACAATGCTCGAGTACAGGCTTTAAAAAGCTGTTGAAGAGATGAAAAGAATTGAAGAAGCTGCTGATAAAGACTCTAATGCTTTTAAGAAATAGACAAAGTTCATTGAGCGATCAGCAGATATGAAGAAGATATTTATGAACAACATGTTGATACTCCATCTATAACAACATCATCAATATTACAATGAAAATATACTAGAGGTAAAATAAATTTTCAATGCAAAGAAATTTTCGATGACACTAATATTGCTCAAGATAATCATTAGAGTTTACACAAGAAAATATAGTTCGCGGATTGATTGCTAACGAGTATCTTAATAGGAATTCTAGGAGGGGAAGATGAGAAGTGATATATCCCGTTAATCTTTCTATTAGTTTCATTTATTATTGATAAAGTAAGAGAAAATAATAAAACTAAAGAAGATCCTATTAAAAAGTTAAGAAAAAGAAAGACAGAGGAAAAAATACGTAGCCTAAAAATCGACAGCAAAAAGAAAAATCCTGTAACAAATCAGCAAACTCTAACTCGTAAATCTTTTGAGAAAAACAAAGAGTTATAGTAGATAGAGAAAAAGAAAATATTTTTCAAATTCTTTAACTTTTGATAAAGAAAAAGTAGTTAATGATATAATTTTTCAGAGATTCTTATCTAAAACCAAAGAGTAAAAGATAATAAATAGGAGGTATAAGATGAAAAACTCATTTAACTATATTAGTTATTGTATCTATTCATTTATGCCTCTTTATTTTTGTTTTTACTTATTTATACCTTTGTAAAAACAAGATTTGGATAATTTTTATTGACTACAATATTAATAATAATTTATATTCTCTTTAATAATTCTAAAATGGTGAAAACCCACAAAACTATATTCGTTTGCAGCAAGAAAGAACTCTTTAAACAAAGAGGCATAGATTACTATTATTTAGTTTTGATGATAATTATTACTTTCTTAATTATAAATCAAAAAGTAAAATTAATTTTTAAAATAGCCATACTTGTATTTATCTTTTATTTATTATTTTGTATGTTATTTTAAGTACAAAATTATACATTAATATTATTAGGCTACAAAATGTATTTGATTCTGTGATAAAATAGTATATAGTAAAAAGATCAAAAAGAATTATATAAAAAATATTGAAAGATAAGAAAAGTTTGCAGATATTAGAAATCTCTAACAACATATATAGAAAATGAGAAGTATGGTATGACAAATTTTTATTGTAATGATTTTTAGATGAATTAATCAATAATGTAAAAATTTATTTTAATTAAATCAATAAGTAAGGAGATTAGCTTATGAGAGTTGTTGATATCATAGATAAAAAAGATAATGAGCTAACTAAAGCTGAAATAGAGTTTTACTAGAAGGATATCTTTCGCAAAGTTCCAGATTATCAGATGAGTTCATTTTTAATGTCGGTATATTTTAAATAATATGACTAAAGATGAGCTTTACAAACCTCCACATTAACAATGAGAGATTCAGGGGATACAACTTCTTTGATGATTTAGACCACTATTTAGTAGATAAACACTCTACTGGAGTGTGTTGGAGACAAAGTAACAGTTGTATTAGGTCCACTTTTATCAGCTGTAGGAATGGCTGACAACTAAACTTTCAGGGAAAGGTCTAGGTCATACGGGAGGTACAATAGATAAGTTTGAATCTATTAGAATTTTTAAATTTAGTACAACGAAAGAAGAATTAGTAGAAGTTGCTAGTAAAACTGGAGTTGGATTAATGGGATATAGTGATAATATTGTTCCATTAGATAAAAAATCTATGCTTTATCGTGATGTTACTGCAACAGTTGATAGTATTCCATTAATCGCTAGTAGTATATGAGTAAAAATTAGCTATTCAATCAGATTTAATTATTCTTGACGTTAAAGTTGGTGACGGTGCTTTCATGAAGACTATTGAAGATGCAAGAGAACTGTCACGTCGAATGGTAGAAATTGGTAATAGTGTTGAAGAAAAACAATAGCTGTACTAACTAATATGGAAGAACCATTAGGCTATAATATTGGTAATGCTAATGAAATAATTGAAGTGTATAGAGGCTTTTAAAAAGGAAACTCGTCTGACTGATCTTAAGGAAGTTGTATATGAAATTGTTTATTTAGCGTTAAAACATAAAGGTGAAGTGAAGACATTCGAAGAAGCTAGTGAAAAATAGATGAAGTTATTAATAATGGTCGTGCTTAGAATTATTAAAAACAGTTTATAGAACTTAGTGGTGGAGACGGTGAAGTTGTGAATAATTATGAGTTATTACCAACACCGAAATCAGTATTAGAAGTATTTGTGCATGAAGATGGGGTATGTTACTAAAAATTAAAAGCTGAAGAAGCAGGAAAGCTAGTATAGTAATAGGAGCAGGTCATGCGACAAAAGAAGATGAAGTATCATGCTGTAGAATAGAGCTTAAGAAAAAGTAGAGATAAGGAAAAAGGCGATCTTATAGCTGAAATTTATTACAATGATGATAAGAATGTAGAGTCTAGTAAAAATATGCTATTAGATGCTTATGTTATCGGAAATGAAAAATAGAAAATATTAAAATATATTAGAAATAATAGAATAGAGGTAAAAATGGGATTAAATAAATATATCGATCATACAATTTTTAAAAGCTACGGCAGAGTAGTGCCGATGTCCAAAAGTTATGTGAAGAAGCTATTGAACATGAATTTTATAGTGTTTATGCTACGGTTGTTACGTAGGATGCTAAACATCTTTTACAAGGTACTGATGGTTAAAGTAGCGGCAGTTGTTGGATTTCCACTAGGAGCAATGACAACAGCATCAAAAGTTTTGAAGCAAAAGAAGCAATCGAAAACGGTGCAAGTGAAATAGATAGGTTATTAATGTTGCAAAATTAAAAGATGGTGAGTTTGATTACGTAGAGAATGAAATTGACTAATTAAAGAAGCGATTGGTAATAATGTCTTGAAAGTTATTATCGAAACATGTTATTTAACTGATGAAGAAAAAGTTAAAGCTAGAATTGTCACAGTTGCCAGCTGGATTTTGTTAAAACATCAACAGGATTTGGAAACTGGTGGTGCAACTTATGAAGATGTAAAATTAATGAAATCTGTAGTCGGAGATAATGCTAAAGTTAAGGCGAGTGGTGGAGTTAGAGATAAAGAAACTGCTCAAAAATATGTTGACTTAGGAGCTGAAAGATTAGGAACAAGTTCAGGAATTGACATTGTGAAATCAATATTATTAAGGATTCAGAAGATTGTAAAATATTTTCTGAATTACTTTTTATTTTCAGAATAAAAAGTATATAGAAAACGTATAATAAGTGCACTGAATACGGTGTTTTTATAGCTAATTCCACGTATTTATAGTATAATAAAGAGTGAGTTTATTATGGCGTGAAATATAAAAAGTTATTTTCAATCATTTCACGTGAAAAATTGTGGATGGGAGAAACCCATATATATAGATAACAAAAATCATAAAGGAGATTTGAAATGTCACCAAAGTCATTTGAACAATATAAATTTAATGAATTTGTAACAAGGCAGTAATAGATTTAGGGTTTGATAATCCAACAAAAATTCAAGAGAGTATTCTCACCGGTATTAAAAGGAAAAACATAGTAGCTAAATCACTAAACAGGAAGTGGGAAAAGTCATTCTTTCTTACTACCAATTTTTAGCAAATTAGATGTAGTTAAGAAAAACACAAAGTATTATTTTAGCTCCAACTAGAGAACTATCAAGACAGCTATATGATATGGCATTACATAATTGCTAGTTTTTCTGAAGAAGATATAAAATAACATTATGTATTGGTGGTCAGGATTTAAAATAGAGATATAGAGAAAGTATCTAATGCACCACATATTATTATCGGTACGCCAACACGTGTATTAGAATTGGATAGAGCAAGTGCTTTAGCAATTAAGGAAGTTGAAAAGTCTAGTAATCGATGAATGTGATATGATGATAGATTTAGGGTTTATGGAGATGTTGATAAAATTTCTAAGAGAGCAGCGGAAAACGTCAATTTTTAGTATTTTCAGCGACTATTCCAACTCAAATGAATCACTTCTTGAAAAATATTTAAAAATGCTCAATATATCGAAGTTGATAATGCCAAATTTGGTAAAATTGAATATATTTTAATTCCAGAGAAGAGTTCATCTCGTTTAGAAAAATTACATGAAATCACTACAGTAATTAATCCATATTTAGCAATTTATTTTTGCTAATAAAAACCGAAGTGAAGAGGTAAGTAGTTATTTAATTTCTAAAGGGTTAAATGTTAGGGTTCTTCATGGAGATTTAACACCGCGTGAACGTAAACAAATGCAAAGAAGAATTAATAATCTAGATTTTACTTATGTTGTAGCTAGTGATTTAATGAGTCGTGGAATTGATATTGAAGGAGTAAGTCATGTAATTAACTTCAATATTCCTAACGACTTAGATTTCTTTATCCACAGAGCAGGGCGTACTGGACGTGCTGGATTAAGTGGTGATTGTATAACAATCTATAACAACAAGGATGAAGAAAAATTACAAGATTTAGAAAAACGTGGATAGAATTTTAATCACCAAGATATTAGAAATGGTGAATTCGTTGAAGCTAAGGATAGAAAATAAACGTCAAAGTAGAAAGAAAGTTGTAGTGATCATAACCTAACTGAGAAACTAAAATCAAAAGTAAAAAGTTTCTAAAAAGTTAAACCAGGTTATAAGAAAAATATAAATATAAAATGGATAAACTTAAACAAAAAGAAAGAAGAAAATTTACAAACGTAGTAACAAGGCAAACAGAGGTAAGTAATGAAGAACTTGAAAAATGGATCTCATGTATCGATGTCTGGAAAAAGAAATGATGTTAGGTTCTGTAAAAGAAGTGGCTAGTTATAATAGTGATACATTTATGATTTATACAGGTGCTCCTCAAAATACAAGAAGAAAACCTATTGAAGAATTGGAGAAATCGAAGAAGCATAAATTAATGAAAGATATTAATGATATAGTAGTGCATGCACCTTATATTATTAATTTAGCAAATACAGTAAAACCAGAAATTTATCAGCTTGCAGTTGATTTCTTAAGACTAGAAATTGAAAGAACTGAAAAAATTGGAGCTAAGAATATTGTTCTTCATCCTGGTTCACACGTTAAAGCCGGTGCTGATGTCGGGATAGCAAGTATCGTTAAAGGATTAAACGAGGTGCTATGAAAGGATATGAAACCCTAATATTGCCTTGGAAGTTATGGCTGGTAAAGGTAGTGAATGTGGAAGAACTTTTGATGAAATTGCACAAATTATAGATGGCGTTACTTTAAACGAAAAATTAACAGTAACTTTTGATACTTGCCACGTATTTGAGGGTGGATATGATATCGTTAGTGATTTAGATGGTGTCCTTACAGAATTTGACAAGATTGTAGGATTAGATAGAATTCGAGTACTGCATATCAATGATAGTAAAAATACATTAGGGTGCACATAGATCGTCATGAAAATATCGGGTATGGTGGTATTGGATTTGATACGATAAGTAGAATTGTTCACTTAGAAGAGTTTTCAAATATTCCTCAAATATCTAGAAACACTGGTAGCGGTGAGAAGAAGGATATTGTTCCTTATAAAGACGAAATTGAAAATGTTAAGAAATAAGGCGTTTGTGGACTTTAAAAATTAAGTTATGTAGGAGGTAGTTATGAAAATATCAGAAGAAAAGTTGATAAATTAGAAACTTTTTAAAAGGAAAAAGGGTATAAATATACTGATAAAAGAAAAGCTATGGTTGAGCTTTTTAGTAAAAGAGGAGTAGATATATTAATGCAAAGTATGTATCTGAAACAGTAGGGTAAAATGTATCCTGGATTAAGTTTTGATACTATTTATAGAAATCTAAGTACTTATGAAGAAATAGGTATTTTTGGAAACTACAGAAATTAAAGGGGAAAAATATTTTAAAATTGGGTGTTTGAATGATCATCACCATCATCATCACATATGTTTAAAAATGTGGAAAAGCACTAATACATGTACATGTATGTGATAATTTAGAAATTGAAGAATTGAAAGGCTATCGAATAGATGGTCATAAATTTGAGGTTTATGGTTTATGCTCCAGATTGTTTGAAAAAGAGGATAAAATAATGTTTGAAGGTATTTTACCAATTTATAAAGAACGTGGAATTACTAGTCATGATGTTGTATTTAGAGCTAGAAGAATTCTTCAAATGAAAAATAGGTCATTCTGGTACATTGGGATCCTGAGGTTGATGGGGTGTTACTTTTTATTAGGGAGGAGCGACTAAAGTTAGTGATTATGCAATGGATTTAGGTAAAAAGTTATAGAGCTGAAGTTTGTTTGGGGATAAAGACAACTACAGAAGCATCTGCAGTGAGATGGTTGTTGAAAATGTAAAGTCGCTAACATTAGCGTGGATAAAATTAAGAAATTCTTAAATCTATGATTGGTGAAATAGAACAAAAGCCACTATATTCAGCTATTAAAGTAAATGGTAGAAAATTGTGCATGAATATGCACGACGTGGACAATTTGATGTAGAAATTCCAACTAGGAAAGTAAATATTTATAACATTTTATTTATAGAAAATAGTGAATATTATAAAGATGATAAATTTTATTTTCTATAGATATAAATTGTGGAAAAAGGGACCTGTGCTCAGAACAATTGCTACTATAGTATAGGTGAAAAACTAAATTTACCAAGTACCAGCGAGTAAAATTAACTAGAACTAAAGTGGTGAAATAACATTAGATAATTGTTTAACGCTCTCTGAGGTGAAACAACATCTAAAAGATGAAACCTTAGAAGAAAACTTCTAAGGAAAGAATATGTTTCTAGAAGAATACAAATTTGTAGAAAATGCTCAAAATTTAGAGCAAAAACAAGAATGAACGGTTTGAGATTTGAAGAAATCAATTTTGGAATCATGATTTTACAGATGGAATAGTTTTCTACTTATGAAAATGAAGCGATAGCAATATATCATTTGAAAGATAAAGATGATGAATGTTATCCGTAAAAACTACATTTCCAAAAATAATAGAGTAGGTAGATGAAGATGGAAATATTTAATATTTCAGATATTAGTGAAATAAAAAGATAATGTAAGAAGAGTAGCTGCTGAGGTTTTTGATGGTAGTCTAATGCTCATCAGAAGATTATCTGTGGAGCAGTAGGGTGCCTATTGAGAATTATGTCGATTGTTATAACACTTGATAAGAGCCTCAAAAAGAATATTTTGGAAAAACGAGTGAGGAGTTATTGACACTAATAAATATGAGTTATAGAGAGTTTAGGTGTTGATGAAGTTTATTATTTAGAATTTAATGAAAAATTGCAAAATTTATCTGCAGAAGATTTTATAGAATTTATTTTAAAAAGAGTTAAATGTAGATAAGGTATTTTGTGGATCTGATTACAGATTTGGAAATAAAGGTTAGGAACTCCAAAAATTAATTGAAGAAAAATGGAATAGAAATTAGGTTCAAAAAGAACAAGCTATAAATGGAGAAAATATCTACAGCAGCTTTAAAAATTTGTTCGAGATGGAGACTTCGAAAATATAAAGAATATGCCGGTAGATACTATTCTATATCTGGTTTAGTAGTTAAAGGTAGACAGTTGGGAAGAACTATTAATTTTCCAACAGCTAATCTCCAATTATCAGAGAAGTATCTTCTCCCGGAAACAAATGGAGTATATATTACAAAAATAAAAAGTTCATGATGAAATCTATAAATCAATTACTAATATTGGGTATAATCCAACTGTTTCGACAGATAAAAATTTATTGAAACACATATATTTTAGATTTTGATGAAGATATTTATGATGAAAAATAGAAATTTTCTTCTATGAATTTCCTAAGAAAAGAACAAAAATTGAGAGTTTTCTGATCATCTGAAAGAACAACTTAAACTTGATAAAAACTTCTGAAGAAAAAGATTATTAAAATCTTGATTTTAAATGTTATCTCTTGAATTATTACAAAAATAGTGTACAATTACTTATATTCCTTATTCGTGGGTATAGAAACCTCCAGGTCTCTAGCACTAGGATTAAGGTCACAAAATAAAATTATATGGAGGAAATTGCAATGCAGCAATTAGTCAAGAAAAGAAACAGAAATTATCGCTAAATACCGTACTCACGAATCAGATACTGGTTCTCCAGAAGTACAGATCGCAGTATTAACTGCAGAAATCGATGCTTTAACTGAGCACTTAAACACTCACAAAAAGATCACGTAGGGTCGTCGTGGATTACTTAAAAAGTATTCCGTCGTCGTCACTTACTAGACTACTGTAATTAAAAAGATATCCAAAGATACCGTGAATTAATTAAATCTCTAGGATTAAGAAGATAATTTTAATAAACCTTATAGGAAAGCCGTTTGAGACACTTCGGCTTTCCTTATGAATGTAACGAAACGGTAATTATTTTTGTTTCAGCATATTCGAAAAGCTTTGACATAAATAATATACTGGAAATTGAATTTTAATAGAGTTAAAAAGTATATTTTACTCAGAAACTGTATATAAAAAAGCATGGTAAATTCCCAAGTAAGTTCCAGTAAGAAATTAAAGTGGAAGTTAAGTTGGGAGTAAAATAACATAAAAATATTCCCAAGGCAACTTCCGTATAAAACAAGCAGCTTTTACTTTGGGAGTTTTCAAAAGGAATCAAAATAAAAGCATGACAAATAGACCTGCAAATCACTATTCCCAGGTTAAATTCCAGTTATGCTGAAGTTAAGTTGAGACTTTTCTAATAAAACATTTCGTTGTAAAAAATAACTATATTACTATTTCATAAATAGTTTAAATTTATTTGTTTGTATCCTTAATTTCTTTTAGCCAAGAAAGGTTTAAGTATTACCTCATTGGCAGGTATTTTAAAAATACCTAGTAGGTTAGCTATATGTTCGCCGAAAGTACTTCATAAGCTGATTTTCCGTTCAAATACTTTCTTAGGTGAGTTAATATGTGATATAATAGTATTAACATCACTTTGTAAAGACGTCAAATGAGTGATCCTTTAGGTAGTATTTTCACGCAAGGTGGTGTGATCTATCCTACCTTTTTCCCTAGAAGAATTAGATTACAGAAAAATAATTTTGAAGTATCAAAATCATATCTCGATTTCCTTCAACTTTAGAAAAATTCACTACCATTATCTGTCAAAACAACAGGAAAAATATCAGAAAAGGTATATTATTCTGATAAAATTTTTCTTTTAGATTATAAAGTTTAGAAGAAACTTCAGCTAGAAGTATTCTGAATCTAAAAGAAGAGCGACATAAAAATTACAAGAAGATACATTAAAGGTGAAGTAGAGTTTTACCACCACGTTTACCAATGACAGTATCCATTTCCAAGTGAAAAAGGGCATTGCAGATCTCATTCATAAAATCTAAGAAGTCATATAAGCTCTACCGGACTTTAGATGTTTAGGTATAGCCTTTATTAACTTTATTTCGTTTTCTAAATTTAACAATACGTTTACAATCAACAGAATCAATAGAAAAATATCCATTATTCACATATCGATGACAAAGAAGATTTAGAAACAACTAGTTATTACATATGCATAATATGATAGAAAGATTGTCCCTCAGAAACACCTTTAGAAATTATTTTATCCATTTTATAAAATTCTTTATCTAAGACAACAGCTCTCTTGGTCTCGACAAGATTTTCTTGATAATTAAGTTGAGCCTTTTTGCATAGTAAAACGTTATCAAAACCACAATCTCTCTTTTAAGTTTACAATTATTACAAACATAGGAGGTTTGTTTAGAGAACAATTAACTTTGATAATTTTTCCGTCAAGAGTTTTATACTACTTGGTATCTTTATATTGCAGATTACGTTTAATTTCTTAGAAAATAGTAGTGAGATCTTATCAGTTCTATACCTATACTTCTAAAAAGTTTTACCTTTAGAGATTCCTTCTTCAATGTCTAAGCGATCATAATATGTTAAGTGTTTGTTTTTGTTTGTCATAATATTAGATTCCCTTTTCATTCAACGAAAAAGTCTCATATTATAATATACACCAAAAATAAAAAGAGGAATTAGATGATTAAAATTAGTTTGACACTGAGCTCTGATGGTGTGGTTCATAATGTGGGAAACAGTGGCACTGCCACATTTTCCTCACAGGAAACCACACCATCTCTCAGTATAAAACTAATTTTACGAAGTATCAAAAGATAGAATCAAGATTTTTAAAAACTAAAATCTATTTAATATTATAAAGAGAATTTAAAATAACGTAATAAAGTTAGATAAATATCTTTCATAATTATTTAGTTTCAACTTAAGTTCCAGTTACATAGTTTTCAGGTTAAATTCCAGTTTTTATTTGAACTGGAATTTACTGGGAAATTAACATATAAAAATAGTATTTATCTTCAAAAAA
>BNJU01003471.1_pt1 | contig 103274 bp, 148 predicted proteins | sample 8539281 | NCBI WGS metagenome assembly BNJU01 (sample SAMD00202456, study PRJDB9452) | human saliva metagenome | isolation source: human saliva | place: Japan | reverse complement strand
CTTCTCCTTTATATCTTGCCAATAGCCGCACAATCTTATCACCTCTTCCGAGATTGTGATTACAATAATTGGTCCTTCTTCATAAAGCAGGTGCTATTTTTCATGTTATGAGCAACAACATGACTGACTCTATGGCAGGTATACATCCCTCCATTTTAGAAAGTGTTCAAATTAACTTCTACAATTCATCATCCATTACGGAGTACTAGCTCTCTTTTATATCATAAGAGATAAAATGCTCGGGTCCTACGGATAGTCAAGTCAGCGAGATGGAATATACAGGTGCTATCAGCCGTATTCATGACGAAATAAGTTTCATACAAAGTAAATACAGGCTTTCGAGTATTTATAGTGTAACTTTTCAAATGTGTAATTCCCTTTCCTGCCGCTTCACAGCCGATAAGTGCCACATCCTTGTCTTCAATAATTGTAAAGCTTCCTACGGCATTTGAGCCGCCACCTACGAAGCCAAGTACAGCATCACAGCATTTACCTTCTTTTCGGATTTGATCCTAATTTCTTTTGAAATTACGGCCTGCAAATCTCTGACTATAGTAGGGAAAGGATGGGGTCCCATTACAGAGCCAGTAATGAGTATCATCTATTCTGTTTGTCCATTCTCTCATAGCTCTGAAACGGCATCTTTAGAGTTTTTGTCTGTAGTACAGGGATAACTGTAGCACCAAGCAGCCTCATCTTATATACATTAAGTGCCAAGGAATTGTATCTTCTTCACCCATAAATACTACACATTCCATACCCATCATTGCCGCCGTGGTTGCTGTTGCAACACCGTGCTGTCCGCACCTGTTTCTGCAATGTCTGGTCTTTCCCATCTTTTGCAAGGTACCTGTCCGAACATTATTATCTTATGTGTACCTGATAAGGTCCTCACGCTTTAAATAAATCTTTGCACCCCAAGGTCCTCAGTCATTTTCTTTTAAAATAAAGTTTTAAGGTCTGCTGCATAATCATTTAAAGATAATTGAGCTCGTTAAACCCGATCATTTTATAATGATTATATGCTTTTCCAATTCTAATACTGCATTCATAAGAGTTTTGGGATATACTGTCCGCCATGAACTCCAAATTTTTAATATCTGTCATTGTCTCTTACTAAATTTACAAATTTTCTTATCTTAGCGGCATCTTTGCCTTGGTTTCTATTCCCGAACTACATCCACACCGAACAGATTTAGCTAATTATTTTTCTTTACATTATCTAATGAGAGTCCGCCTGCAAAAAATATCTCTGTCAAAACCGTCATAAGGCTTCATCAAAGGTCTCCACAGCCTGCTCCCATCCAATAAGATAAAATCCGTGTTCTTATTTATTGATTTTATATCAGCCTTGATTTTATCTGATAGGCATATATTATAGGTACATTTATCTTTTCTTTAATGTATTTATATAGCCTCATCTTCATTTCCATGAAGGAACAATATCAATTTATTTTTGACAAGATAATATTCTCAATATCTTCATTTACAAACACACCCACAGCCTTACCTGTTATCGCTCCTTTTCAGTACTTTGCCATATCAAATGATATATATCTTTACTTTTCAGCAACAAGCCTATATAATCTGTAATACTTCATTTATCACCTTGATATCATCTTACTTTATGACATAAAAGCAATTTGTCATATCTACCCTTTAACCAATCCAAAGTGAATTTTTTTTTCCGCACGCATAGGACTTCACCTACCAAAGCGGCATCTGCTCCCATATCAATGATATTTTTATATCTCTGGCTGTTTAACCGCTTGAAACAAATAAGATATCCTAAGCACAAGGTCTCGAAGTCTTTTACTGTTATTCGTGTTTGGAAAAGTCCCAGATTTCTATTTACCCGATCATACGAATTTATCTTTAAGGTTTTTCGATTTCAGACTCGTCATGACATTCCACAAGGAAAGTCCAGATCATCACTATATCTTGAAATACTCAACCTTCAACCGATAATATGGAGCAAATAAAAGGAACAGATGCACCCATTGCTTTGCTTCATATCATATATTCATCACGTAAAATCTTTTCACAGGAGAGTAACTGTATTTGATATTTTAAATACTTATCACTTCCAAAAACCACTTAGGTTCTTGTAAGCACCGATATACAGTCTGCACCTCCTCATATTCCCTTTGCAATTGAAAGATATGGAAATCTTTGCAATAATACCTTTAGACAGGAAGCTTTCTTACATTCACATATAAAGATAATCCAGGTTTTTAAGGCATTTTCAAAACAAATTTGTGTGTGAATATTTTCAGCCTCAGATCTTATCAAAGACAGCGGAATATTTTCTTTTGCTCTTCGATTCGCCATTTTGTATATGTATCACTGTATCTAAAATAGTTATTTCTTTACTCATTGCTTACTATAAAATCTTCTAAAACCAAGCGCTCTTTTTGCTTTCAATAAGATTTCTTGCAAGATCATTCTTCCTATACCCGCCTTATCACCATATAAAGAGCCGCTCCGCATTTAAAAGTACCGCATCTGTTTTAAGGCCTTTTCACCGTTTAGTATGGAAAGAGTAATGGCTGTTTCCTTAGGATCACCACCTGCCAAATCTTGTTTTTCACAGCGTAAGACCGAAATCTTCAGCGCTTTTATCTCATAGGTGGTAAGGGATCCGTTATTATTTCGCAAACCTTGGTAGAGCGGAGAGTGATATTTCACTCAAGCCTCATCCATACCGCATACTACCATACCTCTTTTAACCCAAGATCCACAAGTACTTTTGCAAGAGGGTCTTATAAGGCATTCATCATACTACCTTAAGGAGCTGGCGCTTCGGTTTTGCCGGATTTGTAAGAGGTCCCAGTATTACCGTTCTAAACTCCAAGCTCTTTTCTTATAGTTCTACATATTTCATAGAACTGGGATATTTTGAGCAAAGAAAAGCACATGCCGACCTTTTCCAAAAGCTCCTTTACATTTATCGATCTTCTTCATATTTACACCTTAATGCTCGTGGCAATCTGCCGTACCGCATTTTTGAAGAAGCCGCTCTTGTTTCCGTGTTTTTACTTACTTCATACCGCCGGCAGCAGCTACCAAGGTTGAGGTTGTGAGATATACAGTTACCGGCATTGTCACCGCCGGTACCCACTATTTCAAAAAGGTCAAAATCCGTATCAACAGCTGTGTGTGCCTTCATAGCTAGCACAACCCAGCGATTTCCTGCTGGGAGCTCAGCTTTTGCACCTTGTAGAAAGAGCTGCAAGAAATGCGGCATTTTGTAGGCGAAGTCTCACCGTTCATGATTTCATCTATCACAGCATGCTTCACCGCGTTAAATCCTTTTATTTACAATCTTTACAATAGCCCTTTAATCATAGTATCCTTTTCAGTTATTCTTATGAAGTTTGTAATTCCATCGCAGTTCTTCTTTCAAAGCTTCAGATTTTACGCACTGCGGAACTCGTTTGTTCGCTTGAAGAACAGCGAACTACACTCGAACAAGTCCGGTCGCTTTAATTTATCTCGCTTTTTGCGAAAGAACCAATCGTTACAGGATCACAAAAATAAAACCCTATAATGTATGGCTAAAATTTCAATTCTGTATAAAATCTTCAACATTTCTTCCCGTATTCTGTCATTATGGATTCCGGATGAAAACTGCACTCCATAAATCGGGTAGCTTTTTGTGTTCCCACTGCCATTACTTTCGCCGTCATCTGTTCTCTACCACTTTTAATTCTGCAGGAATTGTGTCCTCGCTTGCAAGTGAGTGATATCTGTAACTTTACTTTTCCGGTGGTAAATTTAAAAATATAGCACTCGGAGGTATCAAAACATGTGAGAGAGTCTTTTCCATGCATCAGCTCCCTTGGCATAGCTTTACCGTTGCTCCAAATGCCGATACAATTGTCTCGAGCGTCCAAGACAAACTCCAAGAATCGGAATATTTTGTCCAAGCTCCTATTACATCTATAATTATACCTGCATCCCTTAGGTCTTCTGGGATCGTGAGATAATAATCTTTTTGGAGCAAGAGCTTATTTCTTCCACAGTCATTTCATCATTTCTTATTACTATATCAGGATTAATTTCACCTACCATTTCGAAAGCAGGTTGTGAAAACTGCTCATGTAATTATCACAATCAATAAACTCATTTATTTATCTCAGTGCCTTTTAGCGCATCGACCATACAGCGCAGCCTTTATTTATGCTCTTTCATATATTCCCGGTCAGTGCTCCGAGTCGCCGCTACGTCACCGGCACCGCTTCTGATAACACATTTCTTCCGTTCTTCTCGTATATGCAAGTCTGATGGCAATGCAGGTGTCCATATTTCGCAAAACCACATATCCCATAGCCCTCCGTAAACTCCTCTTTGTTGTTTTCAAGTTCACACTGATAAGCTGGCAGGCACGAATCTTAGGTGCTCCCGAGAGGTGCCCTGGAAGAACCGCTTCGCGCATCCAGTGCATCGCTTCTCAGGTCCGAGCTCACCCTCACAGTAGAGCCTATATGCATTACATGTGACATCTCTCATAGAGTGAAATTTTTCCACCTTACGCTTCTCGAATTTACTTTATCTCCACTAAGGTCATTTCTGCCAAGATCTACAAGCATGTTAGTAACAGCCAGTTCCTTTTTATCTAAGCGTAATCTTCTTCCAAAAGCAGATCCTCAGCCCCTGTTTTTCCTCTCGGTCTTGTACCCGCAAGGGGAAGGTGTGAGTATTCCGTCTTCAAGCTCACCAGTCAGGTGAAGCTCCTGCAATCTCTACATCGGTACCTCGAAAATAAACATACACGGTGAAGCGCTTTACCGTTCTAAGTAATTTGCAGGTATCAAAAGATCTCTCCGCTGTCCGCCCGCAAGCGGTTTGACAGCCACTATCCAGTGATATCGCCCTCTCGGATATGACGCTTGCTTGCAATCATCTCTCTGAAAATTCGTTTTGTGAAAACAAAGGCTTTTACCAGAGAGCAGTTTTCCTGTCATAGGATTGTCTCACCCGTAAAATAAAAGATCTTTTATTTCAAGTCTGCCCAACAGCGTTCTCACAGGCGTGATAAGTGAGTATCTTCATTAAGTGAAATATTTGTAATAAGGATAATTTCTTGCTATACATGGTCAAATACAATCACATCTTTAGCAGTACATCGATTGTCTTTAAAGCCCTCGGAATCGTCTACATTTCTTTTTGATACCTGATCTTTTATAGTTTATATAGTCAAATGAAAATATCCGGACCAAACCGCCTGTAAAGAGCTGAGGTGGGATAGAGTGAGTCTCGGCTGTGGGTATGTCAACACTCTCTAAGATAGCCGGTGGTAGATCGCTACACTCCAAATTCCTTCACCGTCTACATTTATTTTGCCGTCATTACAGCTTTATAGAAAGTGTGGGATCAAATCCGGAGAAATGTATATCTTCCCCCAACCTCGTTGCCTTTGCAGATCTCCAACACATAGGCATGTGCAGATGCTTTTCTTAGAATTTCTGGTTGCTCAATAGGGTGTGATAAAGCTTTGGACAATATTTCCATACTGACTCGAAAGAGAGGGTATTCTTTTATTTTCTTTTATCTATTTCACTTTAATGTAGGCAATACAGGCGCGAGACAGTCCTTCCTTCAAGTACGTTGCAACTCTTTGATTTCATCCATAAGGGCAGCGAACTGACTCAAGTGTCAAGCGATTTGTCGCACCGTCACATCATGCTTAGTCGGATCATCAGTACCTCAAACCATAATGCCGTCAGCACCTACAGCAAGTGCGGCCTTTCGCAAGCGCAAGCTGATCTGATGCCCACCGCACGGTCTTTGGATCCACCAGCACCGGAAGATGAGTTTTCTTTAAAAAGTGCGACCGCTCCAAGATCTAAAGTATTTCTGGTGGCAGTCCAGCAGGGTTCTTGGATACTCTCGCTCACAAAGTATGGACATTTCATCGCTTCGATGCCATGATATATTCGGCACTCATAAGGAATTCCTCAATAGTGTTACAAAGTCCACGCTTTAAAGCATAGGGCTTTTCAACCTCTCCGACTTCCTTAAGTAAATCGAAGCTTTGTATATTTTCGCACCGATTTTGAATGATGCCAACATTCCTGCTAAAACAGCGGTAATTGTGTCTGATCTCATAACCTCAGGAGATAATCGGAATATTGACCGTGGCCTTGGCACTCTCCAAAAAGTCAATACCTTCCTTACCGAGTCCCTGAAAGCGTAAGGAGAAGTTCGGTGAACAGTGCCTCGCGAAGTATTACAGTTCACACTTTACACTTCTTGCAACCATTGTAATCTGCTCACTTGTTTTCACCGCTGCAAGGTCCTGCAATAACGGCAAATGTAGTGTCAAGCACCTATACTCGATGTCGTCACCTATGACAGTATCATCACGCAGAACGTTCTGCCTGCAGCCCATATACGTTTCTGTAACTCTTCCGTAGTCAACTATCGGATGCGTTGCCACCATAGTGTCCACGCTCTATGAAGTAAGTCGCCGATTAAGCAAACAGCTCGCATGTTCCTGTTCCCGGTGCATATATTGTATCCAATCCTATATCTTCAATTCTTTTCTAAAGTTTTGTATCCCTCTTCACTGATGCCTGCTTTTAATAAAAAACCATAAGTCCTCCGGGTAAATAAAAAGTCACGGCAAATACAAAACCTAAAAGAAGCGATGTTTGTCAAGGACCAGAAATTCAACAATAAAAAATCATGATGCCACCTTGATTCACAGTATATTTCAACTTTAAGATACTACATATCACCTTGCATATGCGGCCACGTTGTAGTATATCTTTATGAAGCATTTATTTCACACCCTCCATGGTCCATTTGCTAGACTGTTCTTATCCGCTCACCTTCCCCGGACTCTCTGTGAAGTCATGACCAACTTTATCTCCATATCAACGGTTTGATTATGAATTTAATATAAAATTTTTATTATGTCAACAAACATAGGTGTATCACTCAAATCATTTACATACAAGCAGTATAAATGTCAGCACAGGCGCGTGCTTTGGCAAAAAGGCTTTAACACAAAGTCCATCACATAGACGTAAGAAAAGGGAGGCGATGCGTAGAAACATGAGCACCCGGCAAGATATGCACTCAGAAATTTGGATGATGCATTTGACTGTATTACATAGATAGGTTTGCCATATCCTCGATAAATATTGGAAATATATTATAAATTATTTATCGCTGCATACCTAAAATACTTTTCGGGCCGTGTGTGGAGACTTATTACATGGACTCTGGTACGCACGCTGGATCAGTATATATCTTTCTGCTTATAATGCTGCATTTGTATTGTTATAATCTCGGAAGCAATCTTGAGAGCTGGTTTGGGAAGTTTCAGATCCAATCTCACATGTTTATGGGATATTTCTTCCTTATCGTCGGAGCATCGGTGCTGTGGCGCACATACGGAGATTTTGTAAAGTTATTATCCTCAACACCCGACAGCCCGAATATGTCAATATTTTGGCTTTTGCCGTAACTTATCCCGAGATGAGCTTTATGCATACTTTGTGGCTGCCGATAAAGGCAAAATATTTGGCATTTGTATATTTACTTTATTGAAGCATATAGTTTTGCAATGGGTGGCGTCAATACAAAGGTATCAATAGGGCCAGTTTGTTTCAACTCTTTATAATACTCTATTTACTTACAAGAAACCGGATATAGAATATCAAATACCGAAGAGTATAGCCGAAGGGCGAAATTTCCCAAAAAGGCGGGCCAAGATAAGACCGGCAGGTGAGTCGATACATAACAAAGGCGGTTTGTGGGAAGAACCGAAAAAGATGACGAGACACACTGAGTTTAGATTCTGTTCTGTTTCAAATGGGTGGAAATTCGGGAGTATGCATGACCATTTATATACACAGGCATTCATGTGGAATAGAGCTACATCCGTATCTGACAGTATTGGTTTTGAGCCGTTTATTTTTAAATATCTTGATACATTTACAGAGACGTGTAAGTATTTACGCTTATAAAACAAAGAGGAAAGAGACGAAGAGAACAAAGATTGTCTGTACCATGCGTCCAAAACACAAATGATAGCTGATGAAAGATATGGCGATTGCAGGGATTGTGGATGTTGCTAGATTCAATTTTCACATGGCGATTATGAGGAGCATCTTGGCAGACTGAATATACCGAGAGAAGTTAGAGAAGAAACAGGAAAGCATGGCTGGCTGCTACTGCTTGATACAAAGGGTCCCTGAAATAAGAAATGAAGTTTACTTTGAAGGCGGTCAGAAGGTAAACTTTAGCAGCGTTTGGAAATGAATATACACCTACAACAAAACGAATGTGTGGGAAACGACAAGAAAGGCTTTTATCAATTACAGCGGCCTACGATGATGTAAAGGCATGGGAGACAGGATACTTATAGATGACGGTCTTACCGAGCTTTTGAGTGTAATATCTGCTGAGGAGTCAGATATACATACGTAGCAAATTCTAAACGGCGGTGAGCTTGGAGAGAAAAGGTGTAAATGTACCGGGAGTTTTTATAAGCCGCTCTGCACTCACGCAGAAGGATATCGAAGATGTAAAACTGGCCTGTGACAACGGTTTTGACTTTATTATGCGGCCTCTCTTTTATAAGAAACGGAGATGCGGTTCGTCGACTAGAGAAACTATTAGCGAGAAGCGTTCAACTATCCAGATTATTTCAAAGATTGAAAACCAGGAAGGTATCGACAACATGGACGATATCATCAGCCAAAGTGACGGTATCATGGTTGCAAGAGGTGATATGGGTGTTGAGATCGATGCCGCAAAATGCTTTATACGCAAAAGTTATTTATTGAAAATGTTCTGTGGCAGGAAAGCCTCGTACCATTACAGCCACCTAGATGCTCGATTCAATGATAAGAACGCGACCGACAAGAGCCGAGGTTTCAGACGTTGCAAATGCCATATATGACGGTACAGACGACAATGCTTTTCAGGGTGCAGTCCGCACGGGTAAAGTACCCTCTTGAAGCACTCAAGATGATGGTAAAAGATAGCAAAAGAGACGGAGATACATCTCGACCATGCACTTTACAGGAGGCAGAAAAAGCAAACAAGATGGACGAGGAAGAATATTTCAAATCAGGGTACGCTATGCAGCACAGACAGTACTCACGAATGCAGGCAATAGAGCACCTTTCAATTACAGGATCACCACAAAGAATGCTTCAAAGTGCGAGCATCAAGTAGCCTGTTTACGGAATGAGTCCAAGTATTTCAACAGTTCGTCAGATGCAGCTTTTCTACGGCGTAGTTCCTTGTATGAGCAAAGAGAGCGGACACTACACAGATGAGCTTATATCATCTCTCAGTTGAGATATATTAAAATCCGTGGAGCATACGCCAAGGAAAATGACCTTTGGCACTAATTACGGCAGTCATACCGTAGAAAATTGAGAGGACCTGCAAAAATATACAAATACAATGCAGGTCGAGATAGTAAAATAATTAATAAATTACCATACTTTTTATACAAAAATAAGTAGAAATATGGTAAAATACAGATAAATGAATGACCGTAGAGGTCTATAAATAAAAGTCACAAGGATGTATCATCTGCGACTCTATTGGGATTATAAAGGAGAGAAACATGAAAAACCCAATAGCTAACATTAACAATGACAGGGACGGCTCAGTAATCAAAAATCGAACTTTTATCCCGAGGCTCCCAAACACTGCAGACTTTATCCAGCCCGATCAATGAGAAGTTCTATGACGGACTTACATTCCACAGAGTACTCTTCAGGATTTATGATACAGGGCGGATGCCCACAGGAAAACGGAATGGGCGGTCCTGACTATCAAATCAAGGGAGAGTTTAACCAGAACGGATTCCAGAATGATTTGCACATAGCAGAGGAGTTATTTCAATGGCAAGAGCATGAGCCCAAATTCGGGCAGGTTCACAGTTCTTTATAATAAAATGGATGCAATTTTCATTTAGACGGGAGCATATGCCGCATTCGGAATGGTAATCGAGGAATGGATGTAGTTGACAGAATTGCAGCTGCAGATACAGATTATAATGACAGACCGAATACAGAGCAGAAGATTGCAACTATGACAGTGGATACATTCGACGAGACCATAAGCCCTGAAAAGTGTTAATGTTTCGTGACAGCATTAGTGATATTGATATCTGATGAAATGTGGCTTTGTGGGAGGCATTTAACTCCACAAGGCCACAATTGCTGCATACTCGGTAAAAGAAGATATAGATATATCGGCTTTCAAAATATGGGTGGAAAGTCTTGAAGACATTGATGGAGGGAATATAGTAAAGAAGGTTGCCTGCAGAACTTTGGGTATGCCTTTTAATATAGGCAAGGTGGAAGGTATAAATATTCGTGAGATGAGACCCTACGACTTTGAAATTTTTATCTCAATTTAGAAATTTCCTTTCAAAACAAAAATGACTTACAGGAATATATTTTCCTTTCACTACGATTTCTACGGCTACGGATTATATGTATTTGAAAAATGATAACGGGTTCATTGGTCTGGCAGGATTTTACAATAAAGACGGAAAATGTTATATTTCATATATGACTGAAGAAAAGATACCGAAGGTGCGGATATCATTTAAAGTATGCAGGTATTTACAGGATTACTTAGAGAGTCGTTAAAAATAATTGATGTATATGCACAAATAGACAAATCAAAATATAGTATCGATTAGTTTTGCTAAAAACTTGGTGTGATAATAAGTAGAAATTTTTAATAGGTGATGTTTAATTGCATATATGAGGTTAGAAAAACCTAACTGTTGTTTTATACAAATTTTAATGTATAATTTTAGGAACAATACTTTTTAGGGGCAGTAAAATACAGAGGTTTTATTGAATGAAAGGAAGGCATTTTTGCAAAAATGAATTATGCTTGGATGTACTGAGGAAGAAAAGAAAACGGTTACCATGAAGTAGAATGGCTATGACAAATGTTGATATATTTGACGTACTTGAAATTAAAGAACTTAGAAAAGAAAAGATAGCTACTTAAATCATACAATACGGATTTGGCAATGGATGAGACCAACTCTTATATATGGCATCATAAAAGCGCTTTTGCAGGAAACCGGAAAGACATTCGGAGTGGAGGTTTTGCTGGAAAAGAATATTCCGATGGAAGCAGGTATGGCAGGGGAAGTGCAGATGCGGCTGCCGCATTAAAAGCAGTAAATGAGCTTTTTACACTCGGTAAGTGATGAGAGACTTTTTGAGCTTGGAGCAAGCCTGGGTGCGGATATACCTTTTTGTATAATGGGAGGAACGGTACTGGCGAGCGGAATCGGAGAAAGCTTGGGCGCTTAAGCCCTACCGAAATGAGAAACTTTTAATAGTAAAAACCGAAAGCGGGGCTTTCTACAAAAGGTATGTAGAGCCTTGATATAGAACGGCCTTAATAAGGCAGGATTTATACATAAAGATGTAGGAAAATGGTTTCGGTTATAGAGAGTGATGAAGCCGATAAGACAAAGATAGAAAAATCATGGGAGACTCAACAATATTTTGGAGGTGCCTTCTATAAGACTTTTTGCTGCTAATAGCGGATATCAAGCAAAAGATGCTTGATAACAATTGTCTTGGAGCTCTTATGAGCGGAAGCGGAACCGCACAATATTCAGTATCTATGAAATGATGAGGATATGATAAAGACCAAAGAAATATTGGAAAAGACGACAGAATAAATTATATACAGATTACAAATACACTATAGAAAGATATATGGAGGATACAATGACAGCTTTTCGCATGCAGACGGAGATGAATATAGTCACTGAGAGATGTGGTCTTTAAAACTTAAGACAGGCAATTCTAAGAGAGAGTTGCAGCCGGGTGAGAGACTTTTGAGAGATAGCTCTTCAAAGAAGCTTGGAGTGTCAAGAACACCTATCAGAGGAAGCTATAAGAATGCTTGAACTTGGAAGGCCTTGTGCTTATGATTCCGAGAAAGGTGCAGAGGTTGCAGGGATTAGCGAGAAAAGAATCTTGAGAGATACTCTGAAGTGAGAAGAGCCTTGGAGGAGCTTGCAATAGAACTCATGCTACAAAAGATCCCGGATGAGGAGTTAAATGAGCTTGAGCAGGCTGAAGAGAAATTTGTTGATTCAATAGAAAATAAAGATATTGATATTGCAGTGCAGATGAGAAATTTCATGATATAATATTTACAATAGCACAGGCAATGATAAGCTGGTACAGATGATAAATAATCTACGTGAGCAGATGTATCGTTACAGACTTGAATATGTAAAGGCTGAAGCTGACAAGAAATCAGCTTATGGAAGAGCATGAGATGATGTTAAAGGCGCTAAAGTGCAGAGACAAGTCGGAGGCTAAGGAGAATCATTGCCGAGCATATAAATAATCAGAGGTGAATGTTTCCAAGAAGATCAAGGAGACACCACAAAATAATGAGGGAAATTAGTGATAATATTCGGAGGGCAGTCCTCTGAACATGAGATATCTGTAATATCTGCAACCAATATATCAAAACAGGTGGATACTGATAAATATGAGCCATTTTAATCAGTATCACTAAGGAAGGTAAACAAGCTCAAGGTTGAGAAATCATCTTCATGGAAGATGGAAGTTGATTAATCTCAATTGTGCATTTATTTTGCCTGATGCAACAGTGTATAATAGTAGAGACAGATGGGAATACTAAAGAAATTCATGTGGATGTGGTATTCCCTGTACTGCATGGACTCTTATGGTGAAGACGGCACTGTTCAGGACTGTTGGAACTTGCAAAGATTCCCTATGTGAGGGTGTGGAGTTTTGGGCCAGTGCCGTAGGTATGGACAAGCTTTATACAAAAACTTGTACATTGACAAGCTCAGGTATAAGACAGGCGCATGTGAGCCGGTACCTGACTATGAAGCGAGGAGGATTTTTGAAGGAGTAGCCAAAGAGGATTGAAAACAGATTTGACTATCCGGTATTTGTAAAGCCTCAAACGCCGGTTCTTCAAGAGGTGTATCAAAAGCCTCAAACAGAGAGGAACTGGAAAAAGGTATAAAGAAGCTCTAAATCACTGACAGAAAAGTTCTTGTGGAAGAAACTATAGTGGGACATGAGGGTGAATGTGGAGTGCTAGCAAACCCGGGAGATGTAACGGCAAGCGGAGTCAGTGAGATAAAATCAGCGGCAACATTCTATGATTATGATGCAAAATATAAGCTGGATTCACTTACATTGCTTGATTCAAAGCTTCCTGACGGGAGTAAGAGAAAAACTTCCAGTGCGCAGATTTTTACAGCTTTGGACGGATTCGGACCTCAAGAGTGGACTTCTTTGCAAGGAAGACGGAGAGATTGTATTTAACGAGATAAATACAATGCCCGGATTTACCGCAATAAGTATGTAATCCTATGTTATTGGAGGCTGCAGGTATCGGAAAGAAAGAGCTGATTGACAAACTCATTGATTTGGCTTTTTGAGAGAAGGTGATTTTTCTTGAATTTACCTATAGGAATATTTGATTCAGGTGTCGGAGGAACTTACGGTAGCAAGTAATAGATGTCGCAGATGCCAAAATGAAAGTACTGTTTTATTTTTGGAGATACGGCAAGAGTTCCATACGGCTCCAAAGTCAGAGATACTATTATTAAATACTCCGACAGATTGTAAAAATTTTTACAGACAAAAATGTAAAAGCTATTGTGATTGCGTGCAATACCGCCAGTGCTTTTGCGCTGACATATTAAAGACAGAGATTGATATACCGATTATGGGTGTTATTCATGCAGGTGCCATGACTGCTGCCAAAACCATAGGAAAGGTGGGAAGGATTGGAGTTGTGGTACCAGCGGAACCATATCAAGCAGTATATATAGAGAAAACTGTCATCAGATAAATAATGAACTTGAAGTAATACAAAAAGGCCTGTCCGCTTTTGGTTCCTTTGGTAGAAGAGGGACTTATAAATGACAGAGTTACAGATGAGATTATTTCAAGGTATGTTAGTGAATTAGAGCAGACATATTGACAGTCTGGTGATTGGACGTACCCATTATCCTTTACTGTATAAGACTTTTTGGAAGGATTATGGGAGAGGAAGTTTTCCTTGTAAATCCTGCATATGAGACCGCGAAGGAATTGAAATCTTTGTTGGAGCGGAATCTTTGTGCCGAAGATGACGGTGAAGTTTTTTCATGACATATATATCAGTGATATGGCGGAAAGATTTAGTGATTTTGCATCTTCTATTATGCCCGGCATAGTAAAGAAGGCCGGTATAGTCAATATAGAGGAATTTTAGTGACAATAAAAATATTGTTACGATTAAAAGAAACATTTAAAAGCTGACAGAATGCATACAAATCGATTGGCTGAGACAAGAGTGTACATAAAAGCAGACAGGCATTCTTGTTGAGCATAGTTATCAGTTTTTATTTAAGGTTATTTTATATAGAATAGTGGGAGATACATTTTCAGTAAACTATCATTCTAAACTTGATATTTGCTATAACAACCAGTGGTAGCTTAGGGTTGGGTAGAGACCGCATTGCGGCTTCTACTATGGTTTTTAAGGTGAGAAGATTATGAAAAGAATTTGTAGATATTGAGGATTAGCGGGCTCTCATTTGAGGTATGATGAGAACGCATCCTATTGCCGTGAATATTTTCAGAAATCACTATATTGATGGTAGATATACATGAAAATAACTTACATGGAAGAAGCCCAAGGTTTTGATGAAATTATCATAATACAAATAATAGTAAAGAAGAACAGGGTTGAAATTATCAAAAGAGGGTGTGGTAAATTCCAAGATGGTGATTTGCCAACAAGGTAGGGTACAAAACAATATATAGACACTCCCTTTGGAAGATTGGATATGGAACAGAGACAAAGCACTGCTCATAGATATGAACGAAGAAGAGATAAATGTCTATGTTGAATATATACCTCACATAGAGGGAGATAGGGCATCAAATTCAAAGATGCATTCACATAGTTGAAGCTGTTGATAGAGTAGATAAAAAGGGTGGTTGATCCGCCCTAGAACAGGTTACAGTTAAACCTAAGTCAAGGAGAAAATATGGACAATAAATTAAAAATTTCATTCAATTCACCGGTTATATTGGGATTTGTTATTTTGAGCTTTATAGTATTTGTAATGGATGTTATTGCAGGAGGACTTTTCCACAAGACTTTTTCTTTCAGTGTATACAGATCGTCTTTTATAAACTCCTCTTACATATATCAGATTTTTCGGACATGTCTGGCCATGCAAATCTCGATCATTTCCTTAGTAATATAATGCTGATACTTGGTAATACGGACCGATGCTTGAAGAGAAAGTACGGTTCGGCGACATACTCTTTGTTATTCTTGTCAGCGCACATCGTAACAGGATTGGTACATTTCTTTTGTATTCCGTCTTCAGGATTGCTTGGAATAAGCGGTGAGTGTTTGCATTGCCTGCTCATATTTGTAGGTTTAAAGAAGGAAAAATTTGTACACATTCTTGTGGCGCTTTTTATATATCGAGGCAGATATATCAAGGTTCTTTGTACAGGATAATGTCAAATCTTTACTACATATCCTCAGAGTATAGTAGGTGCCCTGCTTGGATATGTGATGAATAAGGGAGAATGAACAGGTACTAGGGTATTTATGGAAGAAATAATATATGATATTTCTGTTTTTGGAATATGTGTTATTTTGTATGAAGGTAGTTAAAAAGCTGGGAAAAAGACGGAGAGAAGTATATCAACATGATGACAGAGGACAGCGATATATTAAATAGTTATATAGTACCGTCATCATGATGTATCATACACAGGGCAAGGATTATATTATTGAAGATATTCTGGATGTGATGAAGAAAAGAGGTCTGCCGGTATGAATGCAAATCCTGTGTTATTACAAAAGAAATATGCACGTATTATAGAAAACTTTGCACGAGCATTTCAATTGAGGAATCTTTAGATATCACTCATTTACATATGAATTGATGAGTAGAGGGATTTTCCGATATGCATTGTATGAGTGATGAATATTTGATTGAAGATTTGGAGCGAGAATATAGTGGCGAGTATGGAAATAGAAAGCTATAAGGAGATATACTCAGCCGATGGTGAAAGCTTTGGCGTAGGATATCTGCTATATCAAATGATGATATCTGTATATTTAAAAGCGTATGATGATCGGGAGAAGCAGGATATGCTTTTAAAAAGAAAATAATAAGCTCATGTCTTGAGGGTACTGGGAATATTTAGCCAAATGAAATTATATATAGATTACTGGAAGGGTAAAGAGACAAAAACGGTATCTATGAATGACTTGGACGGTGAAAATATCTATTGAAAATATCCTCGAATATATAATTTCGAGTAAACGAATATCAACTGTTATGATAGATTCGGATGAAGAAATGTATGCAGGTTTTATTTCAGAATTAGATGCTGTATCTGTAGCTATGGAATGTATGATATCAAATGCAAAAGTTATGATAAAATAAAAATTAATGTAGATATATGCTTTATAGAGATTTTAACAGTGTAGATAATGATGTACTTTTTATATGCGTACAGGAATCTTAATGCGAAAGCATGACTGTTGTAAATAGATTATCTATAAGCGGTCCATTGTCTTAAAAGGGAGATATCACAAAAATTTTATACTCTTTGTGATATCTCCCATTATATTAATTATAATGTCACGACAGGATAGAATTGATCCTGACCATATCAAAGGTAGTCTCCCATGCTTCATCAAACCATATTTTATGCATAAGTTTTATTCTCTATAATATCAGTACTCTACACCAAGTCCGGCATTAAGGCAGTCACTCCTCGGCGTAAATGAGCTACATTATTCTCCAGAACAAAACGGGATCCATAGAGACTTCAAAAAGTATACGATGCCTCTGCCAACTTTCTTGGCAAATATAGTAAAAGGCCGCACTCATAGAAAGTCCAAGCTCATTACAAACATTTTCCATTCTCTTTTTATCCGCCCTCATCCAGACGAAAGTTTACATTAACGGTCTGTGCCATAAAACTTCTCCTTTCTTATATTGATGAATTTATTATAGCATTTGTAAAGAAAATACAAGAAAAGTTACATAAAAATATATTTTACACAATATAATCAATATTGATTTTTACAGATACTCTAATTTCCCAAAAGTGATATAATATATAAGTATTGAATGAAAAAGAGGAGAAATATGTCTTTACACATCTACATGTACATACAGGATATTCATTATTGGACGGATCCTGTAAGATAAAAGAGATAATGAGTAGAGCAAAAGAACTCAATATGACATCACTTGCCATTACGATCATGGAGGATGTATGGAGTCATAGATTTTTATAAAGAGGCAAGGCACAGGGTATCAAACCGATACTTGGTTGTAGAAGTGTATGTAAGCCCTTCATCAAAGATTTGAAAAAGCAAGGCAAAGCAGGGAGATGACTACTCACCTTATTTTACTGGCAAAAATAATAAGGGCTATGAGAATCTGACAAAGATGGTTTCAAGGTTTTTACCGAAGGTTTTATTATAAACCGAGAATAGACTTTGAACTGTTACAGGAATATCATGAGGGTATAATAGCGCTTTCGGCATGTTTGGCAGGTGAAATCCAAAGCTTATATCAAGGAGAGAGATGATGCAAGAAAGGGCCGCACAAAAATATAAGGATTTGTTTGGTGATGCTTCTTTTATTTGGAACTTCAAAACCATGGAATTCCTGAGCAGTATGTAACATCAGGTGTCTCGTAAAAATCGGAAAAGAGTTAGATATCTCCGCTGTGGCAACGCAACGATATACACTATATAAATGCCGAGGACGCTAAGGCACATGATATACTCTTAGTATACAGACCGGTAAGACAGTGTCAGATCCGGACAGAATGAGATATGAGGGCGGACAATTTTTCTTAAAGTCCGAAGATGAGATGAAGCACTATTTCCATAGCGCAGTAGATGCTGTTGAAAAATACCGGTAAGATAGCGGATATGTGTGATGTGGAAATAAAATTCGGTGAGACCAAATTGCCTGAATATCCTGTGCCGAATCAAATGTCGGCAAGGAATATTTGGAAAGTCTGTGTCAAAGCGGCTTTTGAAGAAGAGTACCCGAACGATTATCCAAACAGAGAAGAAATAAAGAGCAGAATGTACTATGAGCTAGGTAATGAAAAATGGGCATATAGACTATTTTTGATAGTTTGGGACTATACAATTATGCAAGAAGCAAGGGTATCTCAGTAGGACCGGGAAGAGGTTCTGCAGCAGGAAGTGTAGTATCATACTGTCTTGGAATCACAGATATCGATCCGATAAAAATATAATCTTATCTTTGAAGATTTTTAAACGGAGAGTTCCATGCCCGATATAGACGTGGACTTTGCGGATGAAAGACGTGGTGAAGTTATTGAATACGTGGTAAACAAATACGGCGAGTGAAAGAGTATGCCAGATAATAACCTTCGGTACCTTACAGGGCAAGAGGTGTTATCAGGGATGTCGGAAGAGCTATGGAGATTCCATATGCCAGATGTGACAGTATTGCAAAGATGATACCAATGGATAAGGATATTACTTTTGCTTGCACTTGAGAGAAATAGGAACTTAAAGAACTGTATGACAGTGATGAAGTGGTTCATGAACTTATAAATTACAGTTTGAAGCTTGAGGGACTCCAAGACATGCAAGTATTCATGCGGCAGGTGTTGTAATCTCAAAAAGGCTGTTGAAGAATATGTACCGCTTGCACTTGGAGTGGATAATGCAGGGTTTCAACGCAGTTTACTATGACGACCTTGGAGGAGCTCGTGTCTTTAAAGATGGACTGGGACTGCGCACCTTACAGTACTTCAAAATGCACTGGCAATGATAAAGAAAAATCACAGTATAGATATCGACTCTAAAATATCGACTATGATGATAAAAAGGTATATGAATTGTATATCCACAGGAAGGACAGATGGTATTTCAGCTGGAGAGCCGCGGAATGCAAAGCTTTATGAAGCGATCAAAACCTGAAAATCTGAGGATATAATTGCCGGTATTTCACTTTATCGTCCGGGACCTATGGATTTTATACACGAAATATATTGCAGGTAAGAATCAACAAAGATAAAGTGATAGTTATGATACGCCACAACTTATTTCCATACTTGAGCCTACCTATGGCTGTATAGTATATCAGTGGCAGGTAATGCAGATTGTGCGTGATTTGCAGGATATACATGATGAAGTGATGAGGTTCGCCAAAGTGCATGATAGAAAAGGCACATATTATGGAGATGGAGCGAAAGAACTTCGTTACGGAAAATGAAGAAAAAGGGTATCAAGGTTGTAGTAAATAACGGTATAAAGAAGAAAATAGCAAACAGATGCTGATGAAATGATCGACTTTGCAAGCTATGCCTTCAACGAATCACATGCGGCATGCTGCGCCGTGGTTTCATATCAGACCGCATATTTGAAATATTATTATCCGAAAGAGTTTATGAGCGGCTTCACTTGCTTCGTATGATGAATCCGACCAAAGCTTATTGAATATATGGGTGGCTCTTTCCGATATGGGTATAAAGATATTGCCTCCGGATGTAAATCTTGGTGAGGAGCATTCAGTGTAGATAAGGACGGCATAAGATTCGGACTGTCTACCATAAAAAGGTGTCGGAAAAGCGGTATCTGATGCGATTGTAAGAGAGAGGACTTTAAACGGAAAATTTCTTTTCTCTTGAAAAACTTTATAAACAGAGCTTCGCAAAAGGATTTGAATAAGAGAAGTATTGAAGGCTTTATAAAGTCGGAGCGCTGACGGTATGGAGGAAACAGACATGAAAAGATCTTGAATGTGAACTTTTCATAGATAAGAAGTCCAAGGAGAGCAGAGGCGGTAATGCAGGTCAGATGTCATTTTTTGATGTGGTAGAGTGAAGAGATAGGATAGCTTTGTGTCTGAACTTATTCATATAGAAGAGTATCCGAAAGAAGAACTTCTATATGAGATGGAAGTTATGGGAATGTGCGTCAGCGGACATCCTCTGGAAGAATATATTTTACTTTGAAAAGCACCACGCAAGAAGTATTGACTTTATCCTGATGAAAACGGAGAGATCCTTTAGAGTCAGAATTAAGTTGACCATTGGTTGCTGGTTGAGGTAAACATAAAAGATTTTACCAGGCGATATGATGGGCTATGCACTCTGGAGATCTGGCAGGAGAGTGGAACTTGTTGGCAATCCCAGCATTTGAAAACTACGGCAATGAGCTGGTAGAGGTGGAAAGAGTATTTATGGGAAGAGTTGACACCTCAGGAGAAGAGGAAGGCAAACTCATGTAAGATACTGTAAGAGAGTTCGGAAGAGTGAAAAACTTTGGATTACAGTATGCCGATAAGGAAAACTATGAAGGATCTTGGAAATCTTCTTCTAGAGTATAGGTATGATGAGCGGAAATGACAGCGTAATTATATATCTGAAAAAGAAAGAGCAAAAAGGATCTTGGCGGTGAGTGGGGGTGCCCGCAGATGAGGCTGTAAGGATACTTGGCGAAAGACTTGAGCAGACAATGTAAAGAGGTTGTGGAAAGATTTAAAATATAAAAAGTCAGATATGTAACAAAACGCATAGAGAAAAATAGTGATTATTTTAGTATACTACTTTGTACTCAATAGAGTATACATAAAAAGTAAGAAGGAAATCATAGACATAAACTCTATGCGGTTTTAATATGGCGAAATAATGAATTTAGGAAGAACTTGACCCTCAAAGCCAGTGTCAAACAAAGTAATAGGTATTGCTTTCCGGAAAAGGTGGGAGAGGTAAAAAGCATGACATCATTGATGGCTGTTAAGGACGTATCAAAGGTTTTTAGAGTAGGTGACATAGATGCGACATTACAGGACCTTCCATACCTAAGGCATTTGGCCTAGCGGCAAGCTAGAGTTACATATGATCAGCTTATGATTCGGCAGCTACCAATACAGGGATCAATGTAGTAAGTACAAATCTTATATTAGAATGAGACAGATCGGTTATATGGAGAGGTCCTGTGATAGCAGGTGTTGTAAAGCAGTTTTGGAAGGATACAGTATGGGAATAATCATCGACTATATGTTTGTTGATATGCCACCCGGTACAGGTGATGTTCCGCTTACAGTTTTCCGGTCAATACGGTTGACGGAATTATAATAGTTACAAGTCCTCAGGAACTTGTTTCGATGATGAGTTGCAAGGCTGTAAACATGGCTAGAAGATGAATGTTCCGATACTTGGTCTTGTTGAGAATATGAGCTATTTGAGATGTCCCGGACTGTGGAAGCCAGACATGATATTTGGAAGAGTCATATTGATGAGATTGCAGAAGGTTTAAAGGTGCTTGCAAAACTGCCTATAGACCTGAGGTGCTTGAACAGGTGGATGCAGGTCTTATGGAATATGTTGAGCACCGTGGTTTTGATGAGGCGGCAGATTATATTTTAAAATAATTGTCAGACTATACGTAAGAGTATACAAAAAGAAGTGGAAGCTTATGTATATACAAATAACCCGAATAACAGTGGAGCGAGTCCATTGTACAGTTCCCGATTTGGTACAGATACTGAAGAAATACACGAAATGGCACAGAAATTTAAGAGGTCATGATGATGTATACCTGTGCAATCGTGAAGTCAAAGACAAAGTTAGAAGTTTTAAACGATGAACTGTCTCGTTACAGAAGAAACCCTATAGAGGTGATAAAATCAAGAGTAAAAAGCCGAAAAGCATTGTGGGTAAAAGTTAAAAGGCGCGGACTTCGCTACACTTGATTCAATAGTCATAATCTGGATGATTGGCAGGCATAAGAGTTATCTGTTCATTTCTTTGATGATATTTATGAAGTGGCGAATATAGCTTACAAGACAGGACGATGTAAAACAGATTGCTGTAAAGGATTATATAAAAAGCCGAAGGAAAACGGATATCGCTCTTACCATCTTATTATTGAAATACCGGTATCTCAGAGAGAAAGCAGCCTATGAGGGTTGAGAGTACAGATAAGAACTATTGCCATGGATTTTGGGCAAGTCTTGATCATCAGCTGAAATACAAAAAGGATTTTATCGACTCCGATGATGTGGAAAGACAGCTAAAGGGAATGTGCCGATGTGATAGCAAATACGGACCAACAAATTATGAATACAGGCAAGACATAGAGTCCAGGTAGAAGTAAAAAACCGAGATAGGTGGAAGCTTGTAACATAGATTTGGTAGCTGCTGTAATCAATAGTATATATATTGGATATCAAAGCTTCATCTTCGAATCCGAACATATATCAAAACAGTGTGCTGTGATGATCCATGAAAGAGGATAAGCCCAAGTATTGTATAGAGCCTCAAAATTTTCGGGACCATTACAATTATCAGACTATTCTAAGTACGCATACACTCCGGCGGTCATTATCATAGGTATCCAGCTGTCACTATTCCCTGGTGAGCCTAGAAATATCTCAATAATAATATATGTGTCAGGAATGCGACAACCATACTTTCAGCATATCCTTACCTCATCTTTAATAACATTCTCGTCCTTAGTAAACAGGGTATAAATACTTCTTCCAAAAGAGCTTTTACATTAACATTACTATTCCGTAACTACGACAGATCAAAATCATTCCGTAAATTATTCCTACTCTTTTGCCTTTCATGGCCGCAGTCTTTTGTCACGGGTGAAGGTGTAACGGAGATTCCGAGAGACTGTATAGTCATCAGAGAGGGTGTCTATTTTACCATAGGCGGTAAAAGCGGCAATTGTATCAGTACCGAGACTGTTTTATAGAGGCCTGAATAAGTATATTTGCAATGGTGTACATGGCAGACTGCGTATTCCTGCGTACCCTATGCTATGTTTACTGAGCTCCGAAAATTTATTTGTAAATAATCTTAATTTTAATGCATCATTTCTCTTTTATAGAGCACTATAATCCAATACTGCACTGATTATTTTGCGATGTAACGGTTGCATCTGCTGCACCTGTACCCATATTCATATGCGTATCAATATAATATCTAAAACTATATTCACAAAACAGCTTATAACAAGGAATATAAGCGGAGTTTTGGAATCACCCACCAACACGAGAAAGTCCGCTCCCATATTGTAGATAAAGATTAGGTGCCAAAGTCCAGAAAAGTATATTTGAAAATGGGGTAATGCCATAGACATCATGTCATCCGGAATATTCATATTTGCAAGCATTGTCCCTTTGAAAATATTATACTAATATACTGACTATAGATTCCACTATAAGTGAAAACGCAATTTAGTGACGAAACGCATATACTAGCCGATCATGCACCTATAGTGTTGTGAGACATTACACTGAAACCGGAGGACATCTCACAGAAGCACCTATAAGATTGATTATTGACATGTGGTTCCACCTACGGCCGCAGTCAGCTTTTCCGACATTTTGACCTACGATAACGGCATCTGCAGAGTGTTACAGCTGTTGGAAGAGTTCAAGGAGTATGGGAAGAAAGAATAATAAAAGCCCGAAGGTAATGTTCCCTGGTCATATCTCGCTTCTGGTTTGTTGCATAAATATCCTTTCTTTTATATCATTTCTTCAGGTTTAAATACCCTCATCAAATTTTCCTCTGTCATAAAGATTCGTGACAGTATCGCCTCTTTCGAGAAATATTTTCTCATGTGCAAAGCTTAGCAACTTTTGAGCGTTCTCATATCCGATATATGGGACGGTGCGGTTACAAGCATCAGTGAATTATGCAGATTTTCATGCATTTTTGTTTGTTTGCCTATGATACCGCACACACGTGAACTCTGAACGAGTCCATTCGTCAGATAAAATTCGACAGACTGAAGGAAGTTGTGATGCTACAGGCATAAATACATTCAGCTCAAAAATTCCGCGCTTGATGCCATATTTGACAGCCAGTATTATTTTGACATTACCTGTACGCACACCATAGTCATTGACTCACACTGATGTAGTTACTTTTCCCAGCATTATTGAGCTTCGGTTCGCTTTTCAGGACAAATATTTCACTCAAAACCGCATCTTGGTCACGCTTGAAAGCCATCTTATATCATTTGCTGTTTTCATCAAATCGCCTGAAAGAGATGAAAGCTCCATGTGCAAAGCAAGTCGTTTTGGGTTAAAGCATGGAATTTATTGCTGTCTGTGACAAAATCTTTACCGGTAAGTTTTGAGATATTCTTTGCAACGAGTATCAAATCCCTTAGGAGCATTGAGGCCTGTACTGCAACTAGTGGCACCGAGAGCAAGCTTTTTATAAAGGGAAGCGCACTTTCTATTTGCCTATAATCATTTTTCAAGGAAGCTCTCCATCCTTATCTCCTGTGAAAAGGCGATAGGAGTGGCATCTGTAAAATGTCTTCTTCGGATACAATTCCTCATTTTCCTCTTCCAAGTGTAAATAAAGATCAGCTTCTCTAAAGAAGGCGGAGTTTATCCTGTGCTTCCAAGACTGCAGCCACTATGCATACTGCGGCGGGAAAGGTATCGTTTGAACTTTTGTGACATATTTACATCATCATTCGGATGCAAGCTTTTTATCGCCAAAATCATTGCCTCTTGGTAATTACCCTCATTTGCTATCCATATGCTTTTGAGTACTGTGCCAGTCTGCCATCGGAGAGCGGGAGGTCTCGTCAAGTTTACCTTCAGTATTTCATTGCAAACCTTACTTATAATGTTCGACTTTTCCTCCGTCAATTTTCCAAGTTCAGATTTGTAGCGGGACAGAGCTGATTTCGAGATACTAAATGCTCTTATCACTTTCATCGGAATTTTTCCGGTTTCGATTTTAAAGCTTTGAAAAGACTTCTTGCTGTTTGAGCGCCGTATTTGTCCACAGGTACTTCAATACTGCCCATAGAGTCCTTCTCCATACGATATTCCATAGTTTTCTCCTAACATCATTTATGCTATAATCAGTTTAACAAAACAAAATACAGGTCAATAAATGAAAATACAAGAGTCAAGATTTTTAATAATACTGGACATATTGATGCAATTGGCAGTGATACTTTCATTGCATGGTTTTGTGGTGTATATATTCGGAGCAAAAACATTTATGGTCGGTCAGTCCATGTCACCGCAGATAGAGCAGGGAGGCTGTACTTTCATAACAAAGCGCATATACTTTTAAACCTAAAGATATGTTTGATGAGCATTTCAAAAATACAGACGGAAGAGTATATATCAGAAGAGTAATAGGGCTTCGGGTAAAGTGTTAATATAAGGAAAGGTTTGGTTTATATAGACGGTGAGCATTGGATAAATTGCAGAGACTTCATCGGGCGGTTTTAACGGCGGACGAGATTAAGTTGGCAAAGCAATGAGATATTTTGTATTGGGTGATAACAGAGTCAGGAAGTGAGACCCAGAATCTCAACAATGGGGAAATGTAACGGAAGATATGATTATAGGTAATGCATGGATCAGAGTATTGCCTGTAAAAAGGATAGGTTTTATAAAATAGAGCCTGATGAAAGGATGGTTTATGAAGATACAATGGTCCGGGTCATATAGACTAAGGCAAAAGAGCCATGTCAGATGCCATAAAAGCTATGGATATTATATAGAGATGACGATGCCAGAGCACCTGAGGCTACAAAGAAATCCGGGAAATCATGGAACTGAGCTCAATAAGTCCAAATTATTATATTAAATAAGGCTGATCTCTCCGATGAGGTGCTAACAACAGATAGGCAAAATTAAAGGATCAGGGTTATGAGTGCATGTTTTATGGACTCCAGAAAAGAAAAACAGTGATGACCTGATAAAAGGCTATAGAGAATGATTTAGGAAAGGAGAAAGACGCCAAAAGAGGAGTTAAAACAGACCTGTAAGACAATGGTGGCAGGTATTCCGAATGTCAGCAAAGTCCACTATAAACTCGGTTTCAGGAAAAGCAATGCAAAAGACCGAAATAAACCAGGAGTTACCAAGAGATCAGTGGATAAAACTTAAAGGTCAGATAGACTTTCAGATCGCCCAGGAGAATACTGGGCAAAAGTTTGAAGACGAAAAACATCGGTGAGATGATTGCATTTATCGGCTCTATAAACGATATGATTAAGATATAAGAGAGCTGGGGCTTGAACTATCAAATGGTTTATTAAACAGACCCTGAGATACTTACAGAAAGATTTGAGATGGAAGACAGTGATGATGAAATGCGTTTTAATCAGTAAAGCAAACTATGAAGTTGTACAAAAGAAGAGCGCAATGAGCTTATGCTATGATAAGGCGCTAAAGTATCTTTGTAAATGAGTTCAGGTCGAAACTTGGAAAGTCACGACAATGCCGTAGGAAAACAGGATGAGGATGAAGAAAACTTTGCCCTTAGAGAGTAAGGCGGAGGCATAGAGAGGTTGAAAATAAACACAGCGATTTAGCATGTGTTGCCGGTATAGACGAGGGCAGGCAGAGGGCCGCTTGCAGGTCCCGTGGTGGCGGCGCGTACATTTGCCGAGGACATCTTCCTTCCTTTTTAAATGATTCCCAAGGTTACGGAAAAAGAAGAGAGTGTTTATTTGATGAAATAAAGCAAAACGCCATAGCGTACGGCATAGGTGTGCTTTCAAATACTTTTGATAGATGAGACAATATACTACAGGCTACTTGATGAGCGCAATGGAGAGGCCGTAAATGACTGGAAAAGACACCTGATATTTTACTGGTGGATGCTGTACCTATGCCTGATATAAAGCCAGGGTGGGTATAGTAAAAGGAGATGCCAAGAGGTAAAATATGGCAGCAAGTATACTTGCAAAGGTCACCAGGAGACAGACTTATGGCAGTATGATAAAATCTACCTGGTACGGTTTGCATCAAATAAAAGGGCTACAGTGCCACGATGCATATAGGCTTTTTAAAGGAAATAGGGCCATAACCTATACACAGAAAATCATTTATAGGAAATTTTGTAAGTGAATAAAAAGAGAAGTCAGAACAGAGGGGCAAAGTGCTGCCTCTTTTCTTGAAAAGTACGATTATAATACTAAAGAAAACACCGAAACAGATTCGCGAGATAGATATTATCGCCAGAGACAATGATTATTATTTATAGAGTAAAATACAGGAAAGATGAAAACTTTCGGATATCCGTGGAGTCTGTGGGATTTTTAAGCAACCAAAATACGAAACTGGCAAGGTATCTTAGTGCAAAGCATTATTTTCGCACGCATAAGATTTTGACTGTATAGAATAATGGTGAGAAGATGGACTGGATAAAGGACATTTTATTGAGTATAAAAGATATTAAAAGAAGATAAAACATTTTAAACTGAGGCGGAAAACGGTGGAATATTTTTCGTTTGAAGCATTGGAAAAATATGAGAGCTTGTTCAGGATTTTTCCACAGAGGATAGGAGGGGTAAGCGAAAGGCCTGTGCCTCATGAATTTAAGTTTCAGCAGAGAGCCTGATAATAAAGAAATTGCTTGAGAATTATAAAAGAATGGCAAAGCTCTGGGTAAGGAAGACGTTTTGTACTCTATATCAGGGCATTCCAATCAAGAGTAGTGAATAAAAGCGATATGGGTAAAGTATCGGTTACGAAAGAGACTAGAAATATTGACTAACGATAGCATGAGAGACATGACCTATAGGCTTTTGCAGACTGTATTCCGCTTTATTTTTATGACAGACAGGTAATAGGACCGCATTCGGGGTGGAAGGCCTGTAAAAGATGGGTGCAGAATGATAAATGAGATGGCAGACCTCGGTACGCATGCAAGGGATGTAATTGCCCTGTATGGCCCAGATATGTCAGATCTGCTATCAGGTAGTGAAGATGGTATAGAGGTTTTGCTCAAAAACTTTAAAAGGAAGATATAGAGTGCACCTCAGAGAGACGGAGAATCATTTGGACTTTCACGTGGAAAGGCAGATAGACAGTCTTTAAAAGAGGCGGGAGTCTTGCAGAGCATATTTACATCAAATTTGCATACCCGCATTCGAGTTGCTCATTATGAATACCGGGAATCATGGAAATATGCGCATTTTTGGCATTAAAATAATTTATTGTCTGTAACACATGGACTTGCTAAAAGTTGATAAAAGTAATTATATTGTAATTTGAATAAAAGAGGCTATGGAAGATCAGCAGTTAAGTTATTATGGAAGTATTGCTAAAGAAGCAGACAGAAAATATACTGGAATGCTTTAAATAAGGCAGAAATACCCGATATTACAAACTCAAAAAGACATAGAATAGAGAAGAGGATATTATAAAAGTCCCACAAAATGGTTATAGGAGTATGAGAGGCCAACGATCTTTTAAAAGATGATGACTGGTATTTATCAGAGATCAAAAGATACTTGAATGCCAAAGAAATTGATGAGTTAGCGCAAAGCTTTGAAGAAATAAGCAAAAACAACAAATAGGTATAGAGCGTATAATGACATACGGTGAATTACAAAGAGGAACTTTTGGAGCTTGAAAACTTGAAGGCTGAACATAAGGCTATCGTGCAAAGACTGAAACTTGATAGAGCAGAGGAAAGCCTTCACGAACAGCTGATATCTCCATGGACTTATGATGTACTACATCAGATAAAGTCTCCCATGGTGAGAACAGTTCAGACTGCAACTACGGCGACGTGCACGGTATTCGAGGCAAAAGGGCTTGCGTGATCTGATGGAGGTTCCGGCAGATAGACTATTATCTGTGAAACTCAAGATTCTATCTGTGTAAGCTGTATCTCAAGATCATATACATGGAGTAATGGGTTCAACACCATACTGTAAACTTGACAAAGTAAAGTTCCTTTGTATAGTACCAGGATATGGACATTTTGCACAACGGAGTATTTCGGATTTGAGAATGTATGTATACGATGCTGAGAGCGGTCCCGATATGGATATGATAGAAGAACTTGTGCAAGGAAGACTCAATAAAGGGAATCTGGTGTATCGAAAGTATTCAATCCTACAGGAAACTCATACTGACGACAGTTGTGAAGATTTACTGCAAGATTAAAGCCTGCCACTAGGATTTCGAAATTTATTGGGATAATGCATATACAATTCATCCTCTATGATCTTAGATCAGGATCATCTCATAGAGATTTTGTGGTGTAAGAGAGCAGGAAATCCTGATCTTGTATATGAGTTGCTTCCACATCAAAGGTTACATTCCGGGATCAGTAGTTAGCACGCAGCACACATCACAATCTTGAGGATATAAGAAACAGTTGAAGTGAGACAATCGGACATGATAGGTAAAACTCAACTGAACATGTAGAGATATTTCAAAGATATTCATGGTATGGTGGAGCATATGAAAACGTCGACTCACTCCAGACCCAAGCTGAGATGGAATAGATACTCTTGAAAAAAGAACTCTGGCGGTCTTGGCTAGCAAGCTGGACAAAGCTCGAAGGGCAGATCACTTATATCTTTTGATACCATGGACGGATGCTGCGAAGTTGTATCAAAATGTAAAAAGCAGGTTGATAATGACAGGTGCAGGAGCTACATTCCAGGTGGAAAGATCTGATGACTAGAATATTCGTATCGCCCTTCATTCTCGCACGGCGATTGGAACAGCCGAACCTTTCTGTGTCTATGTGCAAAGATGGCGGCAGCTTGATAAACTCTCAGGAATTATAATATTATGCAAATGGAATAACCTCAGTTAGGAAAGAAAGCCTTTGAAGATACAATATTACTGCAGGTAACTGTGGACTTATAGGTGCAAACGGTGCGGGAAAATCATTCATGAAGATACTCTCAGGATAGAACTACAAACGGTGATATAGTAATGCCACCGAGAGAGACTTCTCTGTTGAGCAGGACCATTTCAAATATGATACACATACTTTTTGGACAACAGTAATACTGGAATGCAAGACATGAGATAATGAGAAAGATGCAATATATGCACAAAGCCTGACTTTACAGAGGAAAGACGGTATAAAAGGCGGCTGGCCTTTGAAGGTGAGCTTTGCAAATATGAACGGTTGGAGGCCAGATCCGATGCGGCACTCTCTAACACGGACTTGGGTCGATGCGGAACATCATATACGATGGTAGGTATGCCGTCAAACCTTAGAGTGAAAGTTTGCTTCTTGCAAGGCATCTTCGGCATCCTGATATACTTATTGACAGCCTAAACCACTTGTTTGGATGCTGTGCATGGCTTGAAGAGTCCTTTATAAAACTGAAAACACAATTATAGTTGTATTCAAACAGATATTTCTTAATAAAGTCTGTACTGATTGCAGATATTGACTGTGGCAAGACAGCTCTATGACCCGGCTATTTGGTACGATCAAGTCAGCTTATGGTTCGCCAGATGGAGAGCCACAGAAAGAAGAAGAAAAGAGTGAGTTGCAGGAGTTTATCAAAGATTCTCCGCAAATGCTTTTCAAAATCAAAGCAGAGCTACATCCAGAAGAGACTTTGGAAAGAATCGAGCGATGATATGAGCCTCTTCAAGAAGAATATCCACATATCGACTTCAGGCCTGCAGAGATAGGTCATGAGTTCTTACAGGTTGAGAATCTTTCAAAGACTATCGACGAGAAGATATGATAATATCAGTTTTTGTATTGAACAGGAGGATAAGTGGCATGGGACTAATGAAGGCAAAACTAAAATCCTTTGCAGGAGATGGAGCCCTGACAGTGGAAGCTATAATGGGGTCTGCACACACAGAGCTATTTCCTCAGCGATAGTGCAAGTATTCTCGGTGATGACAATGAAGTGACGAGCGCACAGGATATTCTGAGATCGAGGATGCTACATATGTGAGAGCTCATGGAAGAATGCTCTTTGCACGGGTGAAGACAGGTGTAAAGGGAATGTACTCAGGAGAGGAGGTTCGCTGCATGCTCAAAAGCTATGATAAGCGGATGTACTTATGACGGCAGGCCTACGACCTACCTTGATATGGAGTCTATTAGCACTCAATACAGGACTTGAAAAAGTTCAGGGTGTACTATCTTTCTCGTCGAGAGACATCAGGTGGTTCAGGACTACACAAAGCAGAATTATGGAGATCGTGTAACGATCTTATGAACAAGATTACACCTATGATGAATACTTGAGTCTCGATGAGATGGCAAGAAAGAGATTTACATATACAGTTTCAGCAGATGAAGAGTGATGATTGATATGCGTCACAAAGCCAAATTTATGGAATGTCAACGGACTTAGAGCCGCTGTTACCGTTCCGACTTCTTTAGAGACATTGATGCCGACATGGCATACAGGAGCCAAAGCCTCAGAAGGTCAAATCAGAGCGATTTGCGGATAGTTATGACTATGCGCAAAAAGCATACTCAGAGGATAGCTGGCTACAAAAGATAAGCCATAAATGTAACACGGCATCGTATGAAGAACATGATAATGAAGGAAGATATATGGCAGGTACATGAGATTTTTATCTGATCACCCTGCTATACTCCAAACTCTCAAAGAGAGTCTTACAAGACTCCAGACTACAGAATGACTTGGAAGATGTCTTTCCCTCCTATATCTTAAAGCTTGAAGAAAAAGCCGGTGATATTCTGCGGTGATTTGAATCGTTGCTCATAAAGACAGATTTGAAAAATCCCTGAATCAATAGGAAAATGCCGGATTACAGATGAGGAGGCAGATGGATGATATGTTGACCTCAGGCTTTTACGACAGCTACAGAGCGTATCCGGATAAAACGGATGCTTACTCATGGTGGTCCTATATGGGCGACTAGCAGAGGAATGTCGGTTGGCGTATTGACTATTTTTATAGTATCAGATAAATTAAAAGACGAGAATAAAGGAAGCTAAGATCATGAGTGATATCTTGGGTTAGACCCGATTCTCCCGAGTAGAGCTGGATATTGAAATATAAATATATGACCCAAGGAGGTGCGTTATAGTAGTTTCAGAAAGAGAAGTAGAAATTATTCTTATCCGCTTGGTATGACCGTGACGCCCTCTGTATTTTATAAAGTTATAAGAAAATGTAGAACGACTTTATTTAAACCTTTATGAAAGAAATGAAAAGCGCCTGTAGAAAGAATAGGAGCTCAAGGAATCAAGAATAGAGATGTGTGAGTTTTAAAAAGGTAAATACACGCCTTAGACTTTTGTATGGTATGATGCATGAAGAAAGGACTTTTCAGATGATACGAGTAAATGCTGGTGCAGAGACAGTTTCAGTAAAACGAGTCTTATAGATAATCCCGAGAAGAAGCCCTGTGCATATAAGTGAATTTGACTGGGGTAATGATTTTTGAAAACAACTTGGACAATGAAAACTTTGGATGAAGCACTTTATTTACAGGCTTCATATAGAGGGTTTTACAAAATCAAACAGCTCAAAGGTTGTGGACAAGGGTACATTTAGAGGACTTATAAGTAAGATAGACTATTTAAAAGACATTGGCGTGGATTTTGTTGATATAATGCCTGCTACAGAATTTTGATGAATTTATAAGAGTCAGAGGAAGTTGGATTTCCTTTTTGATAAGGAGAAGAAAGAAAAGCAGGAAAAATCAGAATAAACTATTGGGGATATGCAGACAGTTTTAAACTTTTGCTACCTAAGGCAAGTTATTCTACAAGAAAAACAGAAATCCTGTAAATGAGTATAAAGAGTATGGTAAGGCTCTGCATGAAGCAGGTATCAGAGTTATACAGGAGTTTTTCTTTTGCCAAGAAAATGTCAGCTATATAATTGATAGATAAGATGCTGGAAAATAGAATATCATATAGTGTTTCTATCTCACAGGAGTTGACTATCTGTGATGATATTGTAAAAGATCCTTATCTTCTTGAGTGCAAATTTATCTTTTACAAATAAGATATATGAGAGGCAGGACAAAAACATCATCTCTATGGATTGTGATTATGAAACAATATGAGAAAATATCTGAAGGGTGATGAGGGGAATGGTTCCTTTCGTTGCAAATGATTGCGGATAAGAGTAATTATATAATTTCATTGCAGATATCAACGGATTTTCACTTGCTGATATACAGATATGATTATAAGCATAATGAAGACAATGGAGAGGACAATGCAGACGGATCAATATGAACTTCTCATGGGACTGCGGATTTGAGGTGATACAAAAACTCAAGTGCTTAATCTAAGAAAGGATCGTATTTGAGATGCGGTTTTGACTGGTGATATCGAAGTGCTCCATGTATATGCAGCGAGTGATGAAGGTACTACAGTCAAAGAACGGAAATAATAATACATGCTGTCAGGACAATGATATAAGCTATTTAATTGAGAGCTCGTAAACAAGAATAAGATTTTTCTTGACTTTGTAAGGAGCTATGCTTTGAATTCAGAGAGTATATTTCGGGTGGGAAAAGTCTAAAACCTCTGTTCACGGTATGCAGGTGTGAAACCGGATTTTTGAATACTATAACAGACAGATAGGAGATACTTATAGAAGGAAAACAGGATATACATATTATCTTAAATATGCCATTGGGACAGACATGGGTTTTCTCTTCCTGACTATAAAAGAGCTCTTTGGAAGATAGTAAATACGGATGACATAAATACTCCTTTTAAGAAAGAAGCTGTAAATAGACCCAAGAAAGATATCGGTTGGAGAGCAGAAGTTGTATGGTACTTGTTCCGAAGAAGATAAAAAGGCGGATATAAGAAAGAAGGTATGGATATGTAATTTATAGCGGCAGTTGCGGTAGAGCGATAATAACTGGTTTCTCTAATGATGAATAGATCAGGCCTAAGAGTTCCGAGGATGACATGGCTGAATACTCAAAGTCTAAAGAGGATAAAAAGAGGTTTCAAAGCCAAGCCTTAAAAGGGATTTCAGGAAGAGGCAGAGTGTAAAATGTATGGTTGCAAAATGCCACATGTTCCCGTTTAAAATATATGGATTTTAAAGGCGATATTTATGATGTGAGTATGACGGCAAAAATGTTAACATCGAAGAGAAACCGAAAAGATGACTACATTAAAGGATTATAAGATAGAAAAAGCCCTATATGCAGGAGGTTTTCTCTTATAGAGGCAATGCAAACAGCCGGGAGAATAAATACCAATCAAAATATGAAGCATATAAAGGTTTATGATAAAGACGACAATGAGTATAAGTCCATAACCTTCAAACAGAAGGTATAAATGATTTTTGTCGATATAAAAACTCTTGATGAACTGTGCGACTTTTCTTGAAAAGAAGTTCCACAGGGCGGTATCGTTCTAGATAAACTTGTAAAAATAGAGTTCGGAAAGAGAAACTTGTGGACAACCTTCAGCTATGATTACAGGGGACGGCAGAAGTAAGATTATAAAAAGATGATACCTGAAGTTTGAAGATTTGTTTGAAAGATGGAATAAAGAAGTCACAAAAAGTTGAAACTTTTGTGACTAGTGGAATAACATTGATAAAATTATACAATAATTATTAAATTTAAAGTATATGTTATGAAAATCATGTTGAAAAGCATAATGTTTTCATATAAAATAGAGATAAATAATTAAATATCGTAACAAAATTAAGGAGGAATATGAGAAAGAGCTTAAGAAATTTAGGCAGTTTGTTATTGGTATGTAGTTTGGTCGCATGAGTTTGACAGGTTGTTCACAGAAAGCGGAGAGAAAAGACGGCAAGTGATACTGCGTAGAGGCGGTAGCAGAGAACAGAGTTTCTCTTATCCCTATGAAAACAGATAAGACATTGACATTGGATTCCACTTAATATCAATGTTTCTGCTAATTACGAAATCTTGGAGAAACCGATTTTTATAAAAATCTGCACGAACAATCCGGAATTGCTGCTTAGAGTACAAGCATCCTGCACTTGGTCAGGAAAAAGAGCAGTTCAATCTTATGCTGCTGGATGAGGAGTTACCGATATCGTAGAATGGGGAGTGGTTCGGATATGAAGGTGGACCGCAAAGGCTATTGATGACGGTGTAATAATTCCTTTGAATGATGTATTTGAGCAAGTATTGCCCGAATATAAAGGCATATTTGAAAGGATCATCCGGATGTGGACAAAATGATAAGAACAGACAATGGTGATTATTACTGCTTCCCGTTTATAAGAGGCGGAGACCTTCTGCTTAGAAGTATGGGACCGATGCTTAGAGGTGACTGGCTTGATGAACTTGGTCTTGAAGTACCGAAAACCGTGGATGAATGGGAAACAGTGCTACAGCTTTCAAAGAGAAAAAGGGGCTACAGGAGCATTTGCCTACTGGTATTCAGTATGGATCTTACAAACAACAATCCTTTGCCTGTGCATATGGTGCAAGAAGGACATTCTATTTAAAGGACGGCAAGATTGCATACGGTGCTATAGAAGATTCATATAAAAATTATCTTCAAAGATGAGTGAGTGGATGAAGGCAGGGACTTTTAGATCCGGATCTTTGCAACACTGCAAACGATCAGGTAGCGGCAAAGATAACAAGCGGAGCAGCAGGTGCATCATTTGCTTGGGGAGGAAGCGGCATGGGAAACTGGACTAAGGCCGGAAAAGAGACAAATCCTGATTTCAGACTTGTCGGAGCGCCATATCCCACACTGGAAGCAGGACAGAAACCTGAAATGGGACAAAGAGAACTTTCTATCCAGGCGGACTTGGATGTAGCGGCATTACAACAAGCTGTAAGGATGTGGAAGTGGCAGCAAGACTCTTGGATTACGGATACAGTGAAGCCGGACATGTGCTTTTTAATTTCGGTAAAGAGGGAGTGAGCTATGAGATGAAAGACGGCAGAGTATGCATATACAGACCTCTTACTCAATAACTCGAATATGTCTCATAACTCATTCTATGGCAGGACATGAGAGCAAAATTATAACGGACCTTTTGTTCAGGATGAAGAATGACATCCTACAGTATTTCTCACTGGATGAACAAAAAGAGGCACTAAAAGCTTTTTGGTCGGATACAAATATGAAGAAGTATACAATACGCGCTATAACTCCTAACGCGGAAGAGGTAAGGAGATAGCAAGAATAATGACTGAAGTAAATACATATAGAGATGAATGTACATTAAAGTTTATTCTGGAACTATGGATATGTCTGAATGGGACAATTATGTAAGTACAATCAAGTCAATGGGAATTGACAAAGGTATTGGAAATGGAGAATGCGGCATTGGAAGATATAATGCAAGATAGTAAAATATGATAGTTTGACAGGCCGATGCTTTTTGCATCGAGCTGCAAAGTGATAATATGAAGAATACGATATTTTTCTAAATATAAAAAGATTTAAAACTGAATAAAAGTTTGTATATTTTAGTTCTGCACCGGTTTGATATTTTATATTATATTTCACTATAAACCAATGTATGGTGCGGTTATTGCATTTATGGACTACAATCCGAGACTCTGGAATAAAGGGAAGTGAATGGGTAGGTTTTGCGCAGTTCATAGATTTTTAACAGCCCGTATTTTGTAAGAATACTGAGAAATACAGTTTTTATTGAGTATACGGAATTATCTTCGGATTTCCGCACCCTATAATACACGCTGCTTTTTAAACGAATTGAAACAAAAGATTTAAAAAGACTGTTCAGACTGCAACATATTTGACGCATTTTTATTTCATTGGTTGTGGTAACCGGAATTATAAAAGAGTTTACACAAAGCTCGGACTTATAAATGATATAATTGAGTTTTTCGGCGGTACAAGAACATCGCTTATCCAAAAATCCCTGCACTTTACGGACAATATATATCACCTCGGATATATGGCAGGAAATAGGTTGGGGTTCAATCATATATCTGGCAGCATTGTCAGGTATTGATGAGCAACTGTATGAGGCAGCATCTATAGACAGTGTGCAAACAGATGGGATAACTTTTACATGTTACTTGCCGGGAATAAGCACAACTATAATTATTATGCTTATATTAAGGCTTGGTCAAATCCTCGGATCAAGCTATGAAAAGACAATACTTTTATATAATGAGGGCAACATGAAACAGCGGATGTTATTGCCTCATCATATTTTACAGAGTGGGTATATTAGAGAGAAACTGGAGTTATTCAACAGCAATAGGTCTGTTTTAATTCAGGTATAAATTTTATATTCCTGCTGGTGGCAAATAAACTGAGTAGTCAGTGAAACAAGTCTGATAGTAAGGAGGGGTAATGAAAAGAAAAATTCCAATTCATTCAGTATATTTAATCTGTTTAATATATGTATTTTATCCATACTTGCTTTGTTATGTATATATCCCATATGGTATGTTCTGGCAGCTTCTCATCAAACGGAAATCGGATCATGCAGCACAGCGGTTTACTTGTTCCTTGATAAAAGCCCTAATACAGCGGCATATATTGCGGTGTTTAAAAATAAAATGATTTTATCAGGTTATTTGAATACTAGAAAATTCTTATTATAAGTTTGATATTGCAAATACAATGACATCAATAGGAGCTTACTTTCTTTTCAAGAGAGTATTATTCAAGAAGCGCTTTGATGTTTATTATCACTCTGACTATGTTTTATAAGCGGCGGAATGATACCTTTTTATCAAAACTTAAGATCATTACATTTGATGAACAGCCATTGGGGAGCTTATTCTTCATATGATAAGTACCTACAATATGATTATTTAAAGACATCATTTGAAAGTATACCGAAGTCACTCAGTGAGGCTGCAAGAATAGACGGAGCAGGGCATATAAAATTCTGTTTTCAATAGTGCCGCTTTCAAATGCCCGTACTTGCGGTTTATGCTTTTTATACTACGGTGTGAGGTGTATGGAACGGATGGTTTTGGCTACAATGCTCTACAGACAGATCCATGCATCCGCTTCAGGTTATACTTAGAGAGATACTTTTATCAAAATGATACTTCGGTTATGACTGAGGGGTATCTTCAGGAGATTTGGAGCGGTTGGAGCAACGATAAGGTATGCGACCGTTATCGTTGCAACTTTGTCGATACTATGTGCATATCCTTTCTTACAAAAGTATTTTTACAAAGGGTAGTATGCATAGGTGCAGTGAAAGAATAAATGTGAAATATTTTTGAAAGCAATAAGAATACATTTGGAAGAATTTAAAAGGGATATAGAAAACTATAGCAGGAATTACTGTATAAGGAGTTACCTGCTCTTAGTGATAAGAATTTTTACTGTATGAACAGACCGGAACAGACTTATATATGAAAAACTATATTTTGAGAAGAAAATTTTTGAATGTATTCTTCTTTGTTACATTATGGCATAAGGAAAAGATATATATAAAAAGCTTGAAGAGATAATATACAATAGTAAAGAAGATACATGGGCTTTGCCTGCACATGTTGATATGAGTAAAGACGACAGAAAGTATACAATAGATTTATTTGCGGCTGAAACTGCAGCCCTGTCATGTATATACCATTATTTGGTAGATATTATCTGAGGAATATAAGGATATTATAAAAGAAAATGTGTGGAATAGGATAATAAAACCTTATGTGGAAAGCGAATACGGATATCACAGATGGAAAACCCTGGATAACAACTGGATTTCAGTATGTGCATCAGGTATAAGCGCTGTATTGTATCTGCCTGATGATAAAGGTATAAGAATAAAAATACTTGACAGAGTCAAAATTTGTCTGGACAAATATATCGGAGGATTCAGTGAAGACGGTGTATGTCTTGAGGGATGAGCTATTTTACATATGGTATGGAATATTTTTCGGATTTGCAAGGCAGCTGTATGAATATACGGATGGTGAAAAAACTTATACCGATAAGAGACTTGAAAATATTGTATTGTTTCAGCAAAACTGCTTTTTACCGGTGGTAACACTATAAGTTTTTCCGACGGCTAGCCATGACAGATTCAGACTTGGACTCAGATTGCTTTTTAAAGAGTAAATTTAAGGGCTTTGAAATTCCACCCTATAGATTTTGCTATGAAATTTGACACTGATAGTTGCTATAGATTTATGGCAAATCTTCAAGATGATTTATGGGTGAGTGAATTTTTAGAAGATAAAAATGAAGAGCACATAAAAAGATGAGTACAAATTTATCCTTTATAAGGAGAGCACAGTGGGCTGTATGGAATAGTGGTGATACCGGATTGGCGCTAAAGGTGGAAACAATAATGAGCCTCATAATCACAGTGATATCGGAAGTTTTATACTAAGCTATGCCGAGAAATATTCCTTTACAGATCTTGGATGTGGTGAGTATACAAAGGATTATTTTAAAAGATGATACAAGGTATAAAAATATTTAATAACAGAAGTATTTCGCATAATGTACCTCTATATAAACGGCTAAGGAGCAAAAAAGCAGGGTGACAAATATAAATGTTCAAGTTTTTGAATCCTCAAAAAGTCGGACAGGTTAAAATGTCTTATGCTAGAAAGCTTATGGTTTTGAGAATATTAAACTTTACAGGAATGTGAATACTACAGTCATGATAAGTATATTGTTATAGAGGATATATTGGAAAAGCCGCTCTGAGAAATACAGTTTAACTGAAAAATCTTAGTGACAAATATAAAGCCTGAAATTAAAGACAACAGAATCCTTTTACATGGAAAAAGGGCATTGCTATGTATAGATGTAGAAAATAAAAGAAATATAAATATAAATGAGGTATGTTTCAGTAACCACAATGGTGTGGAAGAGAGTATGGCAGATACAGTTTGACTGCGAAACTAAGGATGACAATTGTCGTATTGAGCTTAAGTTAGTTTTCACATCAAGCAAAGTTTTCAATTTACTAGTTGACAAAACTGACCCAATAGAGTATCCCATAAAAGTCAGTTTTGGGTTATCGCTCAAATGGTAAGGCACTGGACTCTGACTCAGCATTTCTAGGTTCGAATCCTAGTAGCTCAGCTTTACAACCCCATTCAAACAATGATGTTTGTGGGAGTTTTTAGTATATATAGACGAGGATTTTTATGAAGAAGGTAGCACTTGCAGGGACTGAAAAACTTGACAAATTATATAGAAGCATTAAAAAGAAAATGTATAGAAGTTATCGTAACTCTTGATGTGGATGAAGCCATAAAATGTGACGGTTTGCTTCTTCCGTGGTAGGAGATATAGATCCTGTTTACTATGGTGAAGAAATGAACGGTTCGGATGAACCTGACAGAGAGCTTGATAAAGCACAAAGAGATATTTTGGATGCATTTGTAAAGGCAAAAAAGCCCGTCTTAGGCATTTGCAGAGGTATGCAGCTTATAAATATATACTTTGGCGGAAGTTTACATCAGGATCTTTTCAACAGAGATATTCATACAAGAAAAATGATAATGACAGCATACACAGTGTAAAAAAAGCGTAGAAGAAGAAATTTATTTGAAAAATTTTACGGTAAAACTTTCAATATAAACTCCGCACATCACCAAGGCGCAAAAAACTCAGGAAAGGACTGAAGGAGGTTTTACGCCTCGAGGACGGAGTATGTGAAGCCGTTATACATGAAGAATTACCGATTATAGCTACACAGTTTCATCCTGAGAGAATGTCTTATAAACAAAGAAGAGATGATGCGGTAGTAGGGTGAGGAAATTTTCGAGTATTTCAAATCTCTTTTTAAAATAAGAGACAGTGAGGTAAGGTAGTCAAATGTATTCATTTAATGAAAGAATCAGATACAGTGAGTTGGGGAGAATGGAGAGCTGTCTTTGGTAGGGACTTTTGAATTTATTTCAGGACTGTTCAACATTTCAATCTGAGGACCTGGGACTTGGAATAAAAAATATTTACAAGGGAAAAAGGAAGCCTGGTGGGTGAATTCCTGGCAGATAGATATAAGCAGATTGCCGGACTTGCACAGAAAGTGGAAGTAGGTACATTTGCCTACAACTTTAAAAAGCTTTTACGACTATAGAAATTTCTTTTTAAAAAGATGAAAACAGTGAGTTTTTGGTAAAAGCGGATTCCATATGGTTTCATTATGATTTGACAATAAAAGACCCTACCAAACCTACAGATGAAGCTTTAAAAGATATTTGGCAGGTAATGAGAAACGCTTCGATATGACTGAGATTGTCAGAAAATTTGATATACCGACAGAGTACGAACTCGGCAAGGAAATGTGGTAAGCAAGAATGATTTGGATACAAATCATCATATGAATAATGCGGTATATGTAAGTAAAAGCAAAAAAATATAATCGAAGAAGATTTCAAAGTAAATAAGTGTACAATACAAGAAGGCGGCCGTATTGAATGATGTGATTTTACCTAGAATTACAAAGAATGAAAAATTCATATATTGTAAATCATGGTAGATCTAAAGGGAGATACATATGCTATCGTCAGATTTGAATATTAAGGGGATTTATGGAATTAGGAAAAATACAGAGCCTGAAAAGTTGACAGAAAAAGATTTCGGTGTATATCTTACAGACGGGAACGGTGAAGACGTACTCGCCTATGAAGGAAGTACCGGAAGGCTGTAGTAGGAAGTGAGATAGTATTTGTATATCGTGACAGTAAAGACAGACTTATTGCTGACTACAAGAAGACCTAAAATTTTAGTTGGAGAAGTCGGAAGACTCTTGGTAAAAATCTACAACAGGAATAGGAGCGTTTCTTGATATAGGACTTGAAAGAGATGTGCTTTTGCCTTTTAAGGAGACGGTGAATAAGGTAAAAGAGGGTGATGAGATACTTGTATATCTTTATGTGGATAAGAGTAACAGACTTGCGGCCAGTGCAAAGGTTTATTCACATCTTTCACCGAACAGTCCGTATAAAAAGGATGACGAAGTTGTCGGAACGGTATTTGAAATCAAAAAGATGGGTATATTTAGCGGTAGACGACAAGTACAACGGCATGATACCGCCAAATGAGAGTTTTTGAGGACATCAAAATCGGTGACAGACTTGATATGAGAGTTATAAGAGTAAGAGAAGACGGAAAGCTTGACTTGAGTCCGAGAAAAAAGGCTTACAGACAGCTGCTTACAGATGCGGATATTCTTTACAATATAATTGAGAGTAGAGGCGGAAGCTTAGGTTTTGATGAGAGCGTTTCTCCCGATAGAATAAAGGCGGAGCTTAAGCTTAGTAAGAATGCTTTCAAAAGAGCGGTAGGACATCTTTTAAAAGAAGGAAAAATAGAGATAGTAGACGGAGACATCAAATGTCTTTAATTGATGATGTAATAAACAAAGCAAAGGAATATGTCAGTGTTACTGAAGATCCGCCGGAAAGCAATAATGATGATTTAACACGGATTATTACGGGCAGGAAGTATATGACGGCAGTGCCACAACTTATCCATGGTGTGTGACTTTTCTTTGGGATATTTTCAGGATGGCCGGAGCGGAACATGTTTTTGTGACGGAATGAAGACAGCCTCCACGGAAAGCGTATACAGTTATTACAAAAATAAAAAAATATGCTTTTTGATAAAGGGACAAAGGAGATATCATTTCTTATTTTTGACTGCAGAGCATCAAAAATCAAGAAGAGTAAAATCATGCGGGAATTGTAGTTTCGGCAAACAGAGACGGTACATATGGAAAACAATAGAGGGCAATACCGGCAGCGGAAATATCGCAAACGGCGGTATGGTAATGACAAGAAAGAGGAGCTTTTGAAGGAAAGGCTATACAATAGTGGGGTTTGCAAGGCCCGGCTATGAAAAAGGCAGTTAAACAAAGCTCTACCGATACAGGAGTTAATGAAATTCCCGTAAGCGCAAGACTTACCGTTACAGGCAGCGGTGTAAGAGTCAGAACCGCACCGAATACCTCATCTTCCATAGTAAAAAACTTAAGTGAAGGGGAAAAGCTAAAGGCTGTAGGCAGAATTGCAAGCAGATATAATCCATGGTTTCATATCCGAAGGCTATATAAGCGGAAACTGTAAGGGGCTGGATAAAGGATTACAATGATAATAACAGATGGTGGTATGTGATAAGGACTACAAATATGCCAAAAGCGGGAGTGGAAAACTATAGAAGGAAAGGATTACTGCTTCGGTAAGGACTCATGATTTGTTTTGTAAAATGCTATATTAAATCAGCCATAAACGGTACTTATTACTGGGTAGATGATGACGGTGTTTACCAAAAGCGCTATGATACCGAAAAGCCCAAGTAGAAAAATACAGAATAGTGGAAAATTATAAGAGTGAGAATGCTTTATAAGATATAAAAAGGGGCTGTCGGGAAATGGCAGTCATAGAAGAGGGAGGAGTGACTTAAAATGAGTCACTCCTCCTTAAGTTTTTACATAAAAAGATGGCTAACGATAACCATCTTTCTCCGTTACATGTTATAATGCACTATGCTCACAGTTAATTATTATAACGACTTTTTGAAATAGGTCAACAGAAAAATCAACTTTAGCTTCTATGAATTGAGTTTGCCCTGATGACGATCCAGTCTATACCCCAAAAAAGTTATGGAGGATTTAGATTTTTCCGGACTGTTAGCCAATTGTTCGGATAAGGGAAGAACAGGGTACAATCCAATCATGATGTATGCAGTTATTACTTATGCAAATATGCGAGGAATTCGTTCTATTGATCGTAGCTAGATTTATGTGAAAGAGATATTGCTTTTTATCTGGCTTTACTCAAGGAGGAAGCCTAAAAGAGATGCCTTTTTATGATTTTAAAGGTAAGAAACTTACTCAGATATCCTAGACGACTTAAACTATCAGTTTATGAGACGATTAAAAAGAAGGGTTTGTAACATTAAAAGAATTATTTATCGATGGAACAAAAATAGAAGCTAATGCCAATCGTTATACTTTTTGTATGGCGTGGAAGCATTAATTATCATCTTGCAGGTCTTCTGATTCTATAGATAGCTTTTTATTCAGACTATAACTCTTTTTACAAGATAATGGTTTTGGGGAAGACACGGGCTTGAAATGCACAGATGTTTGTGATTGACGGAATTGATAAAAGTCAGAGATGTTATTGAAAAGAACAGAAAAAGAAAGATTACAAAACATAAAAGTTATCTAATAACCGTATTATAGAGATTGATAACTGTTCGCCTATTGAAAATACTTAAGCTTCAGAAAAATCTTATGGTTATTGCTGACGGAGAAGGTATTGTATGTTGTTAACGGAAAGGGCAAGAGAAAGCTAAAACTTCAACAACTCTATGAAGAGCTTGAACATTGTGGACAGCGATTAATGCACTATAAAGAATGCTTTGAGATTATGGGGAAAGATAGAAACAGCTACTCAAAAACTGATTTTTGAAAGCAACATTTATGCGAATGAAGGAAGATCATATGCTGAACGGGCAGCTAAAGCCGGCATACAATGTACAGATAGCAGTAGAGAATTATTTTTATTGTACATGCTATGTAAGTAATGATCGTACAGACTATAACACACTGATTCCTGTCCTGAAAAGCATAAGAAAGCATTTGGAGAAGTGCTTGAAGAAGTTACGGCAGATAGCGGCTATTGTAGTGAGAAAAACCTCTTATATCTGAAAAGAAAAATCAAATAGACAGTTATATAAAACTACAGGATCACGAAAAACGAAAAACAAGAGCATACAGTAAAAGATATAGGTAAAATACTACAACATGAAGACAATGGTATTTGAGGATGAGCAAGTCTATATCTGTCATGACGGCCGTGAACTGAGACATATCAACATGAAAAGAAAGAACAGAATGGTTATACACAAACATATGAAGTATATGGATGTTCAGACTGTAGTGGATGTGAACATAAGTCTCAAATGTTTATACAAGTATAATCCTGATAAAGATATTGATAAGAATAAAGTAATGAAGATCAATGAAGTATGGGAAAGAGCTCCGAGAGAGGTCACATGCTAACATACAGAGTGAAAAAGGTATTCTGAAAACGACAGATACGCTCTATTCAAACAGAAGGTCATTTTGGAGATATTAAAGAGAATGAAGACTTCGACGCTTTAACTATCGTACTTCAGATAAGGTTTATAAAGAATTTATGCTTTTTGCAATAGGGAAGAAATATAAATAAATATCATCGTTTTCTCATGCCAAACTAAAGAAATTTGAAGGAAAAACTACAGGAGAAAAACAGCATAGTAAAAATGCAAAAAGCAAAATTTCAGCCAAGGGGGTTTTATGCTCCCAAAAATAGACAGTATTATAGAAAAAGCAAAATATCCTGACAGTCGCAGAGCCCAAAAAGCCTTGTATTTGTCGGATATTTTCATTTCGTTCTGCGGGAAGTAAAATTCAGTATTTTCCCGACAGCCCCTTTTTAGGTAAATATATTTTTATTCACCTTGATACATGAACTTTATTATTCTTTCAACGTCTTCTTTTATCATGTGCTACAAGATCGAGTTCCTTGATATAGCCGTTTGAAAAAGATGTTTGCCATTGAAAGATACTGTGTAAGCTACTCTTAAGGGTTGATTCTGTCACCTTCAGGGAAACAAGCTCAACTGTTCCTTTTGCATTCATCGATTACCTTTGAAAAAGCATCAACATCTTTGATATTTTGTACTTTCATAAACCTCCATACAAATATATTTTTCTACAGTATAGCAAAATAGACATGCAGAGTAAAGAGTGAATTTCTTAGATATGGCAAAATATAAGTTTATTGTGCTACAATAGGGCAGATGTCACGGGGTGACATAATATGAGTATTTCAATAATGGAGATGGAAATGCAGATAATAATTGTAGGCTGTGGCAAGGTTGGTTCGACTATTGCGGAGCAACTTAGTGCAGAAGGACATGATATAACAATAGTTGATACAGATGAAGCGGTTGTAAAGGCTTTGGCGGCCAGACTCGATATAATGGGTGTTACAGGAAACGGAGCAACACATACTATATTGGAAGAAGCCGGAATAGAAGATTCCGATCTTTTGATTGCAGTTACCGAATCGGATGAGTTAAACCTTCTATGCTGCATGGTAGGAAAAAAGGCCGGAGCGGAGCATACCATAGCCAGAGTAAGAAATCCGGAGTACAGTCAGGATATAGGGTTTATGAAAAAAGAACTTGGACTTGCTATGACCATCAATCCGGAGTATGCGGCTTCTACAGAAATGGCAAGACTTTTAAGATTCCCTTCAGCTATAGAAATAGATACTTTCGGAAGAGGAAGGGTAGAGCTTTTGGAATATAAGATTTCCGAGGGCAATATACTTGTCGGAAAGAGCCTTATAGATGTCGGAAGAAATATAAAGTCGGATGTACTTATATGTGCAGTGGAAAGAGAAGATGAGGTAATTATACCTAACGGAAGCTTTGTATTACAAAGCGGTGATATTGTAAGTATTGTGGCCTCCACAGAAAATGCAAAGGACTTCTTTAAGAAAGTCGGATGCAACAGTAGCGGTGTAAGAGATACCATGATAGTCGGTGGAGGAACAATCGCCTACTACCTGGCAAAAGCAGCTCTTACCTCTTGGAATAAAAAGTAAAGATAATAGAAAAATCCTATGAAAGATGTGAGGAACTTTCCGCAATGCTCTGAATGCGGTCATTATCCACGGCGATGCGGCCGACAAAGATGTATTATTGGAGGAGGAATAGAGAAATGTTCATCCTTTGTTTCGCTTACCGGAATTGATGAGGAGAATGCATTCCTTTCACTTTATGCAAAGAGTGTTTCAAATGCCAAAATAGTTACAAAGATAAATCGTATTGCATTTGATGATATTATAGAGAAGTTCGATCTTGGAAGTATGATCTATCCTAAGCATATCACGGCGGAATATATTGTAAGATACGTAAGAGGATTACAAAAACAGTGTGGAAGCAATAATGTCGAGGCACTTTATAGGATTATACATGGCAAGGTAGAAGCTTTGGAGTTTTATATAAAGGAAGATTCGGGTATGACAGGTGCCACCTTGGAGGCATTACCGATAAGAGAAGGTGTACTTGTTGCCGGTATTATCAGAGACGGAAAAGTGATGATACCTAACGGTAAGTCAACATTACAAAGAAATGATTCTGTTATTATAATAACAAGAATTACAGGTATGCAAAAATTTAGAGGATATATTAAAGTAATGAACTATTCAATTATATTATATATAGTGGGAAAGGTGATGATGCTGGAGTCTGCCTGCTTTTTGATACCGGCGGTAACATCACTTATATACGGTGAACACGAGGGCATGGCGTACTTGATTGTGGGTGCTGTGTCTGCAATTATAGGATACCTTATTTCCAGTAAGAAAAAATTTGAAAATGTTTTTCTTTTTGCAAGAGAAGGTTTTGTAATGGTTGCCTCTCATGGATAGTACTCAGTGTGGTGGGAGCAATTCCCTTTGTACTTACCGGTGAGATTCCTAATATGGTAGATGCTTTATTTGAAACGGTATCAGGATTTACCACAACAGGAGCAAGTATACTTGAAGATGTGGAGAGCCTCAGTCATACATCACTTATCTGGAGAAGCTTTACACACTGGGTAGGCGGTATGGGAGTTATTGTACTTCTTCTTGCCATACTTCCTATGGCAGGCGGCTACAATATGCATCTTATGAAGGCGGAAAGCCCCGGACCGGTAGTCGGAAAACTGGTTCCAAGACTTAGAGATACCGCAAAGATTCTTTATCTTATATATCTGGCAATGACGGTTATAGAGTTTGTTATTTTACTGTTTGTAAAGATGCCGGTATTTGATGCCCTCTGTATTACTTTCGGTACGGCAGGTACCGGAGGTTTCGGTATAAAGGCGGACAGTCTTGGAAGTTATTCCTATGCGATACAGGTGGTGGTGACCGTATTTATGATACTTTTCGGTGTTAACTTTAATGCTTACTTCTTACTGCTTGGAAAGCATAAAAAGATGCCTTCAAGATAGAAGAGGTCAGATGGTATTTCGGAATAATCTTTGCCGCAATTATTATTATTACAATAAATATCAGAGGCTATTTTGAAAATATTTTGATAGCACTAAATCATGCGGCATTCCAGGTAGGATCGATTATTACCACCACAGGATATTCAACCACAGATTTTGATTTGTGGCCGCAACTTTCAAGAAATGTAATAATTTTCCTTATGATGTGCGGTGCCTGTGCAGGAAGTACAGGTGGTGGAATTAAGGTTTCAAGAATTATAGTTATGTTAAAATCGGTATTCCAGGAGATAGGTTACTATATTCATCCCAAGAGGTGTAAAAACTATAAAAATGGACGGTAAGGTACTTGAAAAGCCGGTACTTACCAGTATAAGAGTATTTATGCTCACATACATCATGATATATGTAATATCAATGTTTTTACTCTCACTCAATAATTTTGACTTTGAAACCAATTTTACAGCCGTGGCGGCTACATTCAACAATATAGGTCCGGGACTTTGCAAAGGTGGGACCTATGGCAAAATCTCAATATATATTCATATTTTTCAAAGCTGGTGCTAACATTTGATATGTTGGCGGGAAGACTTGAGTTATATCCGATGCTTCTTTTATTCAGCCCGGGAGTATGGAGAATAGGAAAAAGATAAATAAATTTATTTTTAAAGCACTTGCAAAATCTTTGCAGGTGCTTTATAATTCCTACTAATATGATAGGAAAGAGGAAATAAAGATACAATGATTGAACTGAAAAAAATGTTACAAAGACGTTTCAGTGCAGGAAGTAATACGGTTCATGCTGTAAAAGATGTATCTTTAGTGATAGAAAAGGAGAGATATTCGAATCATAGGATTTTTCCAGCGCAGGAAAAATCCACACTTGTAAGATGTATAAATCTTTTGGAAAGACCGAATTCGGGTAAAGTATTTGTAGACAACAAGGATCTGACAGCCCTTTCAGCTAGAGATTTAAGAAAAGCAAGAAAAAAAATCGGAATGATTTTCCAGCACTTTAATTTGATGCCGTCAAGGACGGTGGCTGATAATGTAGAATATTCACTTTTTGGAAGCGGACTTACAAAGGCTCAAAAAAAGGCTAAGGTTAGAGAACTCTTGGCACTTGTAGATATAGCGGATAAAGAGAACTCATATCCGAGTCAGCTCTCAGGAGGTCAAAAGCAAAGAGTGGCGATAGCCAGGGCTCTTGCAAACGATCCTAAGGTACTTTTATGTGATGAGGCGACTTCAGCACTGGATCCTCAGACCACGGCTTCAATTTTGGAACTTTTGCAAAGTCTTAATAAAAAGCTTGGAATCACAATAGTGGTCATTACACATGAGATGGCTGTTGTAAAGCAGATCTGTGACAGAGTGGCGGTAATGGAAAACGGTAATGTGGTGGAAGAAGGAGATGTATTTTCAATATTTGCAAACCCTAAACATCAGATTACAAAGGACTTTATAAAGACTACCTCAAATCTTCAAAAGATAGAGGGGCTTATAGCATCAGGTTCTGATGTGGTTAAGTTAAGTCCGGGAGAAGTTATACTTAGACTAAGTTATAAGAAAGCCAATACTTCGGAGGCTCTGATTTCGCAAGTTTCCAGAAAGTTTAATATAAATCTTAATATAATATATGCGGATGTGGAAATAGTAAAAGGAGCACCTATCGGCGGAACCGTGGCGATAGTCAGCGGAGAAAAGGCTGATATAGATGCCGCCATCAAGCATTTGCATGATAAGGAAGTAGGAGTGGAGGTGATAAAGGATGAAAGAATTTTCTACATTCTCTTACCAAACATATCGGCTAAACCGAATGAACTTATCGAAGCTACTTTACAAACTTTGAATATGATGGTATTATCAGGTGCAATTTCACTTTTATTCGGTCTGATATTCGGAGTTATGATAGTTGTGACCGCACCGAAGGGGATACTTAAGAATGCATTTATTTATAATATATTAGATAAGCTTATCAATGTATTCAGATCAATACCTTTTGTAATACTTCTTGCGGCTCTTATACCTTTTACAAGAATGGTGGTAGGAACTGCAATAGGAACAAAGGTGCGATACTTCCTTTGGTATTCGGTACGGTACCTTTCTTTACAAGACAGATTGAAAGTGCATTGCATGAAGTTGACAACGGTCTGATAGAGGCAGCACAGAGTATGGGTTCATCACCTATAGAGATTATTTTCAGAGTATATTTAAGAGAAAGTATGACGGGAATTATCAGAGGTGTACAGATTACATTTATATCACTTTTGGGACTTACAGCGATGGCCGGAGCTATAGGTGGTGGAGGTCTTGGAGACTTTGCTATAAGATACGGACATCAAAGAAATCAGACTGATGTAACCTATGTAACGGTAATCATTATACTTGTAATGGTAAGCTTGATACAGGGCATTGGAAACAGAGCAATAAAGAAAACACACATTAACAGGATTTTTATGCAGTGATTTGATTATATTCGGAGCACTGATAAAATATATATATAATCATAAGGAGGTTAATTATGAGAAAATTAAGTAAATTATTGGCAGTAGGCGCTATTTTAACTTTGGGACTTACTGCATGCGGTTCAAGTCAGAAGGCGGATACAAGTGCAGAGAGTACAAAGGCTGATGCAAGTCAGAAGGCGGAAGAAAGCACTAAAGCGGGAGAGAGCGCTAAGACAGAAGGCGATACAACAATCAAAATCGGTGTTGTAGGTGAGAACAACGAGCAGTGGACTCCTGTAATAGATGCTATGGCAAAAGAAGGCATCACTGTAGAGCTTGTAAAGTTTGCAGACTATTCATTGCCGAACAGAGCTTTAAATGACGGAGAGATCGATTTAAACGCTTTCCAGCACAAGGCATATCTTGCAAATGATATAAAGGATAACGGATATAAGATTGAGGCAATCGGTGATACAATCGTTGCACCTCTTGGAGTATATTCAAAGAAGATTACCGACCTTTCAGAGTTAAAGGACGGCGATACAATTGCAATCCCAAGTGATGCTACAAACGGCGGTAGAGCTTTAAAGGTACTTGAGAGCGCAGGAGTTATCAAAGTAAATCCTGATGCCGGATATACACCTACACTCAGCGATATTACAGAGAATCCTAAGAATATCAAGTTTACAGAAGTAGAGGCTGCAAATACACCAAGTCTTTTACCTGATGTGGCTGCCGCAGTAATCAACGAGCGGACATGCTGTAGACAACGGTTTAAATCCTGAGAACGATTCTATCTTCCTTGAGAAGGTACAGGAGGGAACAGACAATCCGTATGTAAATGTTATTGTTGCAAGAACTGAGGACAAGGACAATGAGAATTACAAAAAGATTGTAAAGGCATATCAGAGTGATGATGTGAAGAAAGTCATTGAAGACGTATATAAGGGTGCTTTATTTTACCTGCATGGAAATAATTTTCTCTATAAAAAGAGCTGTCGTATATTTCAAAAGTCGGAATATACGGCGGCTTTTTATAAGAATACAGCTCGGACAGAGTTCATATATTGTTCATATCTAATTCAAAAAACCTTTTACATAAAAACAAACTTTAGCCACTTTTGTTTTCTATAATACAAAACATAGACGAGAGATAGCGAGTCTATAAAAATAAAAGATTTTTCCATAATACTCGAGCCGATACGTCGGCTCTCCTCCCAAAAATACAGGCCGACAGAGATGTCTGCTCTATATATTTATTGACATTTATTACTAAAAATATAAACTTGCTTGATAGTATAACGAGAGGATAGATTTATCTAATAATATATGGATCAGTTTGCAAGAACTCAGCTTTTTACTTGGTAGCTATGGAAAAATTAAAAATTCAAGAGTGGCGATATTTGGAGTAGGCGAGTGTAGGCGGATACAGTGTCGAGCACTCTGCCAGGGTCGGGCGTAGGAGCTATTGATTTGATAGATGACGACAAGGTATGCCCCGACAAATATAAACAGACAGATAATTGCAGATGTAAAGAGGTATTGGAAAACACAAAGTTGATGTTGCCAAAAGAGAGGATATTGAGTATCAAAATCCTAAAGTGCAAAGTAACTACACATCAGTGCTTTTACCTGCCTGAGAATGCCGGGGACTTTGACTTTGCACAGTATGACTATGTAATAGATGCTGTAGATACCGTGACTGCAAAAATAAACCTTGTAATGCAGGCAAATGAAAGTAATGTAAATATAATAAGCAGTATGGGTGCAGGAAATAAGCTCGACCCTACAGGCTTTTATTGTGAGCGATATATATAAGACAAGTGTTTGCCCGCTTGCAAAGGTTATGAGGCGTGAGCTTAAGAAAAGAAATATAAAAAAGCTTAAGGTGGTATATTCAAAAGAAGCGCCTATAGTACCTTTTGAGGATGAAAGTATAAGTTGTAGTTCTCACTGTGTATGTCCTCCGGGAACTGAGAGAAAATGTACTGACAGAAGATCGATTCCGGGTTCCGTTGCTTTTGTCCCTTCTGTTGTGGGACTTATAATAGCCGGAGAAGTAATAAAGATTTGATAAAGGATGTTGCAGATAAGTATCATCAATTAAATAATATTTTGAGAGGGAAATATGATTGAAACTATTACGAAGCTGAACGCTGACTCTAAGCGGGTTCATATGGGGTGCTGATAATGATAGCTCTTATGGGTGTAGGCATATTCTTAGTATCAGGACAGGATTTTTACAGATAAGAAAAATTCAGATATATAATGAAGACCACTGGTCGTGCAGAATTTTTAAAGAAAAGAGATGTGCAGACGGTGCACTTTCTCCTTTCAAGCTGCGACTACGGCACTTGCGGCAACAGTGGAACAGGGAAATATCGCAGGTGTTGCAGGTGCCATATCAATAGGCGGTCCCAGGGAAGTGTATTCGATGTGGATATCCGCAATACTTGGAATGTGTACAAAATTCGCGGAGGTTACTCTTGCCGTATATTTCAGAAAAACAAATAAGCATGGAGATCTTGTAGGAGGACCGATGTATTATATTCAAAACGGTCTTTCAAAAAGATGGCTGTTTTTGGCGTTACTTATTTGCAACATTCGGTACTCTTATGGTATTCGGAACAGGAAATGCCACTCAGGTAAATACGATTACGGCAGCTATAAATGTAGCACTTGAAGGATATGGAATAGTGAAACCGGGTGGACATGAGATGATAAACTTGGTCATAGGAATCATTGTAACCCTACTTGTGGGACTGGTTTTACTCGGCGGTATCAAAAGAATAGGATCGGTGACTGAAAAGCTTGTACCTTTCATGGCGCTTATATATGTAATATTGGCACTTAGGTTGTTTTCTCAAATATAAACAGAGTACCCTGAGGGTTCTGGAAGTATTATATGGAGCATTCAATCCGAGAGCGGTCACCGGAGGTATTATCGGAAGCTTCTTTTTAAGTATGAAAAAGGGAGTGTCCAGAGGTATATTCTCAAATGAGGCGGGACTTGGAACAGGCCCTATTGCACATGCATCGGCAGATACAGGAAAGCCGGTAAAACAGGGATTTTTCGGAATATTTGAAGTGTTTGCCGATACCATGTTATATGTACACTTACAGCTTTGGTAATACTTTGCTCGGGAGTAACTATTCCTTTCGGTTCACCTTCAGGTGCCGAACTTACAATAGGCGGATTTATAAAGACATACGGTAACGGAGTATCAATATTTACAGCAATAGCTATGTGTTCATTTGCTTTCTCAACAATTATAGGATGGGGACTTTACGGCGCAAGATGTATAGAGTTCTTACTAAGTGAAAAGGTTATAAAGCCTTTTATGGTGGTATATTCTTTGACTGCAATAGTAGGTGCTACGATGGACCTCGGGCTTTTATGGGATATATCGGAGACTTTTAACGGACTTATGGCAATACCTAACCTTATAGCACTGTTCCTCCTTTCAAACGTGGTTGTTAAGCTGACAAAGGAATATTTTGAGACGGAAGGAAAAGAAAATTAAAAAACGCTTGACAATAAAATAAGATTGTGTAAAATATAATCATAAGCTATTTAAGAAAAGATTTGGAGGAGAAAAAGTTATGGCAGTAAAGACAATTACAAGTGAGAATTTTGAAGCGGAAGTTTTAAACGCAAAAGAACCTGTATTAGTAGATATCTGGGCACCATGGTGCGGTCCATGTAAGATGCTTTCACCTATAGTTGATGAAGTGGCTGAAGAGGCGGACGGTTTCTCGGTAGCTAAGATCAATGCGGATGAGAATCCTGATTTGGTAAACAAGTTCCATGTTATGTCAATACCTACACTTTTGGTATTCAAAAACGGTGAAGTTGTAAACAAGTCGGTAGGTCTTATAACAAAGGATGAAGTAAAGGCTTTGTTGGCATAATAGTAGCTGATTAAGAGCGGTATCGCATATTCAGATACATTTACATTAAAGAAAGAAGTGATTATATGTACGATATAGTAGTAGTGGGCGCCGGAACAGCCGGATTGTCAGCTGCAATATACGGAGTAAGAGCGGGAAAATCGGTACTTGTACTTGAGGGCGCATCTTATGGAGGACAGATAATAAATACTCCTGAGATAGAAAATTATCCTGCTATCAAGAAAACTTCAGGATTTGAATTTGCCACAGATTTATTTAATCAGGCAAAAGATCTGGGTGCTGAAGTAAAATATGAAAAGGTGGTTGGCATCAGCCTTGAAGGTAATATAAAGAAAGTAAAGACTGAAAAGGAAAACTATGATGCAAAGTCGGTAATACTTGCTACCGGCGCAAAGAACAGACCTCTCGGACTTCCTAATGAGAAAAAATTGGTTGGTTCAGGCATATCATACTGTGCAACCTGTGACGGAATGTTTTACAGAGACAGAGTGGTTTAGCATGTGAACGGTGTGTAATACAGCCATAGAGATGCTACATTCTTGGCCAATGTTGCAAAGAAAAGTATATGTGATACATCCCGGAGAGACGAGTTCAGAGCTGAGGAAGCTGTGGTTTATGGCTTTAAAGATAAGAAAGACAATGTAGAGTTTGTTTTAAACTCAAATATTGTGGAATAAAGAAGAGTCCTTTGCCAGTTACAGGAGTAGTAGAAGATACGCAATACCGGTGAGAGAGATTGCAGTGGACGGACTCTTTGTAGCAATAGGTCAGGTACCTGATAATGCGGCCTGCCGAGGTGGTGGAGCTTGATAAGGCAGGTTATATCGTATCGGTGAAGACTGTAAGACAAAGACGGAAGGCGTATTTGCAGCAGGAGACGGCAGAACAAAGGAAGTACGCCAGCTTGTAACTAGCAGCGGGAGACGGTGCAGTAGCAGGAATGCAGCAGGCAAGATATGTGGAAACACGTAATATAGTTAGAGAAAAGATATGAATATATATGATTTTAAAAGTAAAGAACAACAAGGGCGAGGAAGTAAGCCTTAGTGATTATAAGAACAAGGTGGTACTTATAATAAACTCTGCAACAGAGTGTGGATTTACACCACAGTATGAGCGAGTTACAAAAGCTCTATGCAGACTATCAGGATAAGGATTTTCATGATACTTGATTTCATGTGATCAGTTCGGACATCAGGCACCGGGAAGTGATGAGATTGCCAAGTTCTGCAGCTCAAGATTCGGTGTAACTTTCCGTTGTTCTCAAAAATAGAAGTAAACGGTGACGGAGCTTGTGAGGGTATTTAAGTATCTTAAGAGCGAGAAAGGTTTTGCAGGCTGGGGAGTGCAGACAATGATATGTCAAAGCTTCTTACAAAGATGCTGAGTGAGGCCGATCCTGACTATGCAAGCAAGCCTGATATCAAGTGGAACTTTACAAAATTCCTTATCGACAGAACGGAAATGTTGTAAGAAGATTTGAGCTACAGAAGGTGTTGAAGTAGTAGAAGAGGCTGTAAAAATTAATCTAATATAGAAAAGACAGGAGCGTTTATGAAAAATAAAGGCTCCTTGAAATCTTTCAAAGAAAGAGGAATATTAAAATGGCGGATAAGTACGACTCACTAAACTGGAAAATCAACTTTGTCTTTCCACTGTATGCCTGCTCAAAAGGAAATAGTAAGAAGATATAAAGTATATCTTGATAAGCTTGGATCTGTACATATACACAGTATATTGTAATGATGGTAATGTGGGAGGATAAAGAATTGAATGTAAAAGAGTTGGAGATAAGCTCTTTGACTCAGTACATTCTACACCTGTATTAAAGAAGCTCGAATCAAAGGGGTATGTTACAAGAGGGACGCTCAAAGATAGATGAGAGAACACTTATAGTTACATTGACAAAAAGCGAGAGAGCAGAGAGTGCGCTTGACATACCGGTAGGTATGAGAGGCTGTTTGAATATAAATGATGAAGAGATGACACAGCTTCGTAGCCATGCTGAAGAAAATCTTAAAGTGAAATGGGAGATGTGGTATAGCATCTGATGAAAGAGCTGTTTACAGTAAGGAGCAGTGAAGAATGAGTGGAAAAGAGAGCTTTGGGACATGATGAAAACAAAGCTGCCACCGGAGAGACGTACGACAGATATAATCTTTTCTCTAAACCGAAACAATTTCATTTGGTTGTAATCTATTCTGTCTGACAGAGGATAAAAAGTATTGATTACAAAGGCGCTCACCTGATAAGAGATATGCCGGAGGACTCTGGGAGATACCCGGAGGTGGAGTAAGAGCCGAAGGAGACCTCTGGGATGCCGTACGTAGAGAAATTTTGGAAGAAACAGGTATAAATCTTTTATGACAGAAGACTATGAAAAAGCTGTATACCTATAAGAGGATAAATACTGAAAGCAACAGTTATTTTGTGGATATGTATTCTTATATTATATCGGAAGATGATGTGCGAAATATAAAAATGCAGGTAGAGGGAGTATCGGATTTTAAGATATTAAGTGTTCCAAAGATAAAAGAGATAGCAAAAGAAGGTGAATTCCTACATTTTGATAATGTAGTTTTATATAATTTATAAGATGTTTTTGGAAGCTGCAGAAAATCGATGCTGTATGATAAATTGTTATTTTATTTTACTTCTATTTAGGTTAAACTATATGTAATATTTATTACCGGAAAGGAGTAATGTATGAAGAGTTTTTCTCGGATTGATAGCAAGTACATTATTGATGGCTGTGCCTACATTTTGAGAGCAACAGGGAGGTTGGAAAGAGATGATAACAGTTGGTGGTATCAGTCTTTCTGACGGATCATATTTAAGATCATCATGGCTTAGTGTAACTAATGTATGGTACTATATGAACGGATCGGGATATATGCAAACAGGCTGGTTAAAAGAAGGAAAAGATTGGTATTATCTTGATACAAACAACGGTGATATGAAAGTAGGCTGGGTCAATGTAAATAATACATGGTATTATATGAATCCTTTTAGGCGGCGGCAGAATGGATGCAAACACACATACACCTGACGGATACTTTGTTGATGCAAGCGGAGCATATCAGCCGGGCCGGAAGAATGACCGGGAAACAAACGGCAGACAAAAACAACAATGCAAATACAACATCGGGATCGGCTTCAAATCAGACTTCAACATCCGCCTTTGCACAAAGAGTTATTGAGCTTGTAAACGAGGAGAGAGCAAAATACGGACTTTCCCCACTCTCAGCCGACAGTGCACTTATGAACAGTGCGGATATAAGAGCAAAAGGAACTGTGACATTGTTCTCACATACAAGACCCTGACGGTTCAAGCTATCGTACTTTTAATGCCTTCAGGACTTATGACCTGGGGAGAAAAATGTTGCAATGGGACAAAGAGCCCTGAAAGTGTTATGGACTCATGGATGAACCTCACAGGGCATGAGAAAATATACTAAGTGACGATTTCAGCTAATAGGTGTAGGTTGTTATAATGACGGCAGTACACTTTATTGGGTTCAAAACTTCGGTGCAAGAAGATAAATATTTTTATAAGTACTAAAGTTAAACCCTATGCTTTAAAAGCATTATTTTTGCTTTTGAGGGTATAGGTTTTTACTAAAGAACTGTACGATATTTGTAAAGATAGCGTGTATGCAGATATGAAAAATAAATACTATAAACCTATAGACAAAAAGGGTTTATAGTGATATTATCATCCATAAAATAAATGCAGAGATACAAGAGTATCTTGGAGAGTAACATTATGGATTTTTGAATTTATAAAACAGGTGTTTCCTTTATACCATGCAGCCATACTGACATTGAAAATAGGTATACTGGGAATCATACTTGCAATAATTGTAGGGGCTCTTATGTACACTTGTTTTACATGAAGATACCGATACTTAGTCAGCTTGTAAGTGTGATATATTGAAATGAGCAGAAATCACCGCTCATCACAGTTGTTTTTATATACTACGGTTTGCCGAAGCTTGGAGTTAAAGATAGACGCCTTCTAGTATGCGGGTGTTCAGACTTGCATTCTGGGAGGCAGCTATGTGTGAGGCTTTCAGAAGCGGAATAGAAACTATGAGATAAGATACAGGAAGAGATTTGCATTAAGTCTTGGACTTAGCCACAATCAGACACTCTTTTATATTTTACTTCCCTCAGGCTGTTTTCAATAAGTACGCCCTGCATTTGTAGCCAATATAATATTTTCTTTTAAAAAGACATCACTGTTCTCGGCTATCAGCTTAATGGATCTTATGTTTACGCAAAAGATTTGATAGGTTTGTATATAAAAACTGTTGAGAGCCTTGTACTGCTGGTATTTTTCTGTTAATTATATGTAGTACCGGTATCAATACTCAGTTCCTATGTAGAAAGGAGGATATTTTCGATATAGATTTGGGTCTTGATGTGATATTTAAAAGGAAAGAATGCCAGTAGACTTCTTGGCGGACTTGGTATAGCACTTAGAATCAGTTTAATATCTGTGTATAAGTATCCCCTGGGTATCCTGGTCGGTATTCTGATGACTTTTAAAAATCCGATATTAAAAAGCGGTGCTTAGGATATATCTTGAAATTATAAGAATAATGCCGCAGCTTGTACTTTTTGTTTATAGTATTTTTCGGGAAGCACAAGACACTTGGAATAGATATCTCCGCTGAACTTTCAGCAATCATAGTATTCAGCCTTTTGGGGAACTGCGGAGATGGGAGATGCTGGTAAGGAGCTATTACAAGTATTCCAAAGCATCAGTACGAGAGCAGTGAGGCACTGGGACTGAATAAGAAACAGACTTTATCTATCATTATACCTCAGACGATAAAAGCGACTTATTCGCTTTCGATTAACTCTGATTACCAGAATGATAAAGACTACATCACTTGTACTTTATGATAGGAGTTGTTGAGGTAATAAAGGTGGCACAGCAGATAACGGAGGCAAACAGAAATTCAAGCCCGAATGCGGCTTTTTCGGAGTATATCTGGTGGTGTTTATGATGTATTTTATCGCTTGTACCCTTCTGACAAGCATGCTTGCAAGATATCTGGAAAAAGAAATTAGGTGATGGAAGGAGATAGTATGCCGGTATTATTGGAAATAAAAAGATGTTGTAAAAATTATGACGGAAAGAATGCGGTGCTTGACAGTGTAAGTCTTGAACTGAATAAAGGTGAGGTAAATAGTACTGATAGGGCCAAGCGGTTGCGGTAAGTCCACATTACTTCGATGTATAAACGGTCTGGAAGAAATACAAGGCGGAAGTATAAGCCTTGACGGAAAAAGTCATTGACTATACAGCAAAATGATTTTGACGAAGCTCAGACAAAAATAGGTATGGTTTTCAAAGCTATGAGGCTCACATATGAACAATACTTGAAAATATCATTTTGGCACCTACAAAGGTGGCCGGAGTAGGTAGAGAGTGCAAAGAAGGAAGCGATGGAGCTTCTTAAAAGAGTAGGCCTTGCACACAAATCAAATGCCCTATCCGAGAGAGCTTTCAGGTGGACAAAAGCAAAGAGTAGCAATAGTGAGAGCATTGGCAATGCATCCTGAGATTTTATTATTTGATGAGGTTACGGCGGCTCTTGACCCTGAGATGGTAAGAGAAGTGCTTGATGTAATGCTTGATTTGGCTAAACAGGGCTCAACGATGATTATTGTAACTCATGAGATGCAATTTGCAGAGGCTGTCGCAGACAGAGTGTATTTTCTTGATAAGGGAAATATAGTGGAGACGGGCAGACCGAAGAGCTTTTTCACTTCACCGAAGACTGAAAGAGCAAGACAATTTTTGAATATTTTTCGAATTTGAATCCATTAGGATGATAAGGAAGAATATAATATATAGATTTTTCATATAGGAGGAATATAAATGAAAAAGGTAAATTAATAGGATTATTAGGTGTTTTGGCTGCAGGAGCTTTGGCACTCAGTGCATGTGGTTCATCTTCAAAGAGTGCGGCTAAGAATAAATTCAGAACTTTAGATGAGATAAAGAGTGCCGGAACTATAAATATAGGTGTTTTCTCAGATAAGCATCCTTTCGGATATGTCGATGAGAACGGTGAGTATCAGGGATATGATATTTACTTCAGGAAACAGACTTGCAGAGGGATCTTGGTGTTAAAATCAATTATGTGAGTACAGAGGTCGCAAACAGAGTGGAATATCTTGAGACAGGTAAGGTTGATATATAGCTTGCAAACTTTACAGTAACACCTGAAAGAGCCGGAGGCGGTAGATTTTGCACTTCCATATATGAATGTGGGACTTGGGTTATATCATCCGATAAAGAGCCTGTAACAAGCCTTGACAATTGGAAGGCTGAGGATGAGATGATAGTTATTTTCAGGAACAACAGCCGGGACTTATATGATTAAGAACTATCCTGATATCAGCCAAAAGTATGATACATATGCAAATGCCAAGAACGCGCTTTTAAACTGGTTCAGGCAAGGCATGTGAGTAAGTGACAATACTGAGGTTATCGCATTTGCAAAGAAACAATCCGATATACTATGGGTATTGACAATCTTGAGTGCAAAAGATACCATCGCACCGGCTGCAACAAAGGAAATGCTACATTACGCAGATGGATCAATACAGAGATTGAAAGTCTTGGAAAGAAAACTTCTTCCACAAGGATTGATGCAGAGACACTTACAGATGCTCATGGCAGTGGAATATGCAGATACCTTGTAATAGAAGCTAGGAAAAAGCGGAATAACAATAGATAAGCCCTCAAGTTTTTAGAGGTCACTTTTCTAAATCAGTATTTAGTTTATGAAGGTGGAAGTAAAAACACAAGCATCTGTACCCTGTTTCAGTACCGATATTTGTAACACTCTGCTTCCGGTGCGATATGCGCACTGTCACCTTCCTCAGAGCACAGTCCATTTGCGTCATCATCCTTAAAGATCATCTTTCCTTTTATAATGTAATAGATTACTCTCAGATTTGCACTGTACTCCCGTTCCGCTCTGCAGGAGGAAGACCGTCAAACAAGCTTTTCCGCCCTCAACATCAGCAGGATCATGGAGCCTTGTCCAGCTTGCACAAATTTTTATGTCGGTGTTTCATATGCATAGTAGCCGTCTGTGTAATCTTATAGTTTGCCAGTTTTCATCTCCTAATATATTTATTTCAGTCACAAACCAAACCTTGACTGATTTTGTTATTTCAGTCTGTGAAAAAATATTAGGAAATACATATTTATTACGTATAGTTATGCATTTTTATATAACAAACTATACAATCTTCGGATAAGTGATAAGATTTAATTCACCGTTTACATACTCACCCTAGAAAATATCCTGTATGTTTTCAATGCCCTGTTCATTTATTGAAAAAGTAAACATTTTCATCATGTCCGATAACCTCCAAGTATATCCCGGTTTTACTTTACCGTTTGAAATAATAGGGAACTTAGGTGTGAGCGGATTGCATATCAGTATGGTAAGCTTACCGTTGGTTCATCATTGCGGACTTTTACCTCTTTGTTGAAAAAGGGTCCTTCCATCCGTATAGCAGCATAAGCTGGTCTACAGATATTCCTACTTTTGGCACAGTTTTTCAACATTTACCTACCGTTTTTATAAGGATAACGGGATTTCGACTACTAATGACTTTGCACGCTAATATTGACCAGTACATTTTACGATAATAACTAAAGACCAGACTGTAGATAAGGGGATGTTATGATGGAAATGAAGTATTATAAATCCTACCTCCGATAGTTCCACCGAGTGCATAGTTTTGTGTCTGTTTAGCGGAGTATTTATAGAGAACTCCATACTTTCCAAGTATATGTACTCTGTAAAATCATTACCATGATACGCAGAATAAATTTTATACCGACTAATAAATATATTCATAAATTATCTCCCCGTTTATATATACATTATGATCTCATCACATGTACGCTGCAAATTATAGGAGTTATTGTCATTATTCAGATGCACCGTGCAGTTCTCTTCATTATATCGTGACTATAATACCCGTCTCAATGTTGTGGAATTTACCAGCACTTCTTGAGTGATAGTAATGTGCATCCGTGGCTACACTCTCATAAATTTTACCAACACATGTGATAGGAAAAGTCTTTGTGATTTTAGTATAATTTTCCACATGCATTCCCAGTATAAATGTAAAACCACAATACCTATAGAAGTACTTAGCCTTGATTCATTCTGTCTCGCATAAAGCGAAAAGCGGTGATTATAACAACAGCTAAGGGACAGTGATAAAAGGGATCTGATGATCATATTGATGAGCTGGTGACTCTATAATATAATCCAAAGTCAAAAATTCATATGATACTGCACTCCTTTCAATAATCTTTGTAATTTATAGCATAAAACTCTATTTGAGTTCAAGCTGTTTCATACCGGATATTTTAAGCGATATTATTATACTTTTATTAAGGTGATTTTACATACGTTTAATAAAAACAGCATCCGATAAATCAGTATACATCGGATGCTTCTATAAGTGCTTATAGTATATTCATTTTGCGGGTGGATTGATTCTGCTTGTAACATCTTTTTCCACTATATGTCGTCCTTCATCACGGCTACATCATCACACATATAATGAACCAAGATATATCATGGCAGATAAAAAGTATCGCCATTCCCAGTTCATCCTTCAGTTCACCCAGTAGTGATATTATTTTTCTTTGAACTATCATATCAAGTGCTGATGTAGCCTCATCACAGATAAGAAGTTTTGGTGAGCAGGCGATGGCTCTGGCAATAGCGGCTCTGACATTCACCTCCGCTGACTTCACCGGGATATTTTACCATAGAAAGAAGAATCAAGACCACAGACGGTTTTAAGAGATATCGCTGTTTTATAGTACCTCTCAAAACCAGAAGTTTTTCAGGTTTAAAACTATCTCTCACCAAGGCTTCTGACAGGATTAAGCTCTCCCTCAGGCTGAAAAATCATTTGTAAATCTTGTATATTCTCCCGTACTGTGAGGGCTGAGATTTACTGATACATTTGCCAAAGTCAAATACTAACTCCGGATGTTACCGGTATCAAACCTATTGTGCTCTTGCAAGTGTGCTTTTCCTGAACGCTTTTCACCTACAACATAAGGCATCGTCCTGATTTTAATGTAAGATCGATATTTTTCAATACTTGCTTTGATTCGCCATCAAATTGTTTTTGTAAGTTTGTTTTATAATTAAATATCATTCATATATCTCCGAAACAGAGATACCCTAACCGGCGAAAGTATCAGCTCCTTTGTGAAATCATTTTTAGGAAGGAGAGCGTCACATGTTTTCCGTAATCAACTGTTTTACCGTTATTTAATACCAATATCCTGTCTGTGATACGCTATTTTATATTATGGGTTTACAAGTATAACAGCCGTATTGTACTTTCTACGCAGTGATTTCAGCTCATTTCACTGTTGCACAGCAACTATGGGATCGCGTCACTGGTAGGCTCATCGGCTAAAATTAAAGAAGGTCTGTTCAGCACGGCAAGCGCTTATACTCTTTGATTCATACCGCCTGAAAGCTCAAATGGGTATGCTCTTAGAATCCTTTTCGGGTCAGGTAATGAGAGTTTTCAAAAGATGCCTGTTGCAATATCAAGAGCTTCTTTTTGGGAAATCTGTTTATGTTAACTCATACTTTCCAAAAACAGTGTCACCCTATAGTTTTTAAAGGATTGGGTATGAATACCAGTTCCTGAAAAACCACACTGATACGATTACCGCAGAATTCTCCTCATTCAGAGCATTAAGGGTGATAATAGATCTTCGTTTTCATATTACCGGAAAGTACTTGGCTACAGCCCCAAAGATACTACTAGCAATGTGGATTTTTCCACAATAGCTGTTTCCGACTACACCCAGAATTTCACCGGAGTTAAGAAAAAATGACAGATCATATAAAACTTGTCTTTTCTATGAAATATTTATATTCTCAAAATTTCAAAAGTTTCTTTTCATTATTCGATTACCAGATCCTTACTGAATTCATAATAGTCACTAGCATGAGGTAAGACCTTTTTATATTTTTCTTGCTTCAAGACTCATCTGTAAGTGTGAAACAAATATAAAACCGCAATCATCCACTAAAATATCGCTCATCTTTTTGCCAAATCTCTTCACGTTTTTCATTTTCAAATGTTGTGGAAAAGAGTTTTGTAGAGTTCATCAAGTTTCGGCATTTTGAGTAATGTCCTCTGTTCTTTGGTGACTCGGTGAAGAAGTCATATCAAAGAAATATCCCTTGTTTCGGTAGGATTTGTAACCATTGCACTGCCGAAGATATCCTCATGTAGTGCTGTCCTTCATCACCTCAAGATAATTCTCCGTACTGTTTATATTAAGCTTGATACCGATATCCTTAAGTTTACCTGTATACTTGTGCAAGTACAGGAAGCTCAGTTCTTCCGGGATATGTGATAGTAGTTAAGTTCTAAATTTTGCCGTCCTTATCTACATATCCGTCATTATCACCGTCCTCCATCCTGCGTTTTGCAAGTAACTCCTTTGACTTTTCAGGAAAAAGACTGTATGTCGGGTTTTCGCTATCCTTCATAAGGGAACGGTCCGTCAACTTTTTCCCACTGATCAGCAAACAAAACATTTACAAAAGCCTTCTATCGATGGCCATAGCTATGGCGGATCGTATTTTATCTAGAGAAGTGCATTGTCAAGTTTAACTGCAGGAAAGAATGCTCTGCTTGTAGCCACAGAGTTTATATTATAATTGTCGATTTTCAAAAAGCGGGTAGCTTGCATAAGAAAGTCGGAGGTTGCATCAAAGTTCTCCCGACTGAAGTCCCATAGTCAATGTGTCACCGTCTGTGATAGACTTTACGGTGATGTTTTCTCGATACTTACCGCCCCAGTAGTCATCTCTTGATACGAGGCTTATTTCACTGTCAGACACTGCGGTTGCTTTGTAAGGACCTGTACCTGAAACATTCTTACTTGCATCCACACCTGCCTGCATATCTATAATTGCGGTATAAGGCTCCGCAAGGAAAGTTTGAAGAGCCGGATTCGGTTCGGTAGTTACAAATGTGAGTGTTTGACCGTCAGCCTTTATTTCTGTATCTTCATATCCTTAGGTGCTCTGTCATGTGCGCTATCAAATCTTCAAAACGATTCTTTGCGGCGGCTGCATCGAAGCTTTCGCCTGATGAAAAATTGATTCCGTCCTTAATCCACAACTTCAAGGTATTATCATCTACGAACTTGAAGAGTCGGCAAAGCCAGGTACAAGCTCTATGTCTTCTGTTAATCTAGACAATGTCTCACCGACACCACTATCGTACACAACTCCATCCAGAGTAATCCTCATGTGGATTAAGACCTGCATCGGACATACCCACACCATGACTGCTCAGTGCCGTATACAAGTCTTTGCAGTATGAGTATCGGATGAAACTGACGAGGTTTCGAACCTGCCGAGCTCTCAGACAAAGACGTTTTTGAAGAAGAGGTGCACACCCAGAAGCAGAGCGGCACTGAAGGCAACAAGTAATTTTATTTGTTTTTCATGTATGTAAAAACTCCTTTATATGTTACGGATAAACATCTGTTTAACCGTTTATTTGCTGTTTAATAATTTCAAAGTATATTAATTTATACGTTGAAGTAATCTCTAAAGTGATTCACCGAATATTGAATATAGAGACTGTGATAAAGATGGCAATTCGGTGAAAAGTGTGATCCATGGAGTTAGCTGGAAACTCCTGCTTTCATATCATGCTTCCCATTCAGGAGTGGGAGGTGGCACCAAGTCCCAAAAATGACAGGGCGGACATTTTCCACAAGGTCACCATACTATCAGACTTGCCGTCGACTACTATCGGTCCGATAATATTTGGAAAGTATTTCTGTAAAATACTATTTGTCGTATCACTGCCAGCTTATTTTTGCGGCATTTATATATGTGGAGGTTTTGTAGACAGTACAAAGACCTCTTGAGAGTCTTCATATCTTGGCCATCCCACGGAGGCAAGCGCGCTATCCTTCCAGAATACACCGTTTTTAAAAAGTCCTGCAGTTGCAATTGCACAGCACAAGTCCAGAAACGCCAAAAATATATCCGATACACGCATAAGTAAAGTATCTGCAATTCCTCCGAGATATCCATAAAAGGATTCCGATTACACCGATAACAGCTATCAAAAAGTACTACCGCCAAAGCTGAAAATATACTGATTCTTGATGGCAATCCTCTAGAAAACATATCTCTGCCATATATATCCGTTCCCATTATAAGGAGGAAAGGACGGAGGAGATTTTGCCGTCATCGAGGTTTTGTGCTGTGATATCACAAAACGGTGTAAGCATTGGAGATGCAAATATAAGCAGTGCAATCACCAGATGGAAAGATTAATTTTTCAGTTCGCATATTTTTCCACCTCGATTCTAAGTCTCGGATCCAAGAAATAATATGAAATATCCGACATTAAATTTATAAATACATATATAAAGCCATCCACAGTACATAAGCCAAAATTACAGGATAGTCACGTAAATTTATAGATTCAATAGCCAGCTTTCCGATTCCGTCCACATAAAGATACTCTCAACAATGGAGCTTCCATAAGCAGACTTCGAAACTCAGTGACATCAATGTGATGAGTGAGATGTAAGCCTCAGTACATTAAAGAATATGATTGTATCTTTTTTATCACCTCTGGCTCTTGCTCCGGTCACATAAGGTTTTGAGGCTCCGATATAATAAGTGCACGAATCTGCCTTATATGCTTTGCGCTCATTGCCAGTGCAAGAGTAAGTGTGGGAAGTATCAGACTTTTTATACTTGTTCCTGTGAAATTACCGGAAGAAGCTTTAACTGTAATGCAAACTATATGAAAGCACAAGCGCCACAAAAAGTTGGGCAGAGAATTGCCTATAAATGACAGCGCTTTTATAATATTGTCAAATACAGGTTTTCTTTACCGCTGAAAGTATACCAGCGGCAGGGAGATAGTGAGGGTGGTGAGCAAAGAGACTTATACTGAGTAAGAGAGTATTCGGAAGTTTGGAAAAGATATAGCGAATACCGGTTTTCCAGAAACATAGCTGATACCCATATCACCTTGAATCACCCCAAAAAGCCAGCTGATATATTGAACGATAAAGGACGGTTTAAACCAAGTTCTTCTCTCTTTTGATTTATAAGTTCCGGAGAAAGTACTCCACCTATGGCTTCACTATCTTACCGCCACCGCATCGCCGCCTGTAAAGTATATAAGTGCAAAGGATATAAAGCTTATACCTATAAGTATAGGAATTAATGATAATAATCTTTTAAAATATATTTAAACAATTTTCCACCAAGAAAAGGTAAAATTTATTTGTTTAAGCAAAGCTGTAAACATGATAATAGAATATAAAGAGAAATGGATATGTCAAGAAAAAGTGAAAATGAGTTTCAAATTTAAAAAGGCCTTATTTTACAATATAAAAATATTGAAAAATAAAGCCTGTATTTTTACCTTATATATAAAAACCGAAGGATCGAATGAGTTTGTATCTTTCACGCCTGTATACATCATAAGCTCTGAAAGTTCTTCATTCATTTTGTTATTTTTCAATGACGCCTGCTTTCACCCCTCCTTCAAAAGTGGAGAAAAGTATCCCCTGCCACAGATACGGCATCTGCACCAAAGCGCCAAAGCCTTGTAGGCATCATAGCCTGTATCTATTGAACAGTCTACAAAATATCTCCATACCGCTTATTTCATTTTATATCGGAGTATCATAACGGGAGGTATACCGAAAGGAATGCGACCGTGGTGGTGAGATACTACTATAGCACTGCAGCCGCCTGTCTTGCCTTTGCGGCATCTTGAAGCGATAAAACTCCTTTAGCCACAAAGAGGTATTTTTGCAAATTTTGCATATTCTTCCAAATCGCTTTGAGTAACCGGGCCCATTGAAATACCGTCAACTATATCATATTTCCCGTCCGTTCCGGGAACATGGTCAATATCCACACCCACAGCAACGGCACCGCATTTTTGCAAACTCTATCTGCTCAAAGATGATATCATGGTCGGCAAAAGGTTTTTATAATTCTGACAGTTTTGGCTCCTGTATCCGCTATTTCTTTAAAATTCAGTCGTCCGGCTCCCATGCCTACCCAATTGAGTATATTTAAGGTCTTTGCAGCCTTTGCATATTCAAGCATAGGCTTTTTGCCGTCCTTACAGACCTTATTCAAATGAGAAAAAGCAGGCATCATTATCGGAGAGTCAAATTCAGTCCCGAATATATATGCTTATCGGGAAGTATTGCGTCAATGATTCTCATCTCCACAAGAATATTATTTAAATAGTTTTCTGTTGTGCATGTTTGCATCTTCCGCTTACCGCTTGTTGACAGGAATAAGTCCTGCAGGCCCCCAGCCATTTTACATTTTCGACATAATTATCCTTTCTAAAAATATATTGTTATTATGTAATATTTATATTGCTTTTAACTCAATAATACAGTTGAAATGCAAATTTTCGTTGATTTTTCCTGTTTAATATTCATACCGTTTCTTACACCATGTGGTAATAAAGTCGTTGACCAAGCACAATATAGTGTGTATACTATGAATTCGAGAGAGTTATATACTCTTAAAAGAGTACTTATAAGAACTGCGACAATAAGCAGATACTATGTAATAATAAAGAGAAGTTACCGACATGAGGATCATTAAAAGAAGCGGCGCTGAAGTTGATTTTGATATTTCAAAAATTATTGCTGCAATCTATAAAGCAAATGCTGTAGTAGGTGAAGATGATAAGTTGAAGAAAGCCCAGGTTGACCGTATTGCCAATACTGTAGAGAATCAGTGCATGAGTATGAACCGTGCGATGAGCGTGGAAGAAATACAGGATATGGTAGAGGACGGCATCATGAGAGAGAATGCTTATGAGGTAGCCAGAAGATATATTACATACAGATATGTTCAGAGTATAAAGAGAAAACAAAATACAACAGATGATAAGATATTGGCGCTTATAGAATGTGATAATGAGGAAGTAAAGCAGGAGAACTCAAATAAGAATCCTACTGTTGCCTCAGTGCAAAGAGATTATATGGCCGGAGAGGTTTCAAAGGATCTCACAGAAAGAATACTTCTTGACGGTGAGATAGTGGAAGCTCATAAGACAGGTATTCTTCACTTCCACGATGCGGATTATTTTGCACAGCATATGCACAACTGTGATCTTGTAAATCTTGAGGATATGCTTCAAAACGGAACCGTGATATCAGGCACATTTATAGAAAAGCCACATAGTTTTTCAACAGCCTGCAATATCGCTACACAAATAATTGCGCAGGTAGCTTCAAGCCAGTATGGCGGACAGAGTATTTCTCTTACACATCTTGCTCCTTTTGTGGATATAAGCAGACAAAAGATCCGTGATGAAGTGGAATCCGAGATGTACGGATTAAATGTGTCTACTGAAAGAAAAGAAGAGATTATTGAGAACAGACTTCGCAGAGAAATCACAAAGGGTGTACAGACTATACAGTATCAAGTAGTGACTTTGATGACTACAAACGGTCAGGCTCCGTTTATCACAGTATTTATGTACTTGAATGAAGCAAAGAATGAAAGAGAAAAAGAAGATCTTGCACTTATTGTTGAAGAAATGATAAGGCAGAGATATCAGGGTGTGAAGAATGAGGATGGTGTATGGGTAACACCTGCATTCCCAAAACTTATCTATGTTTTTAGAAGAGGACAATATTCGCCTGGGAACCAGATATTACCATCTTACAAAGCTTGCGGCAAAATGTACCGCAAAGAGACTTGTACCTGATTATGTTTCGGAAAAGAAGATGTTTGAGTATAAGGTGGATAAAAACAGCAACGGAAACTGCTACACACCTATGGGATGCAGAAGTTTCTTAACACCCTATGTGGACGAGAACGGAAAGCCTAAATACTACGGCAGATTTAATCAGGGCGTTGTTACTATAAATCTTGTGGATGTGGCACTTTCATCGGGCGGAGATACTACAAAGTTTTGGAATATCTTTGAGGAAAGACTTGAGCTTTGCCACCGTGCACTTAGAGCAAGACATGAGAGATTGCTTGGAACACCTTCAGATGTGGCACCGATACTCTGGCAGCATGGAGCTCTTTCGAGATTAAAGAAGGGTGAGCCGATAGATAAGCTTTTGTATGGAGGATATTCAACTATAAGCCTTGGATATGCAGGACTTTATGAGTGTGTAAAGTATATGACCGGAAAGAGCCATACAGATGATGTGGCAAAGCCTTTTGCACTCAGTGTAATGCAGAAGATGAATGATAAATGTAATGAATGGAAGCAGGCGGAGAATATTGATTATTCACCATACGGTACACCGCTTGAGTCCACAACATATAAATTTGCCAAGGCACTCAAAAAGAGATTCGGTATTATAGAAGGTATCACAGATAAAAACTATATTACAAACAGCTATCATGTACATGTATCTGAGAATATTGATGCATTTACAAAAGCAAGTTTGAGTGAATTCCAAAAACTTTTCACTGGCGGTGCCATCAGTTATGTGGAGTTCCGAATATGCAGGATAATCTTGAGGCTGTAATGAGTTTGCTTGGATTTATCTATGACAATATAATGTATGCCGAGCTGAATACCAAGTCAGACTACTGTCAGGAGTGTGGATTTGATGGAGAGATAAAGATCGTTAAAGATGCGGGGTAAGCTTGTATGGAAATGCCCGAAATGCGGAAATACAGATCAGAAAGTAAAGCTTAATGTGGCAAGAAGAACCTGCGGTTATATAGGAACACAGTTCTGGAACCAGGGTAGAACTCAGGAGATTGCGGACAGAGTACTGCATTTATAAAAATAAATATAAAGTTAAAGGCTGTTGCACTAAAATGCGGCAGCTTTTTGTCTAAAAAGGGACTGTCGGGAAAATAAGTAATTTTACTTTCTCGCAGAGCGAATAGAAATATCCTGACAAATACAAGGCGTTTTGGTTTTGTGACTTTGTCAGGATATTTTATATAAAAACTTAGGGTGGTGTGATTCGTTTTGAGCTACACCACCCTTTCTTATGACTATCATTCCCGGACAGCCCTCATTTTTATTCTGATTTAACCTTGCAGAATCCTCTCTCTTAACAAGAAGTCCTTCGCCTGCAAAATCTTCTTTTTGTAAAAGTTTTCTTTTACATCATTTATAACTTCACCTTCATGGAAACACCGCCCTGTTCGATATTTCTTCTGGCTTCGGATCTGTCTTTGAAAGTCCGCTTACTACAAGGACACCTGAAAGATCTATAGTACCGTCTCTGTAATCCTCATCCTGCAGAACATATGTAGGAACATTGCTCATATCGCCACCGCCTACAAATAGAGACTTGCTTGCTGCATTTGCCTTATCGGCCTCTTCCTTGCCATGTACAAGCTCTGCAAGATGCATTGCAAGGATTTCCTTAGCTTCATTGAGCTTGGCACCTTCCATTTGGACATTTCTCATCTGCTCAAGAGGAAGGAAGGTAAGCATTCTAAGGCATGTGAGAACGTCAGCATCAGGAAGATTTCTCCAGTACTGGTAGAACTCAAAAGGAGTTGTTTTATTCGGATCAAGCCAAACAGCACCGCCGACGGTTTTGCCCATTTTCTTACCCTCTGAGTTTAGTAAAAAGGGTAATAGTCATAGCATGTCATCTTTTCCAAGCTTTCTTCTGATAAGCTCAGCACGCCATAGCATATTTTGACCACCGATCGTCACCACCGAACTGCATATTGCATCCGTAGTCAAGGAAAAAGCTATAGAAGTCAAAACTTTGAAGTATCATAGTTAAACTCAAAGGAATGAGAGTCCGTTTGCCATACGATTTTCATAGCATTTTGCTCTAAGCATATTATTTACGGAAAAATGCGGACCTATATCACGGATAAACTCCATGGTTTAAATCCCTGAGCCAATCGGCATTGTTTACCATTCTGGCTTTATCCTCGCCGGAATTCAATGAAAGCGACTCATCTGCTTTTGTACATTCACAGTTGTGATCGATATCTTCATAGTGAAAGTACCTTTCTAAGGTCACTTCTTCCTGAAGGATCACCGATCATACCGGTACCTCCACCTACCAAAGCGATAGGTTTGTTGCCTGCCATTTGAAAGTCTCTTCATAAGACAAAGTGTATAAAATGTCCTACATGGAGACTGTCTGCAGTAGGGTCGAAACCGATGTAGGATGGCTTCTCCGTTATTTATCATTTTTGCTGATTTCTTCTTCATTTTGTAACCTGCAATAAGTCCTCTTGCCTTTAATTCATCATAACAATCATACATATCCATCCCTTTATTTATTGCAGCTTCGGCTGATAAAATTTCATAAAAGAAGTATAACAAAGTAATTAAAAGAATCAAGCTTGTACTTTGAATATTTAAAGTTTAGAACTTTAAAGCAATAAAGACTTGATAATTTTTACGATTAATTTATACTGTTAAAAATGTTATATGGAGATGCCGTGTAACTGATAAAAGTACATACTAAAGTTTGGAGCTGTTTAAGTTCAAAACGTATATACATGAAAGAGGCACTATGGGAATAAAATATATCAGTAATCTACCAGAGTCGCGAAGAAATCATAGATAGAGTATCCTTTCAAGTAAAGAACTTGAGGCAAAGAAAAAGATTTGATAGAGAAATAGCTGATGTAATCACAGGAAACAGCAAAAAAGTTTTTAGCTGTAATAGGTCCTGTTCTGCAGATAATGAGGATTCCGTACTTGATTACGCAAGCAGACTTAAAAGTGGCGGAGGAAGTCAAGGATAAAATAATAGTTATTCAAGAGTCTGCAAATAAACCCAGAAACCAACGGAGACGGATATAAGGGACTTTTGCATCAGCCGAATCCTGAGAAAAAGCCCAATGTACATGAGGGAATTATCATGCAATCAGAAGATGCATCTCAGAGTTATAGAAGAGACGAGGGTTGTTACAGCAGATGAGATGCTCTACCCTGACAATCTCGGATACTTGGACGATTTAATGAGCTATATTGCGGTAGGTGCAGAGTCTGTTGAGAAAATCAGCAGCACAGACTTTTACATCATCAGGAGTTGACGTACCCGTACGGGTATGAAAACCCACAAGCGGTAGAGATGTCCGTAATGCTCAATGCGATATATGCCGCACAGCATCACATGAGTTTATCTATAGAAACTAGGAGATAAAGACTGACGCGATCCTTTATCACATGCGATACTCGAGAGTGCGGTAAATGCACGCTCAGTGCTGCCGAACTATCACTAGGAGGATCTTAGACTTCTTTTGGATCTTTATATGGAAAGAGATATTAAAAATCCTGCCGTTATTGTGATGCAAATCATTCAAATTCAAATAAGAAGTATAAAGAGCGTCTGTATAGTAAAAGAGGTGTTACACTCTATGAAGATATTCACAGGAGATAGGAAATTTTGTAAAAGGGTGTAATGATTGAGAGCTTATATAGAAGAGGAAACCAGAAAAATTGAGGAGCATATATACGGAAAAATCTATTACAGATCCATGCTAGGGATTTGAAGATTCAAAGAAGCTCCTTTTGGAAATGGCTGAAATGTTATAATGAATTATGCAAATATAAAATATGATGATATAGTAAAACGGTCCGGGGAGTAAGGACTTCTGTTTGTATCAGGTTGTACATGCCTGTGAGCTGTTTTAACGAGACGGCATGGGATTTTAAATACGGCGAAGAATTTACAGATGAAACTAGAAGAATATATTGCATCTCAGAGCCCGAGTATATATCGGAATTACCATTATGGAGAACCCATGGAAAAGGCAAATCAAAAGGAATACGCCTATAGAGGAGTTTCAAAAGATATCCTGATAAAAAGCCTTTGGATATACTCGAGTACACTTATGATGTGGACCTTGTTCCTCGTGGAAGAGCCTATTTTGATGACTGCGAAAAATCCTATCGCTTTGTGATGTGATGGTGGACGAGAGTTTGTACAGGAAACTCTATGATATTGCTACTGAGATTTAGGGGAAGTTCAAACTCAGAGAATTATAGATGTGAAACAAAAGTGCAAAGAAGGAAAGACAGTACTTTGGGAGGGAGTACATTTGCCAAAGCACAGCACGTAGATCGCTTTGAAAACGATCTTCTATAACAGATGACAAAAATCTTATACAGGCGGAAATCAAGGTTGGAGTTTCTAAGTCTTGGTTATAAAGATATAGAGGAATACGGTTGTGGAATAATTGCCATATGCAATTTTGATGTGCTTTGAGTCTGTATATAAGAGCAAAAATACAGTAAGTAAAGATGCATCTACAGCTCCTTTTGTACTTATGGTCTACAGGGAAGTAGTTTAAATATCCTTGATACACCTCTTATAAAGGGACTCACAGGATTTGCCTTGCAAGAGGCATAAAATTTTATTTCAGAGAAAATAAACTTTCTGTGAAAGCAGATGGGATTGATCAATATACTTTCAAAGGGTAGGTAAAAGTCTGCAGACAGGGATGCCTGTAATACTCGGAGTAGGACCGATCTTTTATCTTTTCTAGGAAAGGGCATAGAGGTTACAGATATTCAAACCGGCAATACAGCAAAGATATATGCGCATTATGTGCTGATTTATGATCTATAGAAACGGAAGACTTTTTATATATCATCAGGGTAGAGGGTATAAGCTCTGCTACAGTGATTTTTATAAGATATCAAAAGAAAACATTTGTTTTGGGATTTTTATTATCAAATATACTGGAAATACATAATATATAAATGCGGGATGACTATGGAAGAAAAATGTAGTATCCTTTTATTATACATTTTTAGGATGGCATTTATGAGAAAAAGTTTTAAATCAATCGATAAAAGTAAAAATAGGTATTTTCATTATTGCCGTAGTTTCGGCATTGATGGTGAATTATGTTTTGATTGTTGTGGAATATACCTTCAGGTTTCGGTGAGATAATCAATGAGATATCGCTTTTGTTATGAGTTGCAGGATGCGATGACAAAAGGAAAAGGCGGACTTACATCTTTTATAAGAAATAGGGATAATATAGATGAATTGTTGTGCGAAAGTTGCAAAAGACGGATGAAATAGTTGATAAGTTGAACTTGATATAATGCATATGGATAATGAAAGATATGCCAAAAATATGATATACAGCTATCCGGTATATGCGGTCAAAAGACAGAATACTGATGATAAATATGCAGCAAGGAATTTATGTAGAAGAAAGTATATAATGTGTATGAAATGCAGGATTATCTGATAAGCTATGGGAAAGACTGATGGATGTTACTCTCAGTGAGAACAATGCCATATCAAAAGAGAGCCGAATTTTCAAAGAAAATGCCTCTTTGTAGGGGATAATACTGATATCTATCACTAGTACATAATTTATATGGCATTCAAGCTACAGGCCCTTATAATCTCACCGATAAACAGGATGGTGGAGATATCAAAAAGATATCACCAAAATGATTTTTGCAGATAAGGATATCATAATACGAATAAGGATGAGATGGGAGATTTGACAAAATGCCTTTAACAAGATGAAGCATGCCACCTCTGTATATATTTCAAGCTTGGAGGAAAGATATGAGCTGGAACTTTTTGCACAAAGAGGCCATGGAAAGATGAACATGGAAAAAGGCTCAATGAGGCAAGATTGACTTGCTCAAAAATCAGATTAATCCGCATTTTTCTGTTCAACACCCTAAATATCATCAGCCGCATCAGCCAATCTGGAAGATGCTAAGGAAACGGAGGATATGAGTATAGGCACTTGGAAATATATTCAGATACAGCTAAAAGACCGATGAAAAGCAGGTAAGCCTTGAGAGAGAACTGAGATGGTAAATGACTATATGTATATACAGAAAGATGCGATTCTGGTGATCGTGTTTCATGCGATATAGTGCTTCAAAAAGTCGACAACGGTAATGTTTATATTCGTCATATCATCAGCCTATAGTGGAAAAATGCGATATTACATGTGTTCCAAAAAGAAGAAGGCGGCAAGGTAGAAATGATAAGAGTATGGGAGAAAGAAAGATATGCCTATCACGTGGCTGGGACACAGGGTGTCGGAAATGAGACTGAAAGGCTTAATCAGCTGAAAGACTTTATGAGAGAGAGGCCACTCGCAAAAACTCGGAATAGGTTTCGGAAATATCTATAAACGCGTATAAAGAATATGTATAAAACAGGTGATCTGAGAATATATACAAAAGAAGGAAAAGATGACAGTGTATATTTTCTGATACCGCAAACCGATTAGAGAAAGGAGAGAAATGTGAAATTTACTGATAGCGGATGACGAGAAATCTTGAGCTTAAAGGCATTGGAAAAGACACCATAGAAGTTTTTAAATGAGCTTGATATTTTCATGGCAAGTAACGGAAAGCAGGTGGCAGCGATAGTTGAAAGAGACAGATATAAATATTGCACTTTTGGATATTGAAAATGCGATATGAACGGAATAGAGTTGGCAAAAGCTTCAAGAGAGAGAATCCTGATTGCATTATCATATTTATACCAGCCCTATGACAGATTTGACTATGCCATAGAGGCGATGCATATAAAAAGCGTTTGACTATCTTTTTGAAGCCCTGGAAGGAGGAAAAACTTACAGGACTTATCACTGGTGTATATCATATATAGAAATAAAGTCTTGATGACAGTGCAAAAGTGAGAAATCTTACAGGAGTCACAAGCATATATATATATATAAAGAGAAAGATTATAAAAGAGAGATATAAGTGCCGGAGATGTGGCTGGTATACTGGATATTCCGTATGTATATTTTTCAAAGATGTTTTAAAGCAGCTCTTTGACGATACCTTTATAAATCTATCTGACCAATCTGAGAATAGAAAAGTGCAAAAGGTACTTTTAAAGGATGTCGGTTTTAATATAAAAGAGGTCGGTGCAAGCGTGGGGTATACTGATTCAAACTACTTTACAAAGGTGTCTTAAAAGAGCGGTGGAATGAGTCCTTCAGAGTATAGAGGTAACATTTAGTTTAAAAGATTAAAAATTTAGCTATATATATTAAACATATTATCATTCACATAAGTTTTTCTTAAATATAGAATATATAAAAGAGATGTAAGACTTTTAGTCTAAGTATTTATTTTTGAGGAACAATGAAAAGAGATGCATTAGCAATCGCTACATTAGTATTATCAGCTTGCGGACTCTAAAAGTCCTGAGACAACAACAACTGCCGCAAACAGCGAGAGACAATCCGCAGCAAAGGCGGACGGCGGTAGCGATGGTGCAGAGGTAACCTTGGTTTATGCGAGGTAAACCCGCTTGATACAATCGTAGTGACAGAGCGGTACAGCATTCAAGGAGAAGGTGGAAGAGCTTTCAGGAGGAAAGATTCATCGATGTTCAGCGCAAGCGGTACTCGGTTCAGAGAACGATGTGCTTTGACGGAATGCTTTGGAGGAACAGGTACAGTAGATATGTCAAGAATTTCAGCTTTCGCTCTGACAAAGCTATGGTGCAAAGAAGGCTTCACTTCTTTTCATTACCGTACACATTCAACTCAAGAGATACTTTCGGAAGTTTGCAGGCAGTGATCTGTCAAGAGGAGTTCTTAGAGGAAACATCAGATCTTAACCTCGGTATCAAGAGCTCGTACTACGGTGAGGAAGGTTTTCAGACATTTCTTTACAAAGAATCACTGCAAATTCCGTTGAGGATTTAAAGGAATGAAGATGAGAGTTTCAAACGACCCCGTAATGAACGGAATGGTTGAGGGTCTCGGTGCATCTCCCACAGTAGTTGCATTTAACGAGCTTTACTCAGCACGTCAGACAGGTGTTGTAGACGGTGCAGAGCAGCCTATAACAAACTATAAGTCAAAACGCTTTCCTGAGGTGGCACTCGAACTATCATACTGACGGCACACACTTGGAGCATTCCAGGTAATCACTGATGACGCTTGGAATAAAGCCACACCTGAGCAGCAGGATATCCTTGTTGAGGCAGGAAAGTATGTAGGTGAGGTAGACAGAGAAATCGCTCAAAAGGCGGAGGACAAGGTTTCGAGGAGCTTAAGTCATCAGGTGTAAATGTTGCTGAAGTTACAGACAAAACACCATGGAAAAAGAAGCTACAAGGAATGTTATCGAAAAGAACACAACTGATCAGAAAAGAATTATATCAGCAGATAGTTGACTTGGATAAATATTATTGCCTCTGGAGACTTCTCCAAGAGGTTTGTTACATGAATAAGAGGTACTTATGTCAGATAGAAAGCGGTAGACAAAATAAAAGCCGGCATATGATGCTACATACAAATTTGTTTCTGCTTATATGTAAACTTTATTAATAGGAGATATTGCCATAACAACAATGGCGGTTGCTTTCGGAAGATATATATCATTTATACCGGATCCTGTATGGAGTGAGGAGATAGTTCTCACATTTATGGCATATATGGCAGTGCTTTCAGTGCGCTTGCACAAGAAGAGGCACATATCAGGATGACGGCTTTGATCCGTATCTGCCGAAGAGAGTGTAAGATTTTTGGATGTGCTTTCAGATGTTGCGGTTTTGATACTTGCAGTGGTAATGATAGGTAGGCTGGAAATACGCTACGAAGATTGGTGCAAAGGGTACTGGGTAAGCATGCCCGGACTCCTCAAAAATTCTGGCAGTACTTCCTGATACCCTTAGCAGGTGTTGCAATGTTAATATTTGAGCTTTGAGGCACTTTATAACTCATATAAAGGCTATTTAGCTTAAAAAGAAGATTCAAAGGAGGTGCAGGCATGAGTACAGGAGTAGCACTGCTATATTACTTATAAGCTGTAATGATATTTTAGCGTTTCCCGACTGCATGCGCAGGTGCACTTATCTTTGCTCTGCCTTTTGGCACAGGGACAACCGCTTTCAACAATATGTCAGCAGATGGTTAAGGGTATTTCATCATTCTCACTGCGATGGCGGTACCGTTCTTTATAACAATGGGTTGCCTTATGGGAAGCGGCAGGTATACTGAGAAAACTTATTGCACGGCAAATGCCTGTGTAGGCTGGATGCGTGGAGGTATGGCGATGGTTAATATCGTGGCTTCATACTTTTTGGAGGAATTTGCAGTCTGCAGCGCGTGATACGAGCATCACTCGGTTCAATTCTTATACCCATGATGGTGGATCAGGATATGATGCGGATTTTTCCACAGCGGTTACAATTACATCATCATGTGAGGGACTTTTGGTACTCCTTCACATAACATGAGTTATATACGCTACCACAGCAGGCGGTGTATCGGTAGGGAAGCTTATTCCTTGCAGGATATATTCCGGGCATTGTTTGCAGGTATCACTGCATGATCAGGTTCATATATATTTCAGTGAGAAAGAATTATCCAAAGGGTGAGAAGTTTCTCAATGAAAGGTGCTTTTTAAAAGCAGCTCAGCGCATCATTCTCGGGCATTGGCGGCAGTGCTTATCGTAGTTGTAGGTGTAGTAGGCGGTGTGTATTACAGTACAGAGTCGGCAGCCTATTGCGGTTATCTACAGCCCTATTGTCAGCGTATTTCATATATAAAGGTCTTGACTGGAAGGGTGTATGGAAAGACTTTCGACGAATGTGTAAATACATTGTCGATAGTACTTATCCTATTTCCAACATCAAGTATCTTCGGATATTGCCCACAACACTTCATGTTCCGGATATGGCTGCAAGTGCAATCACAGGATTTACAAACAATCCTATAATGCATTACTACTTAACCTTATTTTGCTTATACTCGGATGTATCATGGATATGGCGCCTATCATACTTATCGCCACACTTTCTATACTTCTTCCTATTGCAAACTCTATAGAATCGGACCGATACAGTTCGGTATCATGGTTATCTTAAACTGCGTATAGGGTCTTTCACCACCGGTCGGAGGCGTACTCTTTATCGAGCTCGCCGTAGCAAAACTGCCTATGGAAAAAGGTGGTAAAGGCAACATTGCCATTCTATCTGTGTATGATAATTACACTTTTACTTATAACATTTATACTGTTATAAGTTTGGGACTTCCAATGCTTTTTGGGAAGTTTATAAATAATAAAATATATTTTAAAGAAGTTTGCAAAACTAGTACGAAACGTCCGAGCAATACTTGTTAAAACAGTGTATACACATAGTACAAATTTGTTAAAAGAGATGACAATGAATTAAACAGCTGTGTTTTAAAAGACAGAGTCATTAAGTCAGATGACAATAATATTAAAATATATTTTGGAGGAAAATATGAGCAAGATAGTAGTTGTTGGAGCAAATCATGCGAGGTACTTGTGCAATCAATACAATCACAGGGTTTAATGAGGGAGATGAGGTAGTAGTATTCGATCAGAACTCAAATATCAGCTTTTCTAGGTTGTGGTATGGCACTTTGGATAGGTGGTCAGATATCAAAGCCGGACGGACTTTTCTATTCAAACAAGAAAAAGCTTGAGTCTCAGGGTGCAAAAGTAAATATGAACAGTAGGTTGAGAGAATAGACTTTGATAAAAAGTTTGTATGTGCAACTTTAGAGAACGGTCAGAAAGTAGAAGAAAGCTATGACAAAGTTGATACTGGCTACAGGTTCACTTCCTATAGTACCACAGATACCGGGCAGGACTTTGAGAATGTTCAGCTTGTAAAGCTTTTCCAGAATGCCGAAGAAGTAATTAAAGAAGCTTGAAAATCCTGATATCAAGACAATTGCGGTAGTAGGTGCAGGGATACATCGGAGTGGAGCTTGCAGAGGCATTTGAGAGACATAATAAGAAGGTAATAGTCGTTGATATAGCAAAGACTTCACTTTCAAAGTTACTATGATCCTGAGTTCAGTGCACTTATGGATAAGAACCTCTCAGATCACGGAATTAAACTTGCTTTCGGTGAGACCGTAAAGGAGATTAAGGGTAACGGCAAGGTAGAGGCCATAGTAACAGATAAGAATGAATATCAGTGTGATATGGTTATTCTTGCTATCGGATTCAGACCTAATACAGAGCTTGGAAAAGATTATCTTGAAACAATGTCAAACGGTGCATATATCGTTGATGAAACTCAGCAGACAAGCAAGAAGGATGTATATACAATCGGGCGACTGTGCAACAGTACTTTTCACAATTCTACAGGAGAGAAGTATATATGCGCTTGCAACAAATGCTGTACGTTCGGGAATTATAGCCGCATATAATGCCTGCGGCAAGAAACTTGAGACCATCGGTGTTCAAGGGTCAAATGCTATTTCAATTTATGATTTAAAACTTGTATCTACAGGACTCAGCGAACAGAAGGCAAAGCAGCTTGGTATGGATGTGCTTTCCACTTCATTTGAAGACTTACAAAAAGGCAACATTCATTGAAACAACAAAATCTACAGGTAAAACATAAAGATAGTATATGATGCAAAGACAAGAGTTATACTTGGAGCACAGATGGCATCTACATATGATATGTCAATGGGTATACATATGTTCTCACTTGCAATACAGGAGAAGGTAACTATAGATAGCTCAAATTGCTTGATATATTCTTCCTTCCACATTTCAATCAACCATATAATTACATCACAATGGCTGCATTATCCGCAAAAATAAAAACTTAGAGTAAACGAAAAAGGGGCATATTTGATATGCTCCCCTTTTTATCGAAGTGTGTTAATTATTATTTATTTTTAGCAAGTTTTTGAACTCGTCCGCTACGAACTGAACTTTTGTACCGATAATAACCTGTACGGCAGTCTTTGAAGGTCTGATAACTACCTGCAACACCTGCGGATTTAATCTTCTTTTCATCAACCTTTGTATAGTCTTTGATCTCAAGGCGAAGTCTTGTGATACAGTTATCAATAGATGTAAGGTTTTCAGGACCGCCTACACCTTCTAATATAATAGCTGCAACTGCAGTAAAGTCATCATTAGCTAAAACTGCTTTTTCTTCTTCCTCATCATCCTCTCTACCCGAGTCTTTAAAGTCAAACTTTGTGATAACGAAAGCGGAAGATTGCATAGTAGATAGTACCGTAAACCACGCCGATTGGAACCCAAAAGAAGTGGATTTTGTGCAAACGGAGCCTTAAAGCTGAGTACCCAGTCAACAAGACCTGCACTGAAGTTAAATCCTGCTCTTATAGGAAGAAGTGAAGCTACAGCAAGTGAAATACCTGTTAAAACAGCGTGGATAAGGTAAAGTACCGTGCAGGAACATGAAATGCAAACTCAAGAGGCTCTGTAACACCTGTGAAGAATGATGAAGAGCTGCAAGCATAAAGACCGTAAGCGGCTTTCTTCTCGCATCCTTAGCTGTGTGATACATAGCAAGTAGCAGTGCCAGGGAAGACCGAACATCATTACAGGAAGAATCTACAACATATGCATACCTGTCTGTCCAGAGAACACCCGCCTTCTGCGCTTCCCCCAGAATTTACCGATATCATTGATACCTGCAACATCAAACCAGAATACTGAGTTAAGTGCATGGTGAAGACCGAATGGAATTAAAAGTCTGTTGAGGAAACCGTAGATACCTGCACCTACAGCACTGCTGCTGAGAATCGCCTCACCAAAAGCTACAATGCTCCATAAACAAGAGGCCAGATAAAGAATAAAACAATAGCTGCAATAAGTGAAAATCCTGCAGTAACGATAGCCACGCTTCTCTTACCGCTAAAGAAAGAGAGTGCGTCAGGAAGCTTTGTTGTTTTAAACTTATTATAGCAAGCTGCACCTATAAGACCACAAACAATTCCGATAAACTGAGTCTGTGTTCTACCGAAAGCTGCAGGAACAGCATCAGCTTCAACACCTGTAAAACACTAGCTACAGAACCCTTTGATAAAAAGAGTTGTGATAACAAGCCATGAAAACAAGACCTGCAAGTGCTGCGGCACCGTCACCGTCATCACTCATACCTACAGCAACACCTATGGCAAACAAAATAGCCATAGTTGTCGATGATAGCACCATTCGCCTGCCTTTAAAAAGGAAAGCCGCTACTACTATTATTTCCACCCCAACCGGTAGGATCGATCCAATAACCGATACCCATTAAAATCGCGCCACAGGAAGGCAGGCCACAGGAAGCATCAAAGACTTCCCAAGTCGTTATAAATACTTCATAAAAATTTCTCCTTATTATTTAAGATCATCCCTTTGCCGGCCGGTCAAGAGAAAATTTATTATTTTTGGTATTACTACCAATATTTCACTGTCACTATTCACAGCTTTATCTGTGATACTTTCAACAGATTTAAAATCCATAGTGTTGCAAACAAGCATCATGGTTATGGTATTTAAATCCTGCTGATTTTATCTTTTCAAGATCGCCTGTATAAGCGGATCTTTTTGCTTTAACTCTGTCTCCTGCTTTTACAAAGGAAGAGATCCTTCACCGTTCATCTCTTTACCGTATCAAGACCTGATATGCATGAGAAATTTCCTCACCGGTATCGGCTAATATACTGACAGCATGTAAGGTCTCAAAAACCATAGTCTACCTACCGTCAGCAGGAGAGGTTACAAGACCGTCGTTTGGAACGGTGCTACTCCCTTTTCCAAGCATCTCTGATGAAAAATGTCTCATCAGGAACCTCTTTTATAGAAACACTTTTTCCAGCTCATAGGGCTGAAAAATGTATTTTTCTTCTTACTAAATCGAACATATATTTTACTCCTCTGCCATAGTTACTCTTTTTATATGAATTGCCAAAGTAGGTCATTTCCATTCTGGTTATCTTTTGAACGGGTTTCAACTCTATATATTCTGCAATTCTTTTTCCGCATTCAAATTCTTCGGATATTTTTCTTTCATCATATCCTCAAAAATCGTATCATCATCATGTAGCATTTCATTTCTACAAGTCTTTGAATAAGAAACTTTTACGTGAGTTAACAAATCTTTCATAGTGGATAGAATTTTCATTAAGCTCCACATTCAATTCACTCTTTTACAATATCCATTATATCTCTCTATAAGATGTGGAAGGCTCAAAAGTCTCCTTCATATGAGTGCTGTACTGCGCATTTACAAAATGAAAGTGCAATAAAAGCCTGCCTCCGAATCCGGAAGGAAGAGTCCTATTCTATCATTTATGAGTCTGAGAGTATAGAGTCCAAGCGCATATTCCTGAGGATAAAAATCTTTTGATTTCCCACATCGAGCATTCTCGGGAGTCATACCTCTTTAAATCGTCTCAATAGCAAAATTCACATGGTCAGCAGAGTAAGATAAATGCTTTGGCTGAGCTTTTAGCTTTTTCACATTGATTGCATATGAAATGACATCATCAGTAGAGTTATTCTTTCAATAGGGGAATATCAGCAATCATATCCTGAAACTTTAGAAGCATTTCATTTTCCTTTGATACGAAATACCTTTTCTCTTCAGACTCCGATAGAGATATCCTCTGCCAAAGCCTATACCCTTACCCATGGCAATAATTTCCTTGTTTTATGGTCATGGGTCAAGACGATATTATTATTTATAATTTTTCAATGATCATCGCACCACTCATAAAGCAATACCAAATAAACCATAGTACTATGGTAAATTCGGTCTTGCCTGCGTCTCAGTAACAATCCTAAAATATTAGAATTTATGTAAAGTATTATGACATGAATTCTTAGATGATAAATCAATCAGCAAAATGTGAGGAATTATATTTGTAAGTGGGAGATAATAGATAAAGAATCGAGAAAATAGTGATAAACAGCAAAAATTAAAGTATTAATATATTGCTAATAAACACATTTAAAAAGCTAAAATATTTAATATAATAATTCGTAAAATCTATGTATTTATATCAGGAGGAATATGCTGAGAAAACTGAAAAAGAGGTATATAGAGGCAAATATGCTTTTGCCGAAAAATATGGTCTAGTGACATGTTACATGGGGAAATGTATCGGGCATTGATGAAAGTGGAAAATACTTTGTAATAAAAAGCCAAGGGACAGAGAGTAGACAAACTTACACCTGAGGATATGGTGGTAATGGACCTTGACGGCAAACCAGTGTGGGAAGGAAGATATAATCATCATCCGATACAAAGACACTCTTATACTTTATCAAAACTTTAAGAGATATAGGTGGAGTTGTACACACACATTCACCCTATGCAACAGGATTTGCACAGGCAGGAGCGACATTGCCTGTATGGGTACTACACAATGTGACTATTTCTATGGAGATATTCCATGTGGAGGCATCTTACAAAGGAAGAGCTTGACGAGGATTATGAGCTTAAATACAGGTAAGGTGATAGTAGAAACTTTCAAAGAAAAGAAATATCGATCCTGTATATATACCCGGGATGTATATGCCATAGCCACGGGTCCTTTTGCATGGGAGAGAGGATGCATATACGGCAGTACATAATGCGAGTGGTAATGGAAGAAGTTGCAAAGATGAATTTGTTTGCACTAGTATAAATCCGGATGCGAAGAAAGCATCCGAAATATTTACAGGATAAGCATTTTTGAGAAAGCATGGTAAGAATGCCTATTATGGCAACTAGGGGAATATGGAAGTAAAAAGATAATAGAAACCGGAGATATATTCTTAGAATTGAGTTTGGATCTACAAGAATAAAAGCTGTGATTGACTGATGAAAACGGAGAAGTACTGGGTACAGGTATACATGACTGGGAAAAACAGCTCATAGACGGGCATTTGGACATATCCGCTTGAGGAGATACTTTCAGGACTTTCAAGCTGTATGCCAGTATAAAGTCAGGATATAAAAAGAAAAGTATGGAGTGACTATAAAGCAGATAAAAATACATGGGTATAAGTGCTATGATGCATGGATATATGGCATTTGATAAGAATATGAATCTGCTTTTTCCTTTTTCAAACTTGGAGAAATTCAAATACTGAAGAAGCTGCAAGGATTTAAGTGAAAGCTTTAAGTTCAATATTCTGCTCAGATGGACAATAGCACATCTGTATCAGAGAATACTTGATAAAGAAGAGCATGTTGAGAAGCTTAATTTTTGTTACAACATTGTCATCATATATTCACTACCTGCTTACCGGTGAAAAGAATATAGGTATAGGCGATGCTTCCGGTATATTCCCTATAGATTCACTTGCTATGGATTACGATGCATCAATGCTTGATATATTTTGAAGAAAAATAGCGGATAATAAATTTTCATGGAAAATAAGAGATATATTGCCAAAGTAATGGTCGCAGGAGAGAAGGCAGGTGTACTCACAAAAGAAGGAGCAAGCCTTTTTAGATAAGGACGGAGACTTACAGAGAGGAAGTATACTTTGCCCACCTGAGGGTGATGCAGGTACAGGAATGGTAGCAACCAACTCTATTAAAGAAAAAGGTACCGGAAATATGTCTGCAGGTACAAGTGTGTTTGCAATGCTTGTACTTGATAAGAAACTTAATGATTACTATGAGGAAATAGATATGGTTACTACACCGACGGATATCCGGTGGCTATGTCACATGCAAATAACGGTACAAGTGATTTGAATGCCTGGGTTGGTTTATTTAGAGAATTTTCAAAGCTTTTCGGTATAAATATTTCAGATGGAGAATTGTTTGAAAAACTCTATACAAATTCATTAAACGGTAGTCCAGACTGCGGAAATCTGATGTCATTCGGATATTTTTCAGGAGAGGTATTACTAAAGCTAAATGAAGGAAGACCTTTATTTTTACGAAGCCCTAAGAGTGAGTTCAATCTGGCAAACTTTATGAGAGCACATCTATACAGCTCACTTACAGCAGTTAAAGTGGGGCTTGATATCTTAACAGAGAAAGAGAATGTAAAGATAAAGAAAATGATGGGGACATGGAGGACTGTTCAAAAACAAAAGGAGTTGGACAAAGATATCTCTCTGCTGCCATCAATGCACCTGTAGAGTGCTTGATACTGCAAGTGAAGGAGCGGTGCGGAATGCATTGCTGGCATTGTATGTTAATTCAGCGCGGATAAGTACATACTGGATGAGTGTCCGAAAAGATGTGCACAAAAACACCGAAGTGAGATTATGGCTGATAAAAAGGATGTGGAAGGATTTAAGACCTTTACACAGAGATATCTGAATGCTGTGGATATTGAAAGGTTGAGCGTGGAAAAATTCGCTGAATAAAAATGCAAAGCTCAAAATAGTGGAAAAAGTAAATACTTAGATGAACTGGTGGTTGTGAGCAAAATTTTGTTACAGCCACATTATTTTAATAATATGTTATGCTACCCACACCCTTACAGAATTAGGTATCGAATTGTAGATACTGTTTCAGCTTCGCGTTCTGATGAAGTGGAAGTTGAATTATTGTTGTATTTGAAGATAGGGCATGCGATCGAGGTAACACTCATAAATTCAACATGAACTTTGAAAGTTTTCTCAATATTTCCATATTAATCACATCTTTAATATTTTCAAATATACCGGTTTTTATACTTCATAACAGTATGCATTTTATCAGCAAATTTTCCTGTTATTTTTAATATTATAAATTGATTTATAAAGTCAAAAATTAATTCTAGGCTTACTTAAAATAAGTATTAACGGTTCCTGAACTTTAAGTAATTATAAAAATGCATGAGCAACTATTATAGCAGTAAGTATTGGAACAGGAATTTTCGTTACCACGATATCTCTGGATAAAAGTGCTGACAAAGTAGGAAAGGATGCCACGATGGATATGTGTTCTATATTATTTAACATGTTTGACATGAATAACTCTAATTTTAGTATAAATATGAAAGAAAATATGATATTTTAAAATATGAAAATGATTGACTAAGGAGGGTAGTAGATAAAAATGCATAAAAATAAAAACTACATTATTTGAGATTACATGTTCTTTTCTTTTTGGTTATCACCTTTTTCCAGCCTAGTCCTTGGGGTGTATTGCTTTAATACCTTGGGTCAATATATTAGTCAACAAATTGATTTTTACCAAGAACAAAATCTAAAGCAAATCGGAAAAACCCTGGACAGCTATGGTGAGAATATTCAAACGACTCAACGCATTCTTACAGGCATGGTAATAGAACAGGAATTGTTTCAAAAGGGTACAGGACCAGAGGACAAAAAGAATGCACTGTATTCCCAGAATATTGAAAATGTATTAAGGAATATACGTAGAACAAGTCCCAATCATCAGCAATATTTTTCATGGTGATGAGGAGGATACTATACATCTGGCAGTTTTTTCTAAAGGAGACTCTAGTACAAAAGCCATGGTATCAGGAGGTATTTTTATCCAGGGAAAATACAGTTTACAATGTACAGCGACATAAGGCAGACTATCAAGTGTTTTTGGTGAGGGGTCCTGAGGTTATTTCCTTGGTCAAAAAGATTATCAGTCCCAAATGATGCCAAAACCATAATTTGGTGTGATTATGGTGGATTGGATGTTCGTTTACTGGAGGAGACTCTTGGAAGTCATACATTTGATGATGATTACTTTGATACTTTTACGAAACCAATGAAGGAGAGAGTTTTGGAAAGTATCTGTGGAAGGAAAACTATACGCAGGAGGATATAAAAAGTTGTAAAATGTCTGGATAGTGGAAACAGGTGTAGAGACAAAGGGCGGATTTTTGAAGAATTTTCTTTGCACCGATATGGAGTGAAAGTTATGATTGGAAAGCTTTGAGGCTGTGGTTTCTAAAGGAAAAATTTTCAGGAGTCAGGTTTTTAATAGCAGGGGAACCTTTTATGGGATTACTCTTTTTGACATTGCTGTTTTTCAGCAGTACTTTCCTATTTGTTGGCCAGAAGGGATAACTACGCCCTCATGCAAAGGCTTTTGACCCATATGGAGGAGTTTTTCGAAGAGAGATTTTTCATGTTCGGGCAAAAGAGGATGGGAATCAGGGATATTTTTGGCTTTATCCAAAGGGTTTTAACAAGATGTCCCGGCGTATCAGGCATTTAATGGAAGACTTAAGGATTAAGGAACATGAAAGTGCTAATGCAAGGCTAAAGGGAACTAGGCCCAGATTAATCCTCATTTTCTTTATAATACGCTGGAAACTATTCGCAGTCTGGCTCTTCGAAACGGTGTGGAAAGTATTGCCGATATAGCCAAGTCTATGGCTTTGATTTTCCGCTATTGTATCAACAGCCGAGATGAGGTGGTAACTTTAAGAAGGAGCTTGCACATGTAAAAGCTATATTAATATTCAAAAAATACGTTATAAAAACCGATTACAGGTATCTTTTTATGTGGATGAAGAATTGTTGGATAACTGCATCATTAAGATCTTAGTGCAACCTCTGGTTGAAAATGCTATTTATCATGGTATTGATCAAAAAAGAGAAGGCGGTAAAATTTCCATATTTTGTCACAAATCGCCTGAAGGTGTAGAAATTGCTGTTGAAGACAATGGTATGGGAATGAAGCCGGAGGATGTTTGCACAGTTTACAAAAACAGTTGCATGAGTGTCAGGGTGAGCATTTGGGAGATAGCATAGGTCTGAAAAATGTGGATTCAAGACTAAAGCTTTACTATGGCAGAGAAAGGGGATTGCATATAGAAAGTGTATACGGACAGGGAACCAGGGTTTCCTTTGATATTCCATTTGTAATGTACAGTGAAGAAGACAGGCGGAAGGAAATGCAGACCGGCAGTATATTTGCAGAAAGGTGGGAAGATGTTTAAAGCTGTTATTGTGGATGATGAGGAGGATATACGTTATTTGATTCGCTATTTGGTGGAGTAAGCACAAGGTAGAAATTGTGGGGGAGGCTAATGATGCCCTGAGCGGCATTGCTCTTTGTGAAAAACTAAAGCCGGAGATCCTTTTTGCAGACATACGTATGCCCGGGATGGAAGGGCTGGAGATGATAGGGAGGATTAAGCAAAGTTTGCCTGATATGCAGTCTATTATTATCAGTGGCTATAGCTATTTTTCATATGCACAGGAGGCATTGCACAGAGGAGTTTGCTGCTATTTATTAAAAACCTTTGGAGGAGGATTTGTTGGATGAAGCTCTTAAAAAGGTACAGAGGGATTTTGGAGACTAAACAAAAAGAACTTCTGCATCAAAAGAGAATAAAATGCAGAGTTAAAAAGCTTCAAAGTTATTTGGAGACTCCAAGGGATACAGGGTAACAGAAAGGAACCAATTCAAAGGGCAATTGAATACATCCAAGAGAAATTACATGCAGGATATCACTTTGGAGGAGGTAGCGGGGTGGTTTTAGCATCCTACTTATTTTTCAGCGTTATTTAAAAAGGAGATGGGGCAAAGTTTTTGTGGTATATACCAATGGTCTTAGGATGGAGAAAGCGGGAAGACTTCTATGTGAAGGGGGATTAGGGCAGTAGAAGTCTCTCCATATGCTTGGGTTTCAGAGATGTAAGCTATTTTAATCGGGTATTTAAAAATATTTTGGAAAATCTCCACTTGAATAAAGAAGGGAGAGAAAAGGAAAGATAAGAGATTAAGTTTAGGGCGTCAATATTCTTAAAAATATGAATATTGGCGCCTATCTAAGAATTATGCAAATAGTAATACAAATCTATACGCTATCAAAAGATATTAACTGAAAGATGTTAAATTAAAATGGGATTAAATAGCATAAAAAGTACAAAATAATCTAAAGAATATTCTATTGTAAATAAGATGAAAAAAATTAAAGTAAATAATATAGAAATAAGGCATAAGTATTGAGACAATTTGCCTAGTTTTTCATTTGGACGTGCTCATTTATAGGAGGAAATATGAAAAAGGAAAGATCAAGGATTCAATTTGGTATTATTGTAAGTAGCAGAAATTTTTTCCTATGGAACTGGCAAAAAAGGAAGGGAAGCCATTTTGGAAAATGAAGGAAATGGGCTTTGGATGCATCATTTTATCTCCGACAGAAACTCCCTTGGGTGTGGTTGAAACTCACCAAGATGCAAAAATGTGCAGAACTTTTTGCAAAAACATCGGGAGGAAATTGACGGTATTATAATTGTTTTACCTAATTTCGGGGGATGAGGCGGCGGTGACGGAGGCCATAGTTCGCTCAGGGCTTAGGGTACCTGTACTGGTACAAGCCTGTGACGATGAGAAAGATAAGTTGGATCTTTCACACCGCAGGGATTCTTTTTGTGGCAAATTATCCGTATGCAATAATCTTTACCAGAACCGAATTCCATTTACCGATACCACTTACCATACCTGCAGCATTGACAGTCGGGAATTTACGCTGGATGTGGAGAATTTTGCCGGAGTCTGTAAAGTGGTGCGGGGGTTAAAAAATCTGAGGGTTGGAGCTATCGGAGCCAGACCGTCAGCCTTTCGTACAGTTAGATATTCGGAAAAGCTTTTGCAGGAAGCGGGTATTACTGTGGAAACCACAGATTTATCGGTTATTTTGGCTTTAGCCGGGGAAAAAATGAAGGATTCCTGAGTTAGGGATGTGATGGAGAGTATCCGCCTCTATGGAAATATGGCTTTTTGAAGTCAGTGAGGAAAAAGTTACGAAAACAGGCGGGCTTTTTTTTGGCAGTGAAGGATTGGCTGGAGGAGAATGATTGTCAGGCCAGTGCTATTCAGTGCTGGGACTCTTTGGAAAAAAATTATGGAATTGCATCCTGTCTTGCCATGAGCATGATGGGAGAGATGGGAATGCCTAGTGCCTGTGAAATGGATGTTATGGGGGCGGTTAGTATGGCGGCTCTCAATCTGGCTTCAGGAAAGCCGTCAGGATATCTGGACTGGAATAACGGATTTGCAGACAATAGAGATCGGTGCATGATGATTCACTGTGCCAACTATCCAAAAAGTTTTTGGGTATGGAACCTGAAATCGGTAATCTTGGACATACTTTCATTGGCTTTTGGGTGAGGAAAACTGCTTTTTGGAGCATGTAAGGGGTTATTGTTCGGGTCTATTCACCTTTGCAAAAATCAGTACAGATGATTTTGGGGAAGAATTAAAGCCTATGTAGGAGAGGGAGAATTTGTACATGAAGATATTTCCACTCCGGGAGGTCCGGGAGTAGTGGAAATAAAGGGTATGCAAAAGCTTATGAAGTATATTTGTCAAAAATGGATTTGAGACATCATGTGGCTATGAATCGCTCCCACACAGCGAGGAATTTTAAAAGAGGCCTTTTGAAAAATATATGGGATGGGAGGTGATCATCATGAATAAAATGTGGAAAGCAAGAAATATCAGAAAAACACAGGTTATACAGTATCCGAAAAAGTGTAGAAAAAGTGGGATATTTTTGAAATCACATTGTATTCTCACATTAAATACGAAAATCCTTTCCGTCAGGTATCTCTTTGGGGAGAGTTTAAAAGTGAGGAAACATGTGAAAAGGTGTGGGGATTTTATGATGGGGAAGGAAGATGGAAGATCTCGATTTATGCCACAGGAAACAGGTGAATATGCATTTTACATTTTTCCAATGATCCGAATATGAATGAACATAGTGAAAGCTTCATCTCTTTGCCCGCAGGTGAAAATAATCATGGACCGGTATATCTGAATAAAATCCTGCATTTTTCATATGCTGACGGTACCCCGTTTTTTGTACTGGGAACCACAGCTTACGGTTGGACCTACAGACCTTATGACATAAGGACAAAAACCCTGGAATCTTTTGAGAAGTACAAATTCAACAAAATCCGAATGCTGTTAACTCCGAAATATTATCAGGGAGAGGATGGAGATGTGGACATTTCTTATGAGCCTGAATGCTATCCCTTTTGAAGGAAAACCGGAAATTTTGATTTTGAGCGTTTTATTCCTACCTATTTTCAAAACTATGAACGCTGCCTTTTTAGATCTTAAAAAGCGTGGAATAGAAGCGGATGTGATTTTGTTTCATTTTTATGATTTCGGACATTTTGGTATTGACCAAATGGACGAAGAACAGGCCCTTTTCTATTTGCAGTATGTGATTCGTCGCTTTAGTGCCTTTAGGAATGTGTGGTGGTCCTTGGCAAATGAGTATGATGTATCTGTGGAAGCAGACAGTGACGGGGGAAGTATGGTACGCACCAGAGTAAATCGAAGAAACTGGGATGTAATAGGGGAATACATTAAGGCTAATGATCCTTATCAGCACCCACGCTCAATTCACAATTATCCTTCGGGGGAGATTTATCCCAATCGTAGCTGGATGACACATGTATCTTATCAGCATCCGAATACCTACCAACTTTTGATGGATTTGAAAAGGCGTTATCAAAAGCCCGTGGTGAATGATGAATACCAGTATGAGGGGAATGTAAAGTATGAGTGGGGCAACAGTACCCCGGAGGAAGTGGTTTTTTCACACTGGCTGTCCTTTATGGCAGGTGGATATGCTACTCATGGAGAGGCTATTAAAATAAAGAATAATCGTGATATTTTCTGGACCTATGGAGGGGAGATTACAGGGGAGAGTGCAAAGAGAATTCGATTTTTAAAAGAGATTGCTTTGGGATGCTCTTTTCAGGAGATGAAGCCGGATTGGAGAAACACCGACGGTATAAATTACTTTTTCGATTTCAAAAGAAGATATGGAGTACCTTTTGTTTTTTTCGGTACAGATATGCCCTGTAAAAAGAATCTATCCGGGGAATGCCGAAAACCGGATTTTTATAATTATCGTGTGGAAGTGTTTGATGTCTGGAACTGTAAAAATACAGAGTATGAAATTCATAAACAAACAGCGTTTGTTCCTGCCAAGTGGAAGGCGGTGAAACTTACGGCAATATAAGGAGGAAGTATGGCAAAAATATCTGGCGGGACTTGATTATGGCACCGGAGGTGCTCAAAGGCTTGTATCATTGATGAGGAGGCAAGGGTTCTCTCATATGCTTATCGTGAGTATCCTATAATAGTGGAGCATCCGGCTGGTCGGAGCATGACCCCTTGGTTTATTGGGAAGCGGCTTATGAACTGTTGAAAAGAATGTATTCAAAAGGCAAAAAAGTAGTTCCAAAGGAGATTGCGGCAATTGCTGTCTCCTCCGCCCTACCCTGTTTGGTGATGCTTGATGAAAAGGGAGTACCTATTCAAAAAGCTTATAATCTTATGGATAAAAGAGCATGGAGGGAAGCAAAGGAATTGATGGAAAAATCCCAGGGAAAAGAGCAGATATTTGCCCTTTCGGGTAATCGACTGGAGGATCATCCTTCCATCGTAAACCTTCTGTGGGAAAAAGAAAAACCGTCCTGAGGATTTCGCTCGAATTAAAAAGTAAATACTATTGACGGATATATCCGTTATAAGTTGTGTGAAAGTCATACAACAAATCATTCCTGTGGAGTATTTTTGATGGATATGATATTAGAAAAAACAGTTTTGATAAGACACTTCTGTTAAATCTGGGGTATTAATCCGGATTGGATGCCCGGAAATCTATAGCTGTGAGGATATTGTGGGAGAGGTGAATAAAACAGCAGCCAAGGACACAGGTTTATCACCGGGAACTTTGGTTAGTGCCGGACAATGCGATTTTAATGCGGGCTGTATTGGAGCGGGACTTTTCAGAGAGGGAGATATAAATATGAATTTGGGAACTTGCGGTAATTTTGGAGTTATTCACAAGGACAGTAACTTTCTGGACACAATGCTGGCCTGTGCCTTTACAGCAAATTCCAATAATACATATATTACCATTCAACCACTACCACAGGTGGAGGAGCCATTCGTTATCTGCGAGATTTCTTTCGGGGATGCGGAAAAATCATTGGAAAAACTCACAGGAATGAGTGCTTACACAATGATGGATATGGAAGGAGAAAGAATTTCACCGGGTAGCGAGGGGCTACTCATACTCCCATATCTTGTGGGAGAACGAACCCCATTATGGAACAGCAAGGCCAGAGGGGTAGTATTCGGTATGTCTTTCACCATACCAAGGGGCATATGATAAGGAGCAATGATGGAGGGTGTGGCCTATGCTTTGTACTCATCTTTTCTTTTAATGAAGGAGTCAGGGAAAAACCATGGGAAATGCATTATTTTTAATGAGGGAGGAGCATCCAGCAGACTATGGAGAAAAAATAATCACTGATGTGTTTGCAGTTCCAACCGCCATGGTGGAAAAACCGAGTGGGAGCTCCTTTACGGTGATGCAATTCTTGCGGGGGTGGCAGCAGGTGTATTTCCGGATTATCAGATTGCTAAAGATAAGGCAAACTACATTGATCCCATTGAACCTAATGAAAAGAATCACCAAATTTATATGGAGTATTACAGGTTGTTTGAAAAGCTCTACCGTGATGTTAAGGATGATTTTTCTATTTTAGCAAGGATTGTGAAAGGAGGAAAACTATGATAGTGCCACTTGCAGCAATGCAAAAGGATGCTAGGAAAAAAGGATATGCGGTGCCACATTTTCTTGGGGCAAATTTTGAAATGACACTGGCTGCACATAGAGGCGGCTAAAGAGTGTGGTTCACCATTGGCTTTGGGCTTTGCTCCGGAGGTATTTGCCATGATTCCACTGGAGTATGTAGTGCCTATGTTACGGGAAGCTGCAGATAGAGCCACTGTGCCCGTGTCCATTCAACTGGAGCATGGAACAGGGTATGAAATATTGGCAAGAGCCATTTCTTTGGGAATGCAGTCCGTGATGTTTGACGGATCACATTTGCCTGTGGAGGAAAATACACAAAAAACCAAGGAAATTGTAAAAATGGCACATGCTTTTGGTTGCGATGTGGAGGCTGAGCTGGGCTATGTGGGAGGTTCCGCTCTTTGTGATATTGAGAGCGAAGAAGTCGGGAAACAGATCCCGACATTGTGCTTTGAGTTTATTCAACAAAGTAAGGTGGATTCCCTTGCTATTTCCTTTGGTAATGTTCATGGAAGGTATAGGGGAGAAGCAAAATTAAACTATGCATTGGTGGAAAAAATAGCGGGGATGACGGAAGTCCCCTTGACTATGCATGGAGGTTCAGGTCTTACAAAAAGAACAGTATAAAAAGTATTGAGGCAGGAATCAGTAATATTCACTTTTATACTAATATTACTTTAGGATTGTGGAGGAGTTTGGAAGAACTTGCAGAAACAGTCAGCCGGTGTATCATGAAATCTGTGAGTGCTACAATTGCCTATTTTAAAAAGAGATTCTAAATATTATGGAGATTTGTAAAAGTGCCGGAATGGCATAAGTAGAGGAGAATATGAAAAATGTATTAATTTTAGGGGGACCGGGGAATATCTCCGAATCTACCATTCGTTATTTTTTAGAAAAAAAAGTACCTGTGGGTGTATTGACCCATGCTACCACCGACCTTTTAGGATTGGATGGAAAGATTTCAGTTTTTAGGGGAGACCGAAATGATATAGAGGATTTGATGAGGGTATACAGGGAATTTGATCCTGAGGTTATCATTGATTTTTGTTGCTTTGAGCCAGTTCAAGCCAAAGTGGCTGTGGAGGCGGTAAAGCAGATGCACTGTGCCAGATATATCTTTGTGAGTACGGTGGATGTGTACGGATATCCTCTAAATCGTCTTCCAATGCGAGAATCGGATCCTTGGGGAGAACCGAACTGTCTGTATGCAAAGAACAAAAAAGAATGTGAACAGATTTTTAAGGAGGGATTTGCCGATACATCCACCTCCTCAACAATTGCCAGACCTGCCTATTCAATGGGAAAAACCTTTGCACTGTCTGCTTTTGAGAGAAACAGGGCTAAACATATTGTGGCAAGAATCCGAGAGGGTAAGCCGGTGTATGTTCCGGGAGACGGAAATGCCCTTTTGCAAACCGGATCAGCCTATAATACAGGGCTGATGATTGCCCGTATTGCAGAAAATGATAATTGTAAAGATCAGGATTATACATGCGGACATGATCGTTTGTAATACTCAAGATGAATATATTAAGGCTCTTTGCAAATGTTTTGGGAATGCCTGTCAAAAATCGTGCATATTCAACGGATTTTATGTACAGTCTGGAAAGAAAAAGAGGTGGAGGACAGTATTTTTAAAGGATTTGTCAATCCATAATATTTACTTCTCTGTGGACAAATTTAAACAGGAATTTCAGATTTTGTATGGGGAGTACTCCATGGAGGATGCTGCAAGAGCTTTTTATTGAACATCAGGATAAAAATCGGTACCTTTGATAAGCCGCTTGAGGAGCAGTTTGAGGATAAAGTATTAGAAAAATGGGAAAAGGCCATGGAGGCTTTGAGGCAGGAAATTGACTTTTAGAAAAATACGACAAAGTTCGTAATGTTTTTTATAGAAAATTAATACTAACAGGAGGATGTATGGATAAAACGTTAGAAAGAGCATGGAATTTGACGCCCTGAACAAAGGGAAGAATATGCTAGTATTTGATGCCGGCTTACCGTAAAGCAAGGGGGATTTCCTTTAAAGGGAGCTAAGGGGATTTATCTGGAAGATCAGGATGGCAGAAAGTACATGGATTTTACTTCGGAAATGTTTGCCTGTATTTTGGGATTTGGAAATGAGGAAATAGCAGAGGTGATTTATGAGCAGAGCAAAGGGGCTTACCATTGTGGCTCCTTTACATCAAACAGATCTCTCAGTTACAGTCTGTGTCATAAAATCGCTCAGATTGCGCCTGGAGAATCTGGATCGCTATGTCATTTACCGTAGGTGGGAGGTCCTGCCATTGAATCTGCTATGAAGATCGCTTTAAAAATGTGCCGGGTTCCAGAAATTTTTGTCAGTCTTCAGGGAGGATATCATGGTACCACCTTTTGGTGCGGCAAATGCTACATTCCTAACAAGCAGGTTGCATGAGGGTGGGGAAGCTAATCCGGAATTGTTTCATTTTGCAGGTGTACTTTCCAATAATTGCATTCGTGTGCCTCGTCCCTACCCATATCGCTCTCCATTTTCAGGTAGCGAAGAAGAAATGGCGGAGTATTATGCAAATATGGTAAGAGACACTATTCTCAATGGAGTGCCGGGACCAACCGCAGGAGTGATTATGGAGCCGGTACAGTCTGCAGGAGGACAGATTGAATTTTCTAAATTATATCTGCAAAAAGCTACGTAAGATCTGTGACGAGATGGGAACATTACTGATCTTTGATGAATTTCAAAACATATTGTCGCACAAATCGTTTTCTTTGCAGCTCAGTACTATGATGTGGAGCCGGATATTATCACCTTTGCCAAGGGACTTGGGGAGGCATCCCTGCAGCCGGTATTTTGATCCACAAAAAGACTGCGAGGATTTGAAAACCTTATGGAGGATATGCAGACTTTCCAAAACAACCACATTGCCTATGCGGCTGCCTTAAAAACCATTGAGATAATTGAGCGTGATCATCTTTTAGAAAATGTGGAGACGGTGGGTGCTGCTATTAAAGACAGACTGAAAATTATGCAGGAAAGGTACCCGGAAATTGGAGATATTCGTGGTCCGGGACTGGCTATCGGTGTGGAGATGGTAAAAGAACCCTGAGGTAAGGAGCCTCTTTCCAATGAAACCATGCAAGAACTTTTCAGGCAGCCATTAAGCAGGGACTGTTTTATCAGTTGGCTGAAAATGTAATAAATTAAAAGCCGCCTATTGTGATTACCTTAGAGGAAGCAAATACCGCCATGGATATGCTTGAGGCTTCATTTGAGGCTGTGCTGCGCAAGTAAAAGGAGGAGTATGAAGGCGATTGTAAAATACGGACAGGCAGCCGGAGAGGTGGCACTTAGGGAAATCCCTGAGCCTGTTTGTGGAAAAAAAGAGGTAAAGATTGAGGTTAAAGCCTGTGCTGTTTGTGCTGACAGATTTGCACATTCTGGAGGGAAGTTATCCCTGGGATGTGGGGAAAAGTTCTGGGGCATGAATTTTTCCGGGATAATCCGTGAGGTAGGAGCAGAGGTGACAGGCTTTAAGCCTGGTGACAGGGTGGCCTCCTGTATGGAAGGAGGATTTGGAAAATATTGCGTAAAAGCTTTTGATGACTGGATATTTCACATTCCTGATTCCATCTCATTTGAGGAGGCGGCTCTTTTGGAGCCACTATGTTCTGCAGCCAACAGTGTTGTAAACAAATCCAAAATTTTGCCCGGAGATGTAGTTTTAATCGAAGGCCCGGGAGCTATAGGTCTGTTTGCAATGCAGATAGCAAAGCTTTCCGGAGCTATAACGATTCTGACAGGAATTACAAAGGATGGAGGCAGGATGCAACTCGCAAAGGAGTTGGGCTGTGACTATACTTTGGATGTACAAAGAGAAAATCTTCAGGAACTTGTTATGAATTTGACGCAGGGACGTGGGGTAGATACTGTGATTGAATGTACAGGCAGTCAAGCCGGACTGGATACAGGATTGGCACTTTTAAAGACTGCGGGACAGCTCACACAAGTGGGAGTGTTTGGAAAGCATCCTCAGATAGATTTGGGGAGGGTGGTATATCACAGTCAGAAAATTATCGGAAGCATTGCCTTTGACAGAGAAACATGGAGGCGATGTATTGATCTTTTAGATAGAAAACAAGTGCATGTACAGGAAATTATTTCACATACTTTTCCTTTAGAGGAGTGGGAAAAAGGGATTTGAAGTTACAAAAAATCAAGAGGGATTGCGTGTTTTGTTAATTCCCTAAAGGAGGAAATTTATGGCTTTACAGATAAAAAAGAAATATCTTTTAACCTTTACATTATGCTTTGCAATGCTTGGAACGGCTTGCGGTGCTAAAACAAATGGAAGTTCTGTGACAGGAGCCGGTGGCGAGGGAGCAGCCGGGAGCAGTCAGCCTGTAACTATTCGTTTCGCACATGGTTGGTCTCCATCCGGGGATACCGCAGTGGGAGCAAAGTTTGTGACAGATTTTGCTCCAGTCTCATAAAGACAGTATAAATCTGGTGGAAGAGGTTGTGCAGAGATGAGATGCTCACAAAAAAATCAAGGTGGATATTGCAGGAGATAATTTGCCGGATGCCTGGATGTACTGGGGTTCTGTGGCAGACAGCGGAAATTTAATCAAATCAGGACTTTTGGCAGATGTGGGAGAGTACTTTAAAAGAGTCGGAAAAAGTAAAACCAAAGTGATTATCCTGACGCAATGTTTGATTCATTCAGGTTTAACGGAAAGATTTACAGGATTCTGACTGAGTCCTATGTAGGATTTTGGTTCTGTAATAAGGAATTATTTGAAAAAGTACAATTTGGAGTATCCCACTACATATGAGGAACTGTTGGAAGTTTCTAAGGTGTTTAATGAAAACGGCATTGTACCGTTGGCTATGGGTTCAAAGGCCGGAAATCCAGCCCACTTTTTCTTTAGCGAACTGTTCTGTCAATATGCCGGGGCAGAAGAAAAATTTTCGGAGTTGACCAATGACTGGAAAGTAGACAATGAAAACTTCCGCAAGGTGGCAGAGCTGATTGCAGATATGAAAAAAAACAATGTATTTCCGGCAGATACGGTGTGCAAAACGGGGGACTGGGGACCAAGCTTTGCTCTGTATGATGAGGGAAAGGCCGCTATGGTATACACTATGACATGGCAGCTTAAAGCCTTAAGCCCGGAAACTGAGGCAAAAACGGTGCAGATCAATGCCCCGAAGATGCCGGGCAGTACAGTGGATCCTGCAAGCTTTGTCAGCAGCAACAGTACCTATGGTTTGGTATTTAATGCTAAATCTTTGCAGATCCAGCGAAGAGAAAAGCCCTCATTGAGCTGGGAGATATGTTTACATCCAATGAATGGGTGGAAACTATGTTTTATGAAACCGGCACATTAAATGCCAAGGATATTACAATTGATCCGAATAAAGTACAAATGCCTATTTTATTTTCAGTGATTGACAACGCCAAGGGAAAGGAGAAAATGTCCTGCCACTGGTTGGCATATCCGGATGGAGAGCCTTTTAGTTATTTCATGGAAAAGCTGGATGAGCTGTTTGCAGGTTCCATGTCACCGGAAGAGTTTAGTGAAGGCTGTCAAAAAGCATTAGATGAGGCAAAAGAAGACAGGTAAGGGGAGATGGGCCGATTATGTATGCTAAACAGACAAAAAAAAGAAATACATTGATATCCGCCGCCTTTCTTTCCCCCGCAATGGTATTATACTTGGGTTTTGTGATTTGCCCATTGCCATGTCAATATACTATTCCCTGACCAAGTGGTCAGGGGCTGGAATGCCGGAGTTTATCGGACTGAGAAATTTTCAAAGGATTTTTAGAAATAAAGATTACTGGATCTGCTTTGGGAATACTGTACAGTGCATTCTGTTTTCCTTGGCATTGCAATTGCCTTTAGGACTGATTTTTGCCTACTTTATTAAGTCGTACCAAGGTGTTTTACAGATTGTTTCGCTCTGTTATTTCCCTACCGGCAGTGATTTCACCCACTGCCATCGGCACAATGTTTTTGATATTTTTTTAAATGGTGATTTCGGACCTTTTAATCTGATGTTAAAAAACTGGGGTCTACATAGTCTTACAAGAAACTGGCTCTCGGATTCAGGTACTGTGCTTTATGCAGTGATGTTTCCCATGATTTGGCAGTATATCGGCCACTATATCATTATCTTTTTAGCGGGGATACAGTCCATCCCCTGAAGATATTTTTGGAAAGTGCCAGAATGGATGGAGCCAATTCTTTCCAGATTTTTAAAAATTGTAATACCCATGCTAAAAAATCTCATTGGAGTGTGTGTAGTTTTGTGCTTTACAGGAAGCGTTAAGGCATTTGACCAAGCTTATGTTATGACAGGAGGAGGTCCCGGGGTAAAATCCTCTTATCTTGCATACGCATGTATGAGAGAGCCTTTACCGACAATAAGTTGGGGAGGGTACAGCCATCGCTATTACAATGTTGGTATTTTTCTCTCTTGTTTACCAGTTGTTTTTAATAAAATCAAATAGAAAGCGAAGGTCTTGAATATTAGGAGAACACTATGAAAACAGTAGAACAGTATAAAAAAGGAGTTTCTTTTCATCCTGTTACAGCTATTAAAATATCTGGCTTTAACCTTAGCAGGGTTTAGTTGTATTCTACCTTTTGTCTGGGTAGCACTTAGCTCTGTAAAAACCGGATAGGGAAATATATAGTAATTCATTTGGTTTGCCTAAGATATGGGTTTTGGAGCAATTACAAAGATGCATGGAAAAGGGTGCACAGGTGGCTGACCAGTTTTTAAACAGTATTTTTATTCCTTTACATCTGTAGCTCTTTTTGATTTTAGTGGCTGCTAGGCATCCTATATTCTTGCTAGAGTGTGGACGAGCAAAAATCCTTATAACTTTTTGCTTTGGGCATTATGATTCCTATCCATGCAGTGATCATTCCGATGCTGATGATTCTTAGAAGGCTTGGGATGGTAAATACCAGACTTGGGATTATTTTGGCATATACTGTAGCAGAGCTTTCTTTCAGTATTTTCATTTTTGGTGGCTTTTATGAAAACCATACCAAGGGAAATTGAGGAAGCGGCTCAAATTGACGGGAGTTCAAGGCTGCGCACTTTTTTCCAAATTATATTGCCTATCTCAAAGCCGGGGCTTGCCACCATTGGAACTTTTGCCTTTATTAACTCCTGGAATGATCTTTTACTGGCTTTGGTGATTACATCAGGGTCCCAAAGCTGAGTACCTTTGAATCTGGCATGCTTTTTAATCTTCGTGGGTTGTATGTACAGCACTACGGCCTGATTACTGCCGGGCTGATGATCATGATGATTCAGTGATTGTAATTTACATTTTCTTTCAGGAACAGTTGGTAAAGGGCATCACAGCAGGGGCGGTAAAAAGCTAGGGGGTATAAAAATCGCTCAAATTAAAGGGTTTGGGAGGTTTTTATAATTGACTTTGAAGGAAGTATAGATGATGAAAATAGCTATAGGTTCAGATCCAAATGCAGTTGAAGAGAAAATATAGATTAATAGAATTTATAAAAAAAGAGTGATTTGGGTGAAGTTACAGATTTTGGAAGTGATGATGCAATATATGCAAATGTTGCTATAGAGGTGGCAAAGCAGGTTTCTAATAAAAATTTTGATAGGAGGTATACTGCTATGTGGTACGGGACTCGGGAATGTCTATTGCTGCGAATAAAGTAAAGGGAGCATATGCTGCATTGATTTCAGATATTTATTCTGCTAAAGAGCTGTGTTGAGTAATAATGCAAATATAGCATGTGTTGGAGCATTTACTAATCGGTGATAAACTTAGAGAAGAGTTGATATATGCATTTCTTACAAATGAATTTGATGAAGGAAGTCCTTCTAAAAGAGAAGGTGGATGCATTTGTTTCG
>BNJU01004454.1_pt1 | contig 103302 bp, 119 predicted proteins | sample 8539281 | NCBI WGS metagenome assembly BNJU01 (sample SAMD00202456, study PRJDB9452) | human saliva metagenome | isolation source: human saliva | place: Japan | reverse complement strand
TCAATATATTTTGTAAACTTATCTTAATGTGCAGCCTTAAATTTAGATAAAACCATAAAGTTTTACAAGTAAGCATAAAAATAGTTATCTAGATTTCTTTAACTATATATTCAGTCGTTTTTAGAAAATCACACGAATGAAATCAGTACACATGCTCCCTATACTCTAAAAATCTTATCTCTTATAGGGAAAAGAGCTGTAAGCACAAGCAAAACCAAGTATTCACAGGAAATCACCTTCCTGCACCTACAGTAAGCATAAGATAAGGAATGCCATCCGGCATGATGATAAGCATAGGCAAGTGCAGAAGAGGCAATTATCATCGCATTTGCTGGCGATTGGAGGAAGCGGAGCAAGAGTGAGAGTTTTTCCCGGTCTTCCCTAGACACCTACTATACCAGGTTCCGACTGCGCCTATGCGAAGGTATGCAAGGGTTCCGAAGATAGTATCTGGCCGGAGAGATCCTCGCTGCCTCAAGACGATGTTTGAAGCCTACAAGACAGCCGATGGTCACACCTGGGACGCGCGCGGTGCTAAAGAAAGGGAGGATGGTGAGTACTTCTGAGAATCTACCTGAATTGCTCCACTGGCAAGCGTTAAGGCTTGCAGCAGAATATGGTGGGCACAGTGTAGAGAGCAGCTCTTCTCAGCTGCCTATGCGGGTGAGCACTTTGAGGGTACATGACGCCTCTGAAACGCTGCATTGCTTTTAATTCTTCCATTATTTTATCTCTCTTTAGTTTTATACGAGGAAGATTTATACACTCGGCATAGTAGTATCGTGCACATGAAAATATTTTGCAGGCAAGCAAATGACAGAAAATATGTGGTATAATGACAGCGAGTAAATCTTAAGAGTGCTATCAACTATGATTTTAAATAACTTATGCTGCAATGGGTCGTGTTGAGTGAGTTAGATTTTGGCTACACACACAGCAGAGAAAGTCCTATAGGAGAGCCATAGAATAGTGCTTAAGATTAGTATAGCCCTGCTGAGTAGTTGTCATAGAGTGGAGTTCTCATGTGAAGTAGCGAAAAAGGTTCTTGCTGGCGGAGAGCGATGCTAAGAAGATAGTAGACGAGTACTCGCGAGACCTTTAGGCAGAATGAAACCAGTATAACATATGCGATGCAAAAGGCAATATTATGTCGAAGCTATGGGCGCGAAGTGATGTAGCATATAAAGTACAGCCGATATACCTCAGGTGGCAGTGGATGCTGCCAAATCCGGTATCGAGGACAGCTTTTTAACCACAAAAAGGCTATGACCTCGAAGCGTTATAATGCGAGGGCGGCAGTGGCCTATGTGAGGAATGAGATTGTAATCACGGTGGAAGCGATCTATTACACAGCAAAGCAGGAGAAATATTTTCCTCCTCGTTTTGAGGAAGCTGGCAGAGAAAGGCAAGAGAGACCTCTACTGCCGTCGAGCTTGAAAAGAAGTATACAAAGAAAGAAATAATGGGGTTCGACACCTAGACATTTACTTTTGCAAATGGATACTATCGTATGCCACAGTCATGCTCTTGGCTACTGAAAGGGAGTCACCTCTTGTCCTTTCACGACTACTCTTTGAGCATCTCCTAACAGCCCTACCAGACTACGACTCATGCCACCCATGTGAGGGAACACTTGCTAGAAGGGACCGTGGCACTGGGACTGTAGATCGTGCTTGATGGTAGGATTAGCGAGGCAGAGGCTTCTAAGGCTAAGTCGAGGAACATGTAAAGGTCAGTGCCCTAGACAAAAGAGCAGCTTACGCACTTACTTTCTTTTGCGCTTGATAGGGCAGTACGATGTAAGTAGTCCCGACTACGACGTTTCGATGTTCATTTCTCAGATGAGGATAGAAAGGCCTACGCAACGAGAACTACAGTGAGGTCTGTATCAAGCCGTCAGACCGGGCTTCTACCAGGCGGTTACGGATATACCTCCACTGACCCCTGAAAAGCCAGGCTCCATGGGATACGGGTGGTGGCGAAAGTCTAGCGTACTCTGGCGAGAAGAAAGCAGGTCTGCGTAGACACATATGCTACAGGAAATGCCACAGATTACCCTTTGACAATGCCCGGCAGTGGAGAGTAGTGCCCATAGTTGGAGGAAAGAAGCCAGAAGTTAAAGGGAAGCCACATTTAACCAGGGCGTATCAGAGTTTTAGACAGCCGAGGAAGTACAATCAGAGCCCTCTATTGTATATACCCCTGCATTTGAACAGGGTTACACACCGGAAAGTATAGTAAAAGACGAGAAGATAGAGGGTGGATTCTGCGAATGCGGACGGAGTATTTGAGTGGAGCTACCAGGACATCTTAGATGCACGCCCAAAGTCTAAGAACACAGTTACTTGAAGCTATCCACTGAGATTCTCACCCAATATAGAACGGTGGCTCAGACATGTTTTCAGGCCAATCGACACAAAGATTATCTTCAGCCGCTCTTGGAGTGCTTTACCATGTGGGTGTGAATGTTGCAGAAATGGCGTCTGCCTATGCAACCATTGAAAATGGAGGAGAGTACAGAGAACCTACCTGTATATCGAAGATGACTGATTCGAGGGAAATGACATGGTTGCAGATGGTTTTCCCAGAATGGCACAAACAAAGTACATTTACGATGGAAATGTCGCAAGATGATTACCACCAGCAGCCAGCGACCATGGGCAACAGGTGTAGGTGGAAGACTAAGCCATGCCTTGTGCAGGGAAATAGAACCACCAATGATAGTAAAGACCTGTGGTTTGTGGGTTTTACCAAGTATTACAATTGAGTGGGTAGGTTATGATACCAAGAAGCCTAGCAGGACCAAGTTTATAACGCAACACCTCTAGGCATCTGGAAGACCTATATGAGAGTCTTAAAGGACTTCCTTTATAGCAGTTTTAATGATTACAAGATAGGTACCCTACCAAGGAAGAGTCTGAGGAGATAGGAAGAAACTGAGGAGGAGACAGGAAGAAAACAGCTTTTATGAGGAAGAAAGGCTAAGGCTGAGGAGGAAAAGGCTAAGGCTGAGGAAGAAAAAGAAAGGTTGAAGAGGAGAAACTACAGATACGAAACACAAATACTAAGATGAAACCACAGTGGACGTGGCGGGAGAATCCTGAGGGCACAGGAAGAGGAACTGCGCCAAAGGAGGACTCTGAGAATACAGGAGAACTCAGATACCAACACCGACAATGGTCAGACTGAGGGTGCTGTTGAGAACTCCAGATGGCATGCGCCAAACACTTTAACCCCCTCCCTTGACTATAGTCTTCGTAGTTATAATTATGTGAGTGTTGCATACTGCACTCACATTTACAGTAAAACTAGTTTTGAAAAGAGGTAAAACATGGCAGAACAGAAAACAACAAAGGATATGATAATTGGTGGATATTCTTAAGGTAGGGGATGAGGGTCTCATCCTCGTGTTTCTCAATGCAGTGAATGCACTGTGTAGGCTGTCCATCTTCTTTGGGAGAAACACTTGAGTGAGGCACAGAGGTTCACGGAATTGATGCTGATGAGCCAGAGCCCTTAACGAGTTTTGTAGCTTATCATATCTTATGTTAACCGTAACGTGTATCCGCTACAGTTCTTTTTTATTTATTATGATATTTTTTTGCAAGAACTTCCTTGCCAAGTGAAACCAGCAAACTTGCATCAATGGGGTAAATATTGATGCCCATATCATTTTATATGCTGCACAGTTTATTACACTTCACTTATTATTTGCCACCACTTAAACTTCTTTGTAATCTAGTTGATTGTCGCAAAGTATGGTAACAGCGTTCGAGCTTCCTATTATCTTTTCACAATGTCTATTTATCACAGAGGTTGTGCATACTGTTCTGCCCTGGAGAGAGAACTCTGAAGCTATGTTGCATATCTTGCCAAATGTTTTGTCTGAAAGACCTTCTCCAGTATGTGAGGTGCGTATAACTTGCTCTGATTACTCTTAAACAGAGAACTTCGGCGCATAAAGATATCCTTGATGACATACAACCGCACAGCATCAAGAGTATTGAATATGATTTCGGTGTTTCTGCCTTAGCGTATCTTTTCCTACGGTTTTCTGTAGCCTTGGTCTTTTGTCGTTATGACCTGGAGAACTTGAGCATATCGGTAAGAGGAATGAATTCATTTTCTCCTCTACATCATCCAACACAGGGGAAAATCTTGAGAATCTGCGTCAAGACTGTCTGCAGTCTGGTTCTTGGTAATGAAGACACGAGATTTTAGATGGTGGTGGTATGGCTTTCTATAACCAATGCCCATCTTCGTTCTCAACCAAACTCAGTAAGGGCTCAGATCTACAAGCTCGTTATATAATTCCTGTCTCAGAGAACCATAAGACAGCCTGTTAGAGCAAGTTCTCTATACTAAGATCCCCAGGCGCCAAGGTTATTTTTAAGTTGATTTTCATTTAGTTTTTCTATTTCATAAACTGACCTTTCTGCCTATTGCTTGTTAAGACTTTCAAAGATTAGTATAGGATAAAGAGAATTGGCTGTCAACTTAGGTAGCACGTACTTTTTAAGGTGGTTGATTTAAATCAAAATTTGGCTATTATGCCTGAGTTCCTGAAATTTTGGTTAAAATGACATTGAAATATTTTGCAACAGACACAGACATGATTAATGTTAGTTTTGGAAATTTCCGTGAAAGGAGATGATATGATTAAATCCCATGGTTAGTAAATACCATATTCTCTATTCGGATTCCCCTAAATCCAACTGGCACGTAAGCTTTTGCCTGCTGATAGGCGCTTAATGAATGGTCGTAATCAAAAAATATCAAAACCAATCCATTTTTAATCAGCCAAAGATTTGGAGCCAATTTTCTGTCTAAGTATAGTTCTGCTGATACCTGTTATAAGGATGTTGAGGAAGATGAAACTCATCTGGTTGAAGTATACGTTAGCGAGCGTCTGTATCAGAAGAATTCTTGCGAATTGTTCATGAGAAGGAACTGAAAGGTGTTAAAGGAATATTTGATCTTCTGCAATATTAATTTTGAAGAATCTTTGTGTTTTACACGATTGGAAACCTGATAACATATCTCTTCAAAAGACGAATTAAGGTAGTAGATTTTGGTTCAGTGATTTACATGGGAAGAAAATACCGGTTTTACACCACTTGCCAGCAGGCTTTTGCAGCTCCCGGAGCTTATGAAGGGACTGTAGTGGTATGACAGACACCATGGTTTTGGCTCTTTAGTAAGGGTATCTGGCTGGCAATAAGGTCCAGGTGCGGCCGGTTTAAAAAGGGTATAAGGGAGAAATGTCTGAAATTACTGTACTATGTCTAAAAGATAAGCCTAAAGACCGGACCTTATATAAAGGATATTGAAAAGTAAGCAAAAAAACTTGCAAAGACACACCGTCAAGGGGCCTGAATAAAGAAGAGGCATAATTAGGACACAGCCTAAGATGATAGCTGTCAGGGGTGAGTGGAGTAGGCACCCATATTGCACTGCTTATGGCAAAGGAGTTAGCGGCAAAGGAAAGAGTGTGCATTTCTTTAATTAGGGATGAAGATGGAGTGAGTATTTTTAAAAGCGCAGCTGACTTAAAAACATCAACTTATAACTCGTGGACGATGATGGCTTATTTTCTAAAACAAGGTTTTGATAACATTGTTCCTGACCTTTGGCAGAATAGATGAGCTTTCTTTGTCTACAGCTGTGATGAAAAAAATTGCTGTCATACAAAGCCAAAATCCTTATTAAGGGTAATGTCTGAGGCATTCTAACCACCACAGGGAGTGACATAGGGGAAAAAGGATTGGACACTGATAATTTAACGGATAGCAGGACTTAAGCGCGTCATGAATTGCTTAAGAGGCTGAAACTAAAGGTAGAATATAGGGGAATAGGAAGAGAGGATATAACAAGAGGATATGTGTTTATTAATCAGGAAGAAGCAAAACTATTATCTGATGATGAATTTCCAAAGAGCGAAGCAGAAGTATGGTATTTATCTTTATATTGTTTATGGACACTATAACTGCAATACTGGCATTTGGCGTTGTTTACATAAACAATCGGATAAGAAATGATTAATGTAGAAACAGCAGAATTGAATATTTTGCAGGAGGAAAAGCGGTGGACGAGACTGTGACACTGAAAGCGAAATGGAGTTAAAGAGGTTACCATAATGAATGTCTGACAGGCAATAATGAGCTGTCATCTCTCTGCCTGTAGGAAGAAAAAACAGAGGCTGGAGAAAATGAGTTTATATGTGAATATCAGAGTCCTTAAGCCCGAGCCGAAGAGTGGGGAGATTATGCAGATGGGTCAGGCTTTGTTCTTTAATGGACGGACGCAATTATACAGTAGTATCCGAAAAGAAGATAATGGACTTTATAAGTTCAAAGAAAAGTCTTGTATACCCTGGCACTTTATAAGAAGAAATAATAATCCTGAAAGTGCGCCTGATATCAAATTGTTTTGAAGCGGGCAGCTCTATCTACTATCGGAAAGCAATCAGAGAGACACAAGGTTAATTATCCTGTAAATAAAAAGAGCAGCAAGCAGTTAAGTCCAAAGAAGATAACAAACACCTTTCGGGATACGATATGAAATGAATATTGACAAATCACTTGAAAGTGAAAGAATGAGGCGGAGCAGGATACCGCCGGTCAAGATGAAGAACGGAAAGAAGCTGCTGCTTCACTGAATAAGAAGGATTGATTACATCACGATTTTTCTTATTGAATGATTCCGACTCTAACAAGGAGAGTCCGAGATTTAAGGTGCTATATAAAGAAGCCTTAGCAATATCAACAAAGTTAGGAAGGTATATGAATTTGGTAATTTGAATTTGAGACGATAAGAAAAAGATATGGATTGAAGTGCAACAGGAAGTGAGTGAGTGCACACGATTATAAGTGTTTTGGGGAGAAGCGGTAAGAAAATAGGAATGGTGAAGATGCTTTTAATTATTGAAATGAAAAAGTTTTGTGCGGAGTTAGATCTTCAGGAGACAGACTTGAGTGATTTTAAGAAGCTGAAGCACTGGCTGAAAAATGAAAGATATATGCTGGAATTTGATATCAACATATTGGGAGAGGTTGAGTAGCGTAAATTTTCAGGACATAGGAATGTAAAAAATAAATGACAAATAAAGGTAAATAGTGGTATCATAAATAGGATTATTATTTTTTGAGTGGTACCAATGATTGCTAGTTAAACTTATTATGATTATTATCTGGTGGCAGCGTAATAGCAAATTATATCAGCCGCCGTCCTGTTTTAGGTAAGAAACTTTGATTTAGCGGCTCTAACAAGACGGAAATATCACTAATCGATTACTATAAGCCTGAGGGTGAGGCGAGGTTAGTAGTTGGACCTTATTAAGTCAGATGAGAATGCCATTATAAAAGATGCAAGACTTATCTGCCATATTCTGTGGCTGATGTTGCCGAAGAATATTTTACGATGCCTTTTGATGATGGTGGTCTGGTACACCGTTACTGAAAAATAAGACTATAATGCGGCGAAAAGAATATCAGCTAAATGGCAGAAGGAGACAGAGGATGTGGTGGCAAGCTTTTATTGAAGAGGGTGGGTAACTTATGTTTCTCTGGATTTTTATAACAAAAATGGCGATATGAAGTGCTGATGTTTTTGAGAAAATTCGGGAAGAGTTGTTATATTTGACAACAACAATTTAGTTGAGTATGCGGAGTAAAAAGGATACTGCGCTAGAGAAGCTGAGATAAAAAGAGGTTATCTTAAAGAAAGTAAGTGAAGGGGACAAGGTGTATTCTGAAGCGCACAGGAAATGAATATACCAGAGCATTACCGAAGATGGGGTTATACATAAAACCTCTTGAGCTTGATAATATCGAAAAGAAAGAGTACAGCTTGACAGAGCAGTGAGTATGCAGGATACGCAAGTATAACAAGGATGAACCTATAAATTTTGGCCGCATCAGGGTGACAAGTACGGCTGCAAATGCAGGTTGGGCTACTGCCTCAAGGCAGTAGCGGTTTAATGTAATATCGCTCTACCTGGTTTAGTGTAGCCGATACAGATGGTGAGCTACTACCTTTGCATCAAAGGATTGCGTCACAAAGCTTAAGTGGTCAAATGTGGATGTATGGCCTTTAATCAGTGACTTTATTAAGGATGTTGACTATAACAGGTTGTTTATGAGTACCATTTAGGGAATCAATCAAAATATTATATATTTTGTTGAAGAATATGGTCTGACGGCATAAACATATTTTGGTAATATAGCGTTTATGGTATATACATACAGTTTTTGAGAGTTCATAGAAATGAGAAGCAGCAGACAGAAGCGTGTTTCTGTAGATAACTATATTCCGCTTGGAGTTCAATGCCTTTGCCAACATATGAAACAGGGTACAAGGGACTATCTCTGTGTGATGGCTTGCTATTTGAGCATTATTCGGGCTCTTCTGAGGCAGGTCAGTTCAAGCCTCAGCTGGGTGAAAACAGCATCGAAAATACAGCTAAAAAGTGCTCCTATGGAGAAGCTTATAGTCGGCTTGCCGTTTTATACCAGACTTTGGAGGATACACACCGGTGCTTACAAGCAAGGCTTTAGCGATGATCGAGGCTTAAGTCTTGTAAACAGCAACAAAGCAAAGAAAGAAGCACAAGGACAGGGCAGTACTACCTGGAGGTGGAAGGACGAAAGACACAAGATGAGAATCTGGCTTGAAGAGGAGAAGGTCGCTTATAAAACTGAAACTGGTCAGTAAAGGACAAGGTAGCAGGAATTGCATTCTGGAACTGGTCTTGAAAGAAAAGAGAGTGGAGAGCGTATCAAACTAATAGATAATTATTGTTCAAACAAATACAAATGATTTAATTATCAATTTGCTTGACGAATTATTGGCCTAGGTTACAACATAAAACCGATGAACAAATCAACATAACGTATTGAAAGGGGTTCTTTATGAGTGGTAAAACAAGACACCGTGTTTTCAGTTTTGCTTTGCGCTAGCCTTTGTACTTGCATTTGGAGGAATATGTATTCTTATTCCTGCCCTGTAAGATGGAAAGGGTGCAATGATTATGCCTGTCACTGGGCAGGAGAGGCATTTGCCAGGTATGGCTCCAGTTATGTCAGCATTGTTACTTGTATTTAGGGAAGCGCAGGGAGAGAGAGCGGCTGGTCCACAGCCATGCTTCCTGTTACATAATTATGGCTATGTTGCTCTCAGATTATCATCAAAATCTGTGTATGATGCCTGATATGCACCAGAACAACAACGCGTCCTGCGGTTATAGCAGCTACGGCAGTTTTATTGGTGGTAGAGGTCACAAACATAGTGATTAACCTGTTAGCTAAGAATGAAAGAAACAGGTAAAATGTCTGTTTTAATAGTATTTATATAAAACATACAAGAAAACCGGGTGACCCTTGATTTTAGCCCTGCTTTCTGCCTTGTTATGTTTTTTTTCTAATACAGGGTTCACTTGCATCACAGGACTTAAAGAAGATCGATATCGCTTTAAGTCCAGACTTATGCTGATGTTTATGGTAGTAGTTCCTTATGAGGCCAATAACCAAGACAAATTTTTCCAATATGATATTGCAGGGAATCCTGCATTTTGTTGATGGGATAGAAGTATCTTAGGATAAGATCAAAGATATTGATGGCGTAAAGGAGATATCAGAGCAGTATTTTCGCATCTGCAAAGGCGGGTTGCCGCTGCTCGGCAAAGCTTCAGATTATAGGTTTTAACTTGGAGACTGACTTTACCATTAAGCCCTTGGGTAAAGGAATCTGAGGGGAGCTTGGTGAATTTGAATGCTTGTTGGTAACGACCTCAATGCATTTGCAGGAGACAAAATTCCTTACCTTTTATGGCAAGGTGTGTACAGTAAAGGCAGCTTAAAAAACAGGCACCCACCTTGACACTGCCGTATATCTAAGCATTGATTCAGTTAAAAAACCACTTTAACCAGCGGGAAGACACAGAGTGGTTACAAAACGGCAACGGTGATCCTGACAAAGCCTACCCTCCGGCATCCTTATAAATGTGGTTGACGGACATACCTCTTGAGAATGAGGAGATAAATGTAAAGACCAGAGGAGTTGAGGCTATTCAGAATATTGCGATATGATATCGAGTTCACAGGCCGCTTGAACTGTCAAAGATACCGGGCGTACTTACACCCGCGGATTGGCTTCTCGCCATACTTATTCTAACGCTTGCCTTACTATGATCACAATGAAAGAAAGAAGAATTTACATCCTTAGGGTGCTCGGTTCATCTAGGAAGATGGCTGCAGGCATCATCTCAAAGAGCATTTATGAGAACTCTAGGAGCGTATTAGGCTGTTACACAATAGGAGCTGTTTTGTTGGTAGGAGGTGTGTCTCATGCTTTGACCTCCTCTGTTTGCTTCCCGGTGCAGACAGGGTAGCTCCTGTTGCATTTATAACAATCACAGCTTCTGTAGCCGCAGGTCAACTACATCATCACTAGTGCACTTAAAACATCTAAGATAGATATTGCACTTATCCTAAGGAGGGCACTGATGAAACTAGAGCAACAAAGGCAAATGGTTTCAAATACATGAGGCTCAAACAAGTTTTTGCCTTAGGTGAAAATGATTGAGCTAAATACACAGGAGAACTCAGGAGCTGTTACGGGCAGTCAGAAGCGGCAAGAGCACTTTAAATGTATTATCAGGCTTTTCTACACCAAGTTCCGGTACTGTATGGCGGAGATACCGGGACTTTTGCAAGCTTGATGATGTAGCCTCGTCAAAAGTTTAGGGAACAAAACACTTTGGTATAGTCTCTTCAGGGACACGTTAACAAACACGCTTACCGTGCTTGAAAATGTCCTTCTATTTAACTTATATGGCAATTTGGGCAAAGACAAGGTGGACAAAAGAGGTTGAAGCTAAGGGCAATGGAACTCCCAGGAAACCGAACAGATGAGCTTGCAATCGGTTATGCCTACAGAGCTTTTCAGGAGGAGCTAGCGAGGATGTAGCATATCAAGAGCTCTTAATCACGAGCTCTGAATTATCCTGGCTGACGAGCCCATACTTTCTGATTTGGATGAGGAAAAATACAGAGAGACAGTACTGGGGATATTTAGAAGACTTCATAAGATGGTGGAAATCAGTCTTAATCATCACCCACGATAAGGAAGCGGCTAAGCATGCAGGATAAAATTCTTGGAAATGAAAATGCGCATTGCATACTTGACAAAGATGAAAATTTGGGATAATTTTATATATGTGGTTAGTGAATTCTAATCAACGATACAATATGAATACATAAACAGTTCGAACAAGCTTACTTAGAATTGTAATTCTGCATTGTAGTGTTTAAAAGTACAAAGAGGCAGAATAATGTTTAACAAGACAATAGAAGAGACTACTATCAAGAGTTTTCGTATGGTCTTATTTGTATTTTTAGTAAGCTTTTGGATTTCACTCCACAGCCAGGGCCGAGGATGCTTACTATCCCACCGGGCGAGTAGTCGCCAAGCGCGCGGCGCACCGACAAAGACCCTGGAATGATGTTGCTGATGCTATGGATAAGGTTTTTCGAACATGTTAAAGAGGTATGATGAAAGTTCGGAGATGCCAAAGAAGCCTAAGATACCTGTAAACTCATGGCTGCGTGGCTACTGATGAGACTACAGGCTTTGAGAGACTCACCTGGTAAGATATCAGAGCTTTCAGAAAGTCTGAGAGATTGAGTTTTGCAGTTTGCAAGCCTGCAAGCTCAGTGACCAAAAATTTGAGGTTCCACAGAGACGAATTTTAACAAAGAAGTAGACGTTTAAGTCAATGATTCACAACGATGCGAAGGTATTCTTGACGGTGCAAGAGTCCCACACATCTCTCAGCTACAGACAGACGCGGAAGCGCCGAAAGTGCAAGATACCGTCATTATAAGACAGGTAGAAGTTGAAGAGGTTCCTCGCTGAGCAGCAGGGTGGAGGCAGAAGTGCAGCGGCGGCATGTTATAGCCTGCTCTTTTCTATCATTCTAGAGGTAGCGCGCTCAGGCTATACCGATAAGTTGGTGCCAGCATAGCTACCCTTGCCAAGGCAGCAGGAGATGATGCAGATAAGAAAAGAAAACCGACAAGACCGGTACATAATCGGTTCTTTGGTTGGTATAGGCAAGTTTCACCTTGCCTTCGGCTTTTAGTAGGCACTACGCTTGCAACAGTGCTCTCAGGAAATCATAGGCGTGTTAAGCAGCACCCTACACAGCTGTTGTGGTTTTTGTATTATGAGCACTGGATGTTGTCTGGCCAGAGTGATGCTTGGACAAACTATATAAAGAGTAAGACAGAGACCAGCGTTACAAGACAGGAAGCACCATATGCTTGCATTTACTGCATTCCTTGCTGTATTTAGGAGAGGAGCCGAGGTTGTGCTTTTCTTCCAGCCTATGCTTAAGGATGAAATATAAGATGGTTTGATGACAGGACTTGTAGTTGGTTTTACTGTTCTCATCTTTGCATAATACGTACACGCATTTAGCCTTAGAATTTTAAGACCGTTCTTACTGCAACAAGTATATTGATGTTTGCACGTCTATATCCTTCTTGGAGCAGGTATAAAGGAATATCGAGGGTTAGATGTACTGGTTGGTGATTTCGCCGGATTGGCTAAGGTCATCATCTTCCAACTGAGATATTGGATGTACTGGGTATACATCTCATACTTGAAACCCTTATCCCACGCTCATTCTTCTTGTGGTGACAGCACTGGTATAGGTCACCGAGAAAGAAGAATCTGCAATCCGCAGAAGCTGACAAGAAGCGTGCTGAAGAAGCTGTTAAGAAAGAGGCTCTTTTACAAGGAAGCAGAGGAAAAGAAGCTTAGAGAAATAATTAAGAGTGGTTATGAAGTACATAGAGAACTCTGGGTAAGTAAGGTTTGTGAAATGCCTTAGGCCTAGAAAATGCCTTTTAAAGGTAGTGTCCAATAAAGTATATAATTTGGCTTGGTTGTAAAATGACAAAGCCGTGAGGGTAATAGAGTTGATAACGAGAGCCTTTAGCCATTATCATATATATTTATTTTTTCTTATAGGAGGAGAATACAGTGAAATTATTATCACTTTCGTTTTGCCAAACATTTGCGGTAACAGCGGTAACAGGATGCGGTCAGAAGACAACAATCACTTCTGGCGAACAAGCAAGGCTGCAAGCACAGCTAGTGGTGGAGAGTGTACCCGCAAGCAAGGTATCAAACATTGTGTTGCTGACACATAATCAAGAGATGCAGGAAGTGCAACAGCGCCTGGAGATGCGGCAGGACGTTTACTGAGATACCAATCTTTGAAGATGAGAAAGGCAGGGGCTGATCAATGTATCCTGCAGCATGCTTCCAGCCTGTACCTATCAGCTCCTGGTCAGGAGACAAATTGGACAAGGAGAATGAGATTCACCTTGAGGCAGAGACGTTTCAGCTCTTGAGAACAAGCTATGGCTATGCACCAGTGAGCTGCGTTCCACACCTGTACTATTGAGTATTTAGTATCGAGATAAGGATATGGCAAGGGAAGTAGCTAAGGGAACATTTATGCCTATGGGAGTGCACTCCTCACAGATGGTCCTCACTACGGTGCAAACATCAAGATGGGTGCGTCAGGCTCATACAAGCTAATTCACTATTCACAGCCCTGCTGAGGCTACTTAACCACAGCGATGCTGAGACCGGTCCTGGAGCAGTTCTTCTTGGGAGACTACTTTAAGAATGGCAATCTCACAGTTGAGAAAGACTGATTACGTAAAACAGAGCTACGTAATCAAAACTAATTTCATTTTCATTGACAATTCGCTGCATTGGAGCCCTCACGTGCCCGATGCAGCTATTGTAATGTTTTATGCACTCCACATCATATTAACTTTCAGTAGTAATCCACATCTGTATGTATAGACAGATGAGGCAGCATCGTTTTGCCATATACAGATGTCTAACTAAAAGTTTGGGATTATGAGATAAGAGAAAGACGTGCTTAAATATTTGTAGGCATTGGTCTGCAGAACGAGTTTGCCGGCCTATGATGCTGCTTGTGCGCACACAACAAGGTGTACTCGGGATTTGGTAGGTGGAGAGAATTACAAGAAGAGATTTCAGTGGGCTGCAGTCATAGTGAGACTTATAAGTGCCATAGTTATGACCCAGTGTTAAGAACCACAACCAACAAGATAGATACAGAGTATGTGGAATGTGAGAATATATGACTATCAATCTTGCTGCGCTTCATCCTATTCGCTGCTTGTAAGCCTGATTCTCAGGAAACAGACCAGGTAAGGAGCATACTTTTGTCAGTGATAGTTTATCTTCTTATGGCAGTCTCCATCAGCATTATATTTCCTGCCTCCGTGAAAATCCTCATCGGCATGGTATTTGCGGAGCAAAGCGTACTTTCAGCGACTTTTATATGCAGATGGTGGGTATGTGCTTTTGTTCGTCTCGTCTTAGTTTGGTTGGGCTTGCTGTGTATGATGTGGCAATCAGCGCTTGGTCCAAAGCTAGCACGCAGTCATTTTCATCACAGTTGCTATCAACCTGAGTAAATGACTGGCGATGCGCTGGTGTATTCCTTTGCAAAGAGGACATCCAGGACCAATCACACAATGTTGCAGCTGCGGTGCATAGCTGAAATAATAAGATTATGTTTACCTCTGGCCATTGTTTTGGTATGCTTAGTTCATTCACTGTGGTGCTCTTTGCGAAAGGAGCGACGCCAGGTAAATGGAGCCTTTGAGGATACCAATGCAGAGCATAGAAAAATCAAGGCAAAATGGAGAAATAATATCAAACGTTGGAGTACGACGGCTGTAGTATGTGCGGTATTTTCGCTGTTGCTCACAGCACTGAGAGTTTATGCCAATCAGGAGAGTTGAGATACCTCTATAGAGGAAGCTAAGCAACAGGATGATAGTGTCATTAGTTACCTTTTGAGCAGGTAGCAGATGGACATCTTTCTGCAGATGGCTACACTACTATGAGTGAAACATGTCAGATCTCATAGTGATCAAAAGCCTAATCAAAGTGACTTTACGGCATGGGTCTTGATGCCCGTGATATAAGTGTGGGAGACCCGGATATTATGAGAGAAAGGACAGAGTAGTCTGGCAACCTCTGCACGTAGTCAGGAAACATCAATACTATAGGCTTTAAAGATTGGCTGTAACCCTATAGTTATAGACTATAAGATTCATGATGGTAAACATCATCTGTTCCTATAGCTGAACTTCTGAAACACGAGGATATTTTTAAGTAAGGGAGATAAATATGTAGAATGGTAAAAGGGACTCTGATCCGCCAGTGGATGATTCTTAGTGCCTTTGACTATCGGACTTGGAGCGTCTCTTAGCACTGCTAGCTATGCTAGTATTAGATGTAGGGATAAGGTAAAAAGGAGCTTAGACTTTAATGTTAACATTGTTACCCTGAGAGACAGAGCGTGGTAAGCGACCTCTATGACAAGCGGTGGGAAGTCAGGTACACGTCTATCTCAGGAAGATGAAACAGGTAAGATTAGACCATGTGGCGCGTTCAACATGCTGTACACTCTTTTGTAAAACAGTGCAAAGCTTCCGGATGGCTCAGATGTACTTGTAGTGGGAAGTTGGTTCAATCACCACATGGATTTGCCTACAGGAGAACAGCTTGGACGCCGGTATCGCAAGTCTTAGAAGCTGGTGGGAGATTACAGATGGAGTGGATGAACGAGACAGACCAACCCTGATGAAAATGCTGCATGATGGGCGATAACCTTGCAGGAAACTGAAGCTAAGTCAGGGTGACAAAGAGGTTAAGGGAAGTAAGAAGAAGAGAAATTAAACATAGTTGGTGTATTTTCATCAGGTGGAGATGAGATGACCGCATATTTCACAGGACTTAAAGCTGCTCAGTCTCTTAATGGGCTTGAGGAAAGATTGACACCATGAAGTAAGTGCTCTGACCACTCCTGACAATGAGCTTGCAGTTAAGGCAGCTAAAGATCCTCAGTCTCTGACTGTAGCCCAGTATGAAATTTGGTATTGTACAGCCTATGTAAGCTCAATCTGCTATCAGATTCAGGAGGTTATAACTGACTCTGTGGCGACACCTGTAGAGGCAGGTAGCTGATTCAGAGAGCATCCTTGATAAAACGCTGCTTTTGATGCTTTATAACTCTTTAAGCCTCATTGGTTCTGCTCTTGTATATGTAACCTCGTTACTGCTTCAGTTATGGAAAGGAGCAGTGAGATTGGACTTATGAAAGCTGATAGAGCTCATAACTCTGCAATCACAGGGCTTGTATTAACAGAGATTATAATTACAGCCATCATAGGCGGTACGGTAGGCTTTGCCTGTGGTATAGGCTTTGCACAGATTATAGGTAAGACGGTATTTGGTTCACTTATTACACTTAGACCTATGGTGATACCTATCAGTTGGAATTCTTGTAATTAGTTACTCTTATCGGAAGCATACCTGCCATAAGAATGCTTCTTAAACTTGAGCCTGAGGCAGTGTTACACGAGAGTAATGATGAAAAATAGAAGACTGTTTTTAAGAATGATTACTGCCTCTCTTATGAGGCGAAGTCCAGAATGATAATTGCTCTTTTAGCTATAGCCATAGGAGCAGCCATTCTTTCGGGACTTATAACCATTACTATGATGTGCCCCGCCAGATGGGGCTGATTTCGTAACTACGGTGCAAAATATGATACTAACACCGACGAGGAGCAGATTTACCTAATGATGAGACTAAAGAGCGCTACAGACCTTATAAAAGCCAATGAACTGGTAGGTGCTACACCATTTCGCTAGCGAGACGGTGAGAATGCATAGAACAGCCCATACTGGCTGCTGGAACCAGATATGGAGTAAAGTGAAAAGACAAGGTCCATATTGGCTCGTAGGTGGAGGCAATAGCCTAGAAACAAGGACAGCGAACTTTGCTAGTAAAAATATCTCAGAAAGCCTTGAACTGAATGTGGGAGACAGCGTTACAGTCAGCTTTACTCCTGAAAATGTAGCCGCCGATCAGGCGGATAATACACTTGATGTCAGGTAACAGGAATTCTTAGCACAGGTGGAAGTGAAGAGGACATGTGTATGTCGATGTCTGACCTGGAAAAGCCTTGCAGGAGCTACAAGGTAATATTGATTTAGCGATGTCAGTATCTCAACCTCAGGAAAGGACTTGTCAAGTATGTTTCAGAGATAAATGGCAAGTGTAGATACTCTTAGTGCAAGCCTTGTAAAAGAGGGTTACAGCTCTGAAACCACAGTACTTTCAAAAGCTTCAGGCTTTGGTATTTCTTAACAACACTGTGCTTGCACTTACATGATCTGTGTTGCGACTACTATGACGGCTAGTAACTGAGAGAAGAAAAGAATTGGACTTAGAAGGCCATGGGAGCTTCTGATTCGAGCATAATCAAGGAATTTATGGGAGAGGAATCATGCTGGAGCGTCTCTGGCGGGTGGTTGGCTCGATAATCGGCTTTGCCTTCGCACAGACAGTCAGCGTGAATGTATTTGGCAGTTCGATATCTTTCAGGCCTATGTTGGTGCCTATACCATCATCGTGTCGATTGCAGTTACAGGTATTGCCTGCCTCATTCCGATCAGGACAACAACCAAAATAGATCCTGCATTAGTGTTAAAGGAGAATAAAATAGGCTTGTTAGAGTTGAGATGTATATAAAATATATGGCGAGACCTTCACGCCCTTGACAATGTAAACTTTTCAAGGTTGAAAAGGGCAGAGTGGAGTGTCCATTATGAAGCCTCAGCTCAGGTAAGAGTACTGATGATGAATATAATTGGCTGTATGGATAAGCTAAGCAAGGGCTCAGTCCTCTTAGACGAGAGTAGACAGCAAAAGGAAAGTGCAAAGAATCTTTTACCAACATCCGTAGAGATAAGATGGCCTCATCTTCCAGCAGTTCATCTTGGTAAACTATCTGAGCGCCTTGAATGTAATGCTTGCACAGTATTATCACAGCATTACAGATGAAAAAGAGGGCTATGGAAGCCCTTGACAAGGCGTGGCCTTGCATGAGGGGCAAGCATCTCCCAAGCCAGCTCTCAGGTGGAGAACAGCAGAGAGTATGTGTGGCAAGAGCCCTTATTAACCAGCCTGAAATCATCCTTGCAGATGAGCCTACAGGTAACCTTGATGATGCCAATGAAGGTGGTAGTTGAACTCTTTTAGAAAAGCTTCACAAGCGAAGAGTGCAACTCTCATCGTAGTTACTCACGATATTGAGGTGGCTGAGGGTAGCTCAGAGGATGATAGTGCTTCGTAACGGCGAATATCAAGGAAAGTGTAAACAGTAACTTTACAGGACATAGGTCTATGAGAATTGACTTATAAAATTGACTAAGTTACGCCTTTCGCCGATAATGTCCAGACTCGCGCTTTTTCGAAAGATGCTGCGGTAAGTACCAGATGTTGACGAAAACCGTGCCTCCTTTTTGGCAGTGACTTGCACTTTTGCAGTTGCAGAAAGCGAAGACAAGGTGCGTTGTCCCGCATATAAAGCGTCCGCAGCCACAGTGCGAAGCGAACAGGCGAAACGGCGAACTATGCGGCATTATCGGCTACGGCTATATTATTAATCATACTGATAATATACGTAATGCCGTATATGGTTGACTTTGATAGCACAGTGGAGCGTAAACGGCGTACAATGAAGCATATAATTGCTGTTGATTGTGACTTTGGCAACAAGAATATAGCAAATGATGAAAAGTATATGAGAATTGTGAGCTTTTGCAGCTATAATTGCTATGCTTTACTGCCTGTGGCGGTAGTGTGAAAGCTCGCTGACGGAAGCTATGAGATGTACCAGCTCAGTCTATACCAAACCCTGATGGGCTCAGATGCAGGAAACGCTACGGTGTGGTGAAAAGCTTACAGTGAAGCGACAATGCGATTACTGAGTGCAGCTTACGACCTACGAGCCTGACGCAAGGAGAAAGATGCTGACTACGGCAAGAAGCAGGGAAGCGTAGCAAACAGAGATTTCTACTACAAGGCACAAAGGCTGTAAAAGCCTGCGATGAGTGTGCAGCTCCTAATTCAGAGCAGGCAATCCGGATGATATTGATGCAATTTCAGGTGCAACACATTAACCATGACCAGTTTGTTGAGGGCGGCAAAGACAGCCCTTGACTCAGCAAAAAGCAAAAATAATCGATGAGAAATAATTACTAGCATCTTTCTTATAGTTGCAGGTGTAGTTGTTTTTAATAGTAGGAGTCCTTTAATGATGACAGATTATTGGAGGGGACTCCTATCTTCTAAATGAGGCTGATGCAGTACTCCAAGTCCTGCAGTTGTGATAGATAAACATCTGGAAACTATCATAGTGCTAATCAATCACAAAAGAGCTTCATAAGGATACAGGAAAAGTTAAACCAGTGATGGATTTTTAATGGGGAGAAACTAGACATTCTCTTTTGAAGATATAGCCTGTACTGGGTAGCTGAGGGGCGATGCTCATGGGGAATAGAAATGGCAGAGAGTTTCCGCTCAAAAGCTCTCCGAGAATCAGATGAAGAGAAGAAGCGTTTTAGTTGTATCAAGAGCATGAAGGAAGGCGTTTGATGTTTCTGCTAATGTCGAAAGAGTTTGCAAGCTCATATAAGCTGAAGAGAAAACAGAGCGATTATATCGAAGCTATTAATATAAAGTGAGGAGAAGAAGTCGAATGAGAAAAGTGGAATACTATTATCAGCCTTATTTTAATAATCATTATTTTTGATTCATGCCGTAGCAGGCTCCTTTCAGCTTATGAAGATAATCCCAGCGCAAATGCGTGATGAAAACATCTCCCTGCTATCCTAATGCTGTTTTTAATAACTCTATAGTGATAGGAATAAAAGCTTACAATTGACTCTCTTAAAAGCAGGAAGCAAGACAGGGAAAAGTTTCTACTTAGGAAAATGCAGCGTTTTTGGACAAGAAGAATATCAGGCTTTGCAATGATTCTCCTCATTATCTGCCATCTTAATCCTGTTTTCCAACAAGGGAGATGTATTCAGACTGAAAAATTTTTAATGAAAGTTCAACCTGTCTTCTCATTCTTTTAGTACTCACACTCTTAGTACATATATTATCCAATATAAACCTTTGCTCATAGGCTTTCGGAATAGCTTTTAGGGCTTATGTCAAAAGACGTCCTGCTTGTAGCTGGCTGTGATTCTTTTTCATATCAACTATTGCTTTTGTTATTTATTTCTTAGATGGAATATAATGTGGAGGTACTAAAGGTGGTAAATATAATAGGTGCAGGACTTGCAGGGCTTTCTGCAGCCATTACCCTTTGCAGATAAAGCAAAGTATCAGCTCTAATCTCATTTCAACTACCCATCTGAGAGGGCTCAGTCCGTTATGGCAGAGGGAGGAATAAACGAGTTCTTGACACCATGGGTGAGGGGAATGTCGGGTAGAGAATCATTTTGAAGATACTATGAAAGCAGGGGAGCAGGGCGGATGAAACTATAGTGAGCAGACTAACAGAGGACAGCAGCTCCTGGCATTATCAGATATCTGAGAAAATAGGAGTTCCTTTAACAGAAAATGAAATTCAACAGAGATTTTGGAGGACAGAAGAAGAAGAGACTGCCTATGCAAAAGTAGTACAGGTAAGGTTATAATGACTGCTCTCATGATGACCAGAGAAATGTAGACTTTAAAGCTATACAAAAGTATAATCATCATGAATTTTTGGACTCGGGTGCCTGCAAAATAGAGGTAGGGTGTGTAAGGGGTCAGTTATAAAGGATAATTACACTGCTAAGCATTATTATGTTGGAAGCGTTATCCTGGCTACATGGAGGCTGGCAGGTGTAGTTTAGGGGAGTTACCACAGGCACAACTGCCAATACAGGGGACGTGACAGCAAAGTATTTTGCTGCAGGGGGTAAGGCTTAGCAACCTTGAAATGATACAGTATCATCCTACAACCATAGAAATAACGGACAAGGTCTGTCTGGTATCTGAGGCTGCGAGGGGAGAGGGAGGACAGCTCTTCATATACAGGGATACTGAAAAATGCTACTTTTATGGAGGAAAAATATCCTGAGTTTAAGAACCTTATGCCAAGAGATGTGGTTTCAAGGAGATGTACTTTTGTGAGCAGGGATAATGGAGGAGCTCAGGTCTATCTTCGATATGACCGAACTTCCTAAGGAGGTATGGAAAGAAAAGACTGCCTGATTTGAGAGAAGAAACTATCCACTATCTGAGGTTGATCCTAAAACGAACCTATTCCAGTAAGACCAGGCATCCACTATTTTATGGAGCGGAATAGATGTGGACAGCAGACCATAAGACAAATGTGAAAACCTCTATGTAGCAGGAAGCCTGTTCAGCCCTACATGGGGGCAAACAGGCTAGGCGGCAATTCCTTCTGAGCACCTATGGTGGTAGAAAGGCTGCAGAAAGCGCAGCTAAAGAGTGAGTTGCGTGTAGCAGCTAGATAGAGAGCTGCATCTGGTACCGCAAGAAGAATAACGGTAAGAATAGATAATGAGATCTGCAGCTGAAAAGTAGTAACCAATCAGTACAGAATGGAACGCCTCTTGAAATAGAGGCTTGCAATCAGAGTTTGAAGATGCATATGAGAGTTTTTATAATTGAGGTGAGGGATGTTTGCTTTCTGCACTGGTATAAGGAGGAATGAAAGCTCGCTAAATGCCGACTTTGATGGCACTGATAAAATGTCGCACAAAGCAGACTAAATGAAAGGGAAAGAGACAGGAGCAACCTTGCAAAAAGTCATATGATACTAAGCGCCCTTACAGGAAAGAAAAGGCAGGTGCAAACTACGGGAAGATTATCCTGAAAGAAATGATGAGTTTTAAGGGCTTTAACCAAGGCCACTAGACAGAGAGAAATGTAACATAGAGATATGGAGAGTAGATGGAAGTGACAGTGAGATAAAAGAGCAGGAAGATGCTAAGAGCAGTCCTTATTTTCAAAGCATTAAACTAACTCTCAAAAGGAAAATTTACAGTGGCGAGCCTGCTTCGTGAGATAAATGCTGATCCTGATATAAGAGATATGGAGGAGTGAGGGTGCCCGTATAAGCTGGGAGTGCAGCTGTCTTCAGAAGAAAATGCAGGCTTGCCTGTGCCATCTTGATAAATGGAAAACCAAAGGCTTGCCTGCTGATACATTTTTATAGGACAATATGAATGCTGTGAGCTTGTCCAGCAACTTAGAAGTTCCTGTAATAAAAGATTTTGATTGTGGATAGAAGTATAATATATAATAATCTTAAGGATATACTATCTTGAAGAAGAAAGCTCATCTTACAGATAAAAACACTGATTCAGCTTACGAGGCTCAAAGGTGCCTGATGTGCTGGCTGCTGTCTGGAGTCTGTCCCAAACTTTTATGTGGGAGGAAATTTTCATGGTGCGGCATCCTTTTGTACCCGCACAAAAGCTAACTGCCCTCTGAGGGCAGGAGGAGCAGAAGAATTAAAAGAGAGTACAGGAGCATATTTATAAGGGGCTGTGTCAAAGTCTCTTGCCTGAGGGATATATGTCCCTGCGGGAATGAATATGGATAAGCTGCTGAGTAAGTCAAATGCCGTGGCAGTGTGGAAGAGTTTAAACGCTGATACATCATGGCAATCTGGTTTGATGTAAGCTCTTGTATGCAGAGCTTTTCGAGTAATTGAAACGGGTTAATCTCGCGATAATTGAAACTGCCCTGACGGGTGTCGTGGTAAATGTTGTTAATGGGAGGCACTATGAATAGTATGTGTGTTTAGATTGGAAGGGGTATTATTCCTGAGATATGGATCAAGTTTGCTGACGATACGGGGATAAAAGAGACTTGGAAAGCTTTACCACAAGGATGAGCCTGACTATGAGTAAGCTTATGAAAATGCCTTAACTCTCCTAAAAGGAGAATAATTACGGAATAAAGAAATACAAAGAGGTGGCAGACAGGGTAGAGCCTTATGAGGGAGCAAGAATATTCTTGGACGAACTTAGAAGCTTTACTCAGGTGATTATTATAAGTGATACCTATAGGGAGTTTGTCTTCCTGTGATGAAGAAGCTAGGGATATCAACCCTTTTTGTCACGAACTGGAGATAGCTGACAAACAGCGTAATAACGGACTACAAGCTTAGAAAAATGGTACTAAGCTAGAGACAGTTAAAGCCTTGCAGAGCATGTCGGCTCGAGACCATAGACTGGAGACAGCTACAACGATCTCGGTATGATAAGAGCAGGTAAGCATGGCTATTTAGAAGTCCTGAGAAAATAAAAATGAAAACAAGGATGTGAAAAACCGTAGAAACATACGAGGAATTACTCTCTGAAATTAGAAAAGCATAAGTGGAGCAAAAATAGCTGAAACATGAAAAATGAATCCTGCTAAGCTGTTACATTGCTAACAAATCAACAAAATATACTCATATTGATAAATCCTCGTTAACTACTTGACAAAACTAATTGTATGCAATATAATCATGACGAAAACAAATAGTTTATGTTTACATAATTCACTGATTATGTTGCTTGTTTAGTAGAAGTGTGAGTATGGAATTTTATGATTTTAAGGTAAGACAGCTAAAACGGTCAGGAAAAATCTCTTGAAGAATACAGAGGTAAAGGTGATACTTGTGGTAAATACAGCAAGTAAATGTGGCTTTACCTCATACAGCTTAGCGGCTTAGCTAAACTATGACAGTATTCTGACAAGGGGTTGTGATACTTGGTTTCCTTAACCAGTTTGGGAATCAGGATCCTGACGGCAGAGGCACGCAGTACCTGTCTCATCAACTAATGGAGTGAGTTTTCCCAATGTTTCGAGAGAATGATGTAAACGAGAGCAATGCCACCCACTGTTTAACTTTCTTAAAGAACAGGCAGGATGTTGGTAACAATATCAAATGGAATACAAAGTTTTTGATTGACAGAAATGGTAGGGTAGTAAAGCGCTTTGCGCCTCATGACATAAAGCCTAAGCAATATGGAAGAAGATATAACTAAACTATTGTAGATTTATTAGAAAATGAGGTAGAATGAGCAGATATGACACGGCGATAGCGTGAGACATGGACTCGGGAGGACTTGAAGCCGCTATTACAGCCAAATTAAGGAAATAAAGATATCATATATTGTTTGGTAGTAAAGAACTAAGCCATCGCAAGATAGCAAAGCAGTTGAAATAAGGAACTATCTCGGCTTTACCTGATACAACAGGTGAGAGGGAGCTTGCTAAAAGCGTATACAATGACCACCTGATGCTATGGAGATAAAGATAAATGAGACAAGAATCAATGCAGTATATGCGATGGGAGATTATTTTGTGCTCCAGTCTGCAGATCAGATGTTTGAATCGAAGTCGGTGATTATCTCTACAGGAGTAATGGAAAGTCTTTTCCGGGAGAAGATGAGAACCTGGGGAGGGGGAGTTAGCTATTGTGCTACCTGTGATGCAGCCCTTTATAAAGGGCAAAAGAAGCGATTGTTATCGGCTATTCCGCACAGAGGAAGAGAGAGGCCAACTTCCTTTTGCTGAAAAAGGCCGGATAAGTAACTACATAGCCTTGTATAAGGATGTATCAAAACTTGTTCAGACAACAGAAGTTGTTACCGGCAATGTTCCGAGAGAGATAATAAAAGAGAGCGACAGATGAGTCTTGTGACCAACAAAGAGAGAGGTATCAGGCAGACGGCATATTCATTTTAAGAGATGCTGTCTCATGCTGATAAGCTGGTACCGGGACTTCTTATGAAGGATGGGCATATGTGCGTTGAAAGAGACATGAGTACCAATATTGAAGTGTATTTGCCTGTGGTGATGTGACAGGCAAGCCTTATCAGTATAGTGAGAGCTGCCGGAGAAGGAAATGTAGCTGCATTGTCAGCGGTTTCTATCTTGACAGTAAAAGAAAACAGAAGTTTAACAAAGTTAAGTAACTCTTGAAGTTATATGATAAACATCGGTGTTATCACCGGGAAAGAGGATATTATGGTAAAGAAGATTAATGAAGCAGAATTTTTCAGAGGTTAGTACAGCAAGTTTGCAGTTGTGAGATTTTAACGCTACCTGGTGTGGGCCCTTGCAAGATGTTAGGTCACTGTACTTGAAGAGGTATCAGAGGAGCTTCGCAGGTAAAGGCATGAGTTTCTTTTCGCTGCTGATGTAGATGAGAACTCATGAGCTCTTGCTATCAAGAATAAGATTCAGAGCATACCTGCATATTGTGATCTTTTTAAGGACGGAGAGCCTGTTGACAGACAGATTGGCTTTCGTTCCAAAGCCACAGTTAGTTGAATTCATACAATAAAAAGCATAGGTTAATCATAAAGGGTGAAAAGATGCAAAAAGAAGACAAAATATAAAAATGTTGAGAGCTTTCCAGCCAGCTTTGTTTTTCCACTTTATGCCTGCGCTAAGGAGATAGTCAGTACAAGCCTCTGGATGAACTTGACCTCACATACACTCCAGTGCATATCACTATGGATGGTAATGGGAAAATGAAAAGTGAAATGTAAAAGAACTCGGAGAACTTCTCATTCGATTCGGGTACTCTACTCCTGTGCTTAAGAAGCTTGAACAGAAAGAAGTTTATTGACAGATAGCAGACAAGGATGATGAGAGAGTACTCAATGTGACTCTTACATGACAGCGGCAGGAGCTTAAAGATAAGGCTCTTGACGTGCCTAAGAAGATGGGGTGCCTGTCTAAAGGCTGACAGAAGAAGAGATGACAATGCTTGCACGAGATGCTTGATAAAGATGCTGAGAAAGTAATTTTGTATTTTAACTGAGTTTTCCTTTAATTGAGACGGTATCATTTAATTATGAGAAAAGAACTTAAATTGATGGCTTTTAGAGAGAGGCTGAACAACTATGTAGTTCAACCCTGATATGAAATTTCTCAGAAATGCCATCAAATAAAAACTCTCCCAGAGATCGCACTGCGGCGGATATGCAGATACTGCTAGCACGACCCTGCCGCAGGCGGTGATCCTTTACAGGATTCTTTCTTATAGTTTTCGAACATATATCTAACTCAGGTGTAGACATCTAGTCCTCTCATTCAAGAATTTCTTCATAGCAGCAAAGCTCTCCTTGCTGATAACGTCTCAAGTCTGCAGGCATCTTCAAGCGCTGTCTCCATGTCACCCCAGGGCTTATAAGCCAGGTAGAAAAGAACTTGTGCCTTTCATACATGCATATCAGCTACTTTTTCCAAGTAGAGTGAGCCTAATATAGCCATTTTCATCAACTACTATATGCCCGGTGGTATCGTAAGATTCTTCATAGCCACGCTTACGCTGGATTTCTTAAAGCCCATTTCGTTGGAAAATATCTACAGAACGAACATTTCCATTTCTTTCGGTAAGCATAAGTATCGTCTCTAAATAATCCTCAGCAGATTCATGTATTTTCCATTAAAGCTGACCACCTCAAGCTTTTATTTTGTTCTCAGTATATAACAAAAGATTGGCAGGGGTACGCAAGAGTGAGTAAATACTTTCTGACAGCATCGTTCTTTAGCCAAAGAATAGGGAATTTGGCTTTGATAGCAATAGTTAAAATGTAACAAATGAAAAATAATAATAATTATCAAAATCTATTGACAAAACGACAAAAGTTTATTATCATCATAATCAGTTAGCAGGCGCTAACTTAATAAAATTCGGAGAGTGCTATGAGTTTTGATATTGTTGACATCATAAAAGAGATGGACGCACATTCGGTTGTGCTTCAGCTGGCACTCCAGTGTGCTCCTGTCATTGCAGGAATTAAAATATCCAATTTACTCACACAATACCGGGCCAAAACCTCAAGGAGTTGGCAGTGCTGGTAAAAGCAAACTATCTTTCAGAATTTTATATCCCAGGAAGGAAAGGCTTTGTAATTCTTATCTACAGGAAGCTGAACTAACTAAATACTTGGAAAGAGAGAAGAGGGTTGAGTTTGTTACAAATGCGCTATGAAAACTTCTGATATGAATATAAAATCTTTCGAGCATTTGTAAACGCTATATGAGATACCCATGGAGCTAAAAGCAGAGTTTTCCCGCACGAACTTGGATTGCTCTTAGGCTATCCTAGTAGAAGACGATAGGAAGGCTTCATGAAAACCACGGCAAGAATTTTTCTTTCATAGCGGATACTGGAAGTATAAAGACGCAGAATTAAGATTAGCTCTTTTAAGAATTACGAGAGAGTACAGACGAGATAGTGAGGCTGCTGTATGAGGGACTTGATAATGGACATTATCACAAACTACAGGCAACATAGGTCATTGCAGAGCGGATTATTCTGACTGCGTGATTTGTGCATAGAAAACAGTGTGATACACACAGAAAAGAGGATGTATTATGAGCAAGATTAGCGTAGTTTATTGGTCACAGACAGCGCAAATACTCAGGCGATGGCACGAGGCAGTTGCAGAGGGCATCAGGCGCGGGAGCAGAGCAGAATTACTTGAGGTAGGAGCTGCTATCTGTAGCCGCACTTAAGGAAGAAAAGGCATTTGCACTTGGATGTCCTGCAATGGGGTTCTGCGAGGTACTTGAGAGAGCGAGATGGAGCCATTTGTAGCACAGAGCTTGAGCCACACGTATCAGGCGAGGTCTGCACTTTTTGGTTTCTTATGACTGGGGCGATGGCGAATGGATGAGAACTGGGCAGACAGGATAGAAGGCTGCAGTGCCACAGTTGTGGGAGATGAGGAGTTATCTGCAATCTCGAGCCTGATGCTGAGGGACTTGAGAAGTGCAAGGAACTCGGAAGAAGCTGCGCAGCAGGCTTAATTAAAGCCTGACAGTTTATAGCCGAGGCTGTTTCGTGATTTGATTTATTGCAAGTTGCGGAGCATAATGTATATCTGTGTATAATAGAGGTGTCAAAATCTTTTGACACCCGACATCATAATATAAGGGGTGCACTATGAGGTGTGGTTATAGTGGCGGTCATGACCGTATGGTTTTGTATCTATAAGAAGATATGTAAGGAACATAAATGTAAAGCAAAAGCATTTTACGCAGATGTCTGCTAATCTTAGTGGGACAGATAGGTTCACCGGACTTGTTGAGTACTGTTTACAAACACTGTATCACACACAAGATGGTGCGCACAGCCTACAGAGGCTGAGAAAATGTAGGAAAATATTGTAAGAAGCCATACCAGCAGTGGAACCGCCCTGAATGAGATTCTTGATAATGTAATGCCAGCAATGGCTTAGTTTTAATTAGTTCTAGCTGATGATAATGGAAACTAATATCCTACAATAATGAAAGTCAGTCTTTATTTAGAGCTATTTTGTGCAAAATTTTCTCAGCTGCAAAAATGATTGAAATCGGCTTTGCTCTATTGTTATAATCAGTAAGGAATTGATGTGAAACGGTATAACTCAAAAGCCGCCACTCAATATGACCTAAGAGCCATTATTTTTGCCAAAAGCAACAGTTTCGCTTTCGTGTAGGACTTTGGTGATAATGTGGTTAAAGATGAGAGCAGTTTGACATCTTAGAATATCTTATTATGTTAAAAGGAGGTCCTGAGATGTGGGATAAAATTAGTGGAAAAAGTTGGAATATTTTTGGTGGTTTTGTATTCGGAACAGTAGGGCCTTAAGGCTTTTGTTCAGCAAGGATGCTAAAAATGCACACACAGGTAACAGCTGCAGCTCTCAGAGTTAAGGATTATGCCCTTAAGCGTACAGAGACATAAAGAGAACTGCGAAGATATCTATGAGGATGCTAAGGATATCAATGAGGATAAAGGCTAGCAGAAAGAGCTATGATTTGAAGATACTTCAAAATGTTACAAAAAGTAGAGAGCGTTGAAGAATAAATTCTTGGCCTGCAGGGGAGTAAGAGGTTAGTTGCCGTCTCTCACGCAGGCTCTTTTCTTTTCAGAGTTCAGTATGTGAAATTATGGTTTGGATATCTCATTAGAAATGAGAGTAGGATAATGAAATTTAGATTATATCTGAATCAAACGGCAGGCTCAGGAATGACAGATACTACAAAATATAGGAGCGTGAGCAGGCGGATACCTGTTTTACTATGTGAGGCATCTCGCCGGAGTTACAGTTTGCGAAGCGTATCCGATAGAACCTGTCACGCACATGTTAAATTTACAGGGAGATAAATGGGATATAGTAGATGCCATCCAGAAGTTTGACTATGAGAGGTTTGCAGCTCCGGAAGAGTTCATAGCCAATTCCAGCAGGAGCCTTAATGCCGCCCTATCAGGACAAGCTATTTATAGCTAGTCATGCAAAGGCTGGTTACAGTCACCGTTACCCCATACCCGTAAAGGCTGCGCTTACCATGAGTAAAGTCACTCAAGTACATTAAAAGCTGGTATAAAGAGCCTGCAGAGCGGGAAGATAGAGGTTGCCCTTCTTGACGGCGTGTGTGTGGTGTCGGTGCTTAGAGGGACTTTTAATACTAGCTCCGTTATGTTCTTGCTTGGAGTAGGGAGAGCTCCTTGAGAATGGACTGAGAAAAAGACTACTGCAGACACTTGCAGGCATACTTTCGCTAAAACATCAGCAAGGTATGGCTTAAAAGACGCGTACCGAAGTCCTTGTGGACTACGCTGAAATAAAAAGAAGATGATGAGGTGTGGTACATCTAAGCGGCGTTATTCTCAGATGGCATAGTTGCAGAGGGCAGCACATGGTAAATCAGGCTTCAGATGACGGAAAGTGAGCCTGTAAAAAGGAAGAGGAAGTACAGTCTTTGCGGGAACTGTAATCGAAGAGAGAGCTTACCTTTCAGGGTGAAGAAGGCAGGCGGACACTCAAAGTTTAGAGAAAATAGTTAAGATGATGAGAGACTGAAAAAGCAAAGTCAGGTGCGGAAAAGCTCAGCACTTAAGCTCGCAGACAGGCTCCGTCCTTATACCTTTGGCGGGTGCAGGACTTGTATGTCTCTTAACCCGCAATGTTACCAAGGCACTTTCCGTGCTGATGGTGGATTTTTCCTGTGCGCTAAAGCTTGCTATGCCGAGTCTGTCTTGTCTGCTATCAGAGGCTTCTGACATGGAATCACCGTAGGGAGGCAAGTTCTTAGAGGCAGTTGCAGCAGCGAGACCATAGTTTTTGATAAAACCGGTACACTTACCAAGGCAGAGCCTGTGGTTACTCTGTTATATCCTTTGAGGACAGGGAAGAGGGATGAGCTCCTTAGAATAGCTGCTGTCTTGAGGAACATTTTCCATTCCGCATAGCAAGTACAGTTGTAGAAGCCAGCAAGGAAGGAAAGCTAGCACAAAGAGATGCATTCAAAGGTAAACTACGTAGTTGCCCATAGGAATAAGCAGCAGCATAGGCGAGAAAAGGTAGTTATAGGCAGCCACCATTTTGATATTCGAGGATGAGGGGTAGTTGTGTCCCCTAAGGACTTGAAAGAAGTTGAAAATATCCCTGAGGAGACTCCCATCTTTACCTAGCTATAGAACGGACAGGCTTTCAGCGGTTATCTGCATCTCAGATCCTGTGAGAGAAGAGGCAGGGAAGTTTACAGAAGTTAAAGGAACTTGGAATCAAAAAGGTGGTAATGATGACAGGTGACAGTGAGCGTACAGCAGAAGGCTGTAGCCGTGAAAATAGGTGTGGATAAGTACTATGCTGAAGTCTTGCCTGAGGACAAGGGCTAGATTCGTATGAGAAAAGAGAAAGCCAGAGGAAGAAAGGTAGTCATGGTCGGTGACGGTATCAATGATTCTCCTGCACTCTCTGCAGCTGACTGTGGCATTAGCTATCAGCGGCGGGGCTGGACAGCGAGAGAAATAGCCAGACATTACAATAGTTGCGAACAACCTCCATGAGCTTGTTAACAAACATCTTTCCAAACGCTTCTTGAAGAGGATAAAACGCTAATTACAGAAAAATTGTGGGTATAAAACGGCGGTCTTATAGGACTTGGTAGTGTAGGGAGTGATCCAGCCTGCTACATCTGCTCTGAGTACACAATCTATCAACTCTTGCTATAGTAGGTCTTCGTCAACCACCAACATATGGAGCAGCTATGATAGCTGGAGTAAAAGACCTGCCAAAGCTAAATGTGTACATGAAGCTGCAAGGCGGTATATGAGGAAAAATGGCAATCCCGACCAGTGGGGGATATGAGCTATCCAGGTGGAGCTATCTTGTTAAATGACATAGAAAACAGTGTACTTTATACATGACGGAGACTATAACTCTGCCTTCGTGCTAATGGGAGAAGAGGAAGCCTACAGAGGGATATAAGGAGGAAGTTGGCTAAATGAAGAGACTATCTCACCATCACACAGAGTAGCCGGCAATGGAAGGGTTAAGGGAGTATTTTCAAGAGTATTTGAACATAGTCTAATGAAGATGAAGAGAAGCGGGACTCTCAATCTAAGGATTGATACCCATGACCTCATACCGATGCAGAATGCTCTTACCAGGCAAGGTTTTGTAAGATGTGGACTTGTTAGACTTAGAGAGGGCGAGAGAATAGCTCTAGTCAGCTATGTACAACAAAAGAAAACTTTTCTAGCAGGGCTTTGATGTCACAGGGCTTTAGTCTCTGCAAAGCCCCTGTATCATTTCTTTTGCCGCCACCTTTAGCGCCAAGGCTTTCCAGCCTTTCGATTAGAGTAGAATCAAGGCTGTTGCCGCCTCATCAGGTAGGAATAGCCTTTTGTCGTCTCCCAACCAATACACACTGCAGTAATTATCCGCTACTCTATGAGGTAGTTAGAGCTCCCTCTGGCTCTTTGCATCTATTTCATCTATGAAGATAAGAGCCTTATAAGAGTCTGATAAATTGTCGATTTCACTTATCAGTTTAGCTTTATTTGCTTCTCTAGCTTTCATTCTAAGTTCGTCCCTCTGTTCTTAGCTAGTGGTTACATTGTTTACAAACCCTCGCTTAGCTCTGAGGAAAGTAGGACTCTTAACCTCATCCATATCTGCCTGAAGTGAATTAAAACACTTATGCCCTATAGCCACAGAGTATGGACAGCCTTGTTCCGCCCTTATACTTTTATGGAGGATACTTACCCAAGAAGCCCTATTTCTCCGGGTTTTTCTGACATGTGCGCAGCAGGCACAGATATCTACTCCGGCTATTTCCACTATCCTATGTCTCCTGCCAGTTCTCCCTTACATCTATAATCGATGGAGACAAGCTCGCTCTCCTAGGAAAAAGAGCAGGTTATATCTACATTTGATACTATGACCTCGTTCACAAGAGCTTTCGATTTCAGCCACCTCATCAGGACTCAGTATGCCGTTATAGTCCTAGCAGTTTACGCTGTTATCTGAGAGGTGAAAGTCAACATTTTTCATAGCCGTATGTGTACTATGCCTGAGAATATATGCTCTCCGTCTGTGCTGCTGCATATTTGAAAAACGGTGATTCAATCAATCTTTCCCCTTTATTTTCGTGTTTAAAGGGTTTGTAATATTAAGAGGGAGGATGAATATATATAATGGCTTATGATTCCGTCTTTGTCTATCTGTACGCTTTCTACAGTGGTAGTATTATTCCCAATTAAAATCTCACCTTTTAATCACAGGACTGTCCTCCTGCCTCAGGAAAGAAGAGGGTTTGATTAGTATGACCCTATAAGTGCTCAGAATCAGGTGTCAATACTTATGATATCCGCCTCAAAAATCTGTGTTATGTGCGTGAGCGTAACATAGTTCGAAAGTTTGACATTTCTCCTTTTTCATTCCTCTCTGCAAAAGATGATTTGGCATTTATAAGAAGAGAAAAATGTTTGTATAAACTCGTATCAGGAGCCATATAGCCACTAGCATGGTATAATTACTAAAAAGCCAGAGATTTGGAGGGAAAATGTTTGAAGAATTAAAATAAATGGAAAGAGATATTAAGATATTGTGTAAACAATCCGAAGTATATTTTGGTACAATTCATTGACAAAAATGATGAGGGGAACTGAAGAGGAAAATTAATCTGATAGAGACCCACCGACAAAAACCTTTGCTTTCGTGGAATTAGGCTAAATGCTGAATGATGAACTATCCTTTGGGGAGGCAGGGGCCTGTATTTGGCAGGCAGGGTTTTGGTGAGAGCGAATAAGAACCTTGACTATCTTAGGGAAAATATAGACGGCATCACCGTGTGGACTTGATGTCGCTGTCCCTCTATTCTGGCGGTTATTCACCGCAGGGCTGCTTTTCGCTATGGGCAGGATATGAAAGCTCTATCTTTTAGCGGATAGTTGCGGCTTCTCCTTCTGGTGTGAGGGCATCACTGATGAGCATCCGTGGGAAAGGGATGAAGTCTAAGGCAGTTTATCTAAGCGGTCTCACGTGAATCAAGCACTTCAACAAAAGGTTGTCTGAGGTTGAAAAATTGTATCAAAAATACGGTATAATGAATTTTCAGAGAAAACAACCATCTGAAGCTATATTAGAATGGAACGAGGGAAATCATTTCTATGAATGTTCCGCTTCGAATGGCTCGTGGTTTTAGCTGGGTTTTGACAATATTTAAAATATGGTTGCTAAAATCAGCAATTCCTAGTAAAAATATATAGTGAGTTGTTGAGATAGTCTTCTGAATTCAAATTTTTAAAATAATGCGAAAGGGAGTATAATAATGGCTAAGAAAAGTGTTGGTAGTAGATGATGCGGCTTTCATCGAGAATGATGTAGGACATCCTGTCAAAGAACGGATATGAAGTAGTAGTGAGGGTGTTAACGGAAATGATGGATTTGAAAAAGTATAAAGAGTTAAAGCCTGACATCGTTACTCTTGATATTACAATGCCTGAATGTGACGGATTACAGTGCTTGAAGAAGATTAAGGAGTTTCGATGCTGCGGCAAATGTGGTTATGTGTTCAGCAATGGGACAGCAGGCAATGGTTATCGAATCTATCAGAGCGAGTAAAGGACTTCATAGTTAAAACCTTTTCAGCAGGACAGAGTATTAGAGTCACTTGCAAAGATTAAATAGAGATTTGTAAAATCTATGAGATTTAAAATATATCGAATAAAGCAAACTAAGACTGTTTTCTGAGAATAGAGAATGGTCTTAGTTTGTTGTCTAACATAAAGTGATTTTGACCAATAATAAAAAGCAGATGACGGGAATCGAACCCGCCTCTCAACCTTGGGAAAGGTCGCATTCTACCGATGAACTACATCTGCTTAAACTACAACAATTATACTCCCACTCATTTAGTACGTAAAGCCAAACTAAAAGAAATAGCAGCTGCTAGCATCCTGTCTTAATAGAGGTCAAATAACACTACACCCACATCAAGATAAATGATGCTATGAAGTGATTATAAAGGAAGTGAAATGAAAAACTACATCGTGGCTTGCCCTATGGAGGGCGACAACCGCAGGATATTCAGAAAAGTGATTTGGTGAATTTTAATGGTGTAACTGACTATTACACCCCGTTTATCACGCCCAAGGAAAAGAGAGGTTGACAAAGAAAGATATAAAAGAACTTCTCCCTGCTCACAATGAGGGGGATAAAGATAGTACCCCAGATACTTACAAGTGTTCTGGAGAAGCTTCTCTCAAATCTGACAGCTACTAAGCTTATGGAAATGGGCTATAAGGAGGTCAATCTAAACCTTGGCTGTCCTTCAGAACTGTGGTAAACATGGGAGAGGCTCGGGAGCCTTAAAGAGTCTTGATAATCTAAATGAGCTTATTAGCTGTATCTTTGATGTACCGGACACACAGGACTTAAGATATCGATAGAAAAACCAGAATAGGCTATGAGGATTAGCTACTGAATTCGGTGATACTCACTTTCATATGAGGCAAAGTTCTTTAGAAAAGCTAAGCTCACTCATCCAAGAACAAGGATGGAGTGACAGAGTGGTAGTGTGCATAAAGAAAGCTTTTGAACATAGCGCCAAAGGAATATACTTAAAAGCAGCGAAGTGGATAAACTCTGCTTCAACGGAGAGGCTTAAAAATGGTAGAGATGTAGAACGAATAGAAAAGGAGTTCCCTATGATGAGACCATATTATGATAGGGAGGGGCTGCTTAGACATCCGTTTTTACTTGAAGATATTGAGGGCAAGAAGTCTGCTGACAGGAAAGGAAGAGAATGAGAAAACTTCCTTTGAAGAGCTTTTTATCTTGCCCATCTTGAGGAGTTTTAATGGAGGAGCTGCAGCTGTGCTTAAGTTAAAAGAAATGTGGTTTTACTTACAGGATAGCTGTTTAAGGACTGGGTGAAGTCTATGTTGAAAGATATAGCTAAAGGAGTGTGCGGGAATACAGAGCTGCGGTTAATGTCCTCCTGTCAAATTGTAAAAGTGACCCATAGAATGTTGTTTACAAAGCATTTGCCATTGTACTCGGATTGTGATAACCTTATAAAATGAAGACTTTGATGTAGCATATGAGATAGGGAGGCGGGTTATGGCAAAGATAGTGATGAAGACTCCCTTGGTTGAAATGGACGGAGATGAGATGACAAGAGTCATTTAAGCAGATGATTAGGATGAACCCATCCATCGCTTTTATTAACCTAAAGTCAGAGTACTATGATTTGGGGCTTAATGCCGCAATGAGAAACAGATGATAAGGTTACTGTAGATTCTGCGAAGGCTGCTAAAATACGGTGTTGCAGTCAAATGTGTGCACAATTACACGCCTAGTGCGGCAAGAGTCAAGTGAACATAACCTTAAAGAGAGATGTGGAAAAGAGTCCAAAATGGGACCATTAGGGCCATACTTGGACGGAATCCAGACTTTAGAGACGCCTATTCTTGTAAATGGAATAGAGAGCCTTATGTGCGTGCACCTGAGCGCCTATTACCATTGCAAAGGCACTGTCTTATGGAGATGTGTATAAAAACGCTGAAATCAAAGCAGGCGGCGTAGGGAGCTGGGCATGGTATTTACAGCAGAGGATGGAAGCGTGACAAAGGAGCTTATCACGAGTTTAAGTCCCCGGGTGTCATTCAGGGTATGCACAATCTGAACTCTTTCTATAGAGAGCTTTGCAAGACCTGCTATGAATACGCACTTGAACTAAAGGTTGACCTTTGCTTTGCTACAAGGGATACCATTTTCAAAAGAAGTACGACCATGCTCAGCAGGACATAGTTTGCGCGAAATTTATGAAAAAGACTATAAAGTAAAAATTTAAGAAACAAGGAGTCACTTACTTCTACGACCCTAATAGGATGAGTGCGGTGGCTAGAGTGATAAGGAGTGATGGAGGCTTTTCCTTTGGGCTTGCAAGAACTATGACGGTGATGTAAACTGAGCGATATGCTTGCAACTGCCTTTGGTTCTCTTTCTATGATGACCTCTGGTGCTTGTAAGTCTCCTAAGGGGTGTGTGTACGAAGCAGCCCATGGAACAGTTCAGAGCATTATTACAAGTGGCCTTGAGGGTGAGCCTACTTCAACCAACTCTATAGCTACACTTTGCCTGGAGCAGCGCCCTTAGAAAAAGAGGAGAACTTGATGGGCAGAGTGGCGCACGCAGGCTTTTGCTGATAAGCTTGAGGCGGTTATAGACACAGCAGAGCGGCGCATAATGACCAAAGGATCTTGCAGAGATTACCACTCTTAAAAAGGTAAAGACAGCAGATACTGAAGAATTTATTACAGGCAGTTGAGGAAAGGCTTGAGCGCTGAGTAATAAGAACTCCCACTCTTATATCACCGGAGATTTTAGAGGTGGGAGTTTCTCACAATCCTCAAGGGGCTTCTATGTGTGCATGTTATTTAATTGGAAGTGAGCAGTCATATAGGGATTAACCCTGACATGACGGCTTTTGTGACTTGCACTTTTACACCTATATGTAGTATAGGGTGATGAAAAACAAAATTACAAAAGCTTCCTAACGTAGAGTCCATTTCTGCTGGTTACAGTTGAGAGAATCTCTACTACATTTCCTTCCCTGTCAACTAAGAACTTTAGTAAAGTTCCAGTTGATTTCTGCTCCAGGAATACTCGTCCGAGGCTTGCAAGCTTCAAGAAGTCCTTGCTGAAGCAGAGTTGGTAACTCCTCAGGCTTCTGCTCTTTCAAGATACTTAAAGAGAGGATCTGCATTAGGACCATTTACCTAAGTTTCGAAGTTCTCGAAGGTCATACTCGGGTAGTTTACCATACAGAACTTAACGGTTTCTTTTCCGTCCTCAGGATTCTGATCAGAACTGTCCGCAAGGGAAACCGATGATTTCAAAACCATCCTTGTTGTACTTCTGATATACTTCTCAAGATCCTCGCTGTGGAGTAAGACCGCATCCTGTAGGATATTTACTATGAGAAGTACCTTTACCCTATATTCTGAGGTGAAGAAAAGCCACCCTCCAACATTCTTACACTGAAATCATAAACACTCATATTATCCTCTCTGCCATAAGGCAAAACTAATTATATTATTCATACAGATATTTTGTGAACAGCTTTGGCTAAATTTGATGATGATGATAACATTTTGAGGGAATTAATGCTAAGATAAAAATAACTAAAATTGTGCACAATTTAATTGAATACTTTTGTTTATATTTAAATACATATAATTTGTGGTAAACTATAAAAGGGCGGAGAAAGCCGATATAATATATAATGAAATAAGTGTCAAAATGTATAAAAATTCGGTTGGGGTTGCCTGTGAGAATTTATTATATCTTGATATAAACCTCAATATGATTAGCAGCTATCTGCGGGTTTAGGCTCTAAGACTTAGAAATCTACCTATAATATTATTAGATGGTTACCATCATGATAAGTTTAAGAAAATGGATTGCGTGAGACAACCGTAAGCAATCCTTTGGTTGTTGTGACTAAAATAATACAGGCAGGATGGTGCATATGAGCGAAGTGATATTAAAAGAACTGGATATGTTAAAACTGATAAGTATAAGATGGAAAGCAGTAGCGAAGAGGCTGTTATGGAGATATATACGCTCTCCTTTTTGCTTGTGATTTTATATTTTATAAATCTATATAAATAACAGAAGAATAATAATGGGTGAGGAAAAGAATGTTAACCTTTCGGACCGCTATGAGTATCAGATTGGATTAAATGAGGAAGTTCTTGGCAAATTTTTCATGAACATTTCTGAGGAAAGATATTACGGAAATGCAGAAGAAGGCACTTGGATATGTGGGTAATCTATTTATTATTATGCATAAGGAAAAATTCTCGGAAGAAAAGAGTGAGCAAGGACCTTAGCAGGAACTTGTGCTTGATATATGTACAGGCAATATCAAATCCCGTGAAGAGTTCAACATAAGTGCAAATTAAAACGGATGGGATATAAAGGATAATGTGGTTGTAGTTATCTTTCGACCTTGACGATAAGAAGAAAACAGTTGACCTAAAAGGAATCAAGCGGCAAAAATAGAAGTAGTCAAGGAAAAATGTTTAGGGATCTGAGAAATAAATTTCTAAAATGCAGGTATAACCTTTTACTACTATCAAAACAGTGACAGCATTATACTTTTATTTGAGTTTGACAATAATTATCTGCATAACAAAGATAAGGTATTTAAGCAGGTTATGATGGATTCTAAGGAAAATATGGCTTACTTATACAATTGGTATAGGAAGAACTACAATAATATCTTCGATACGCCGATATCATATACAGAGGCAAGAGAAGCAGTTAAAATCGGATCGTAGTATGCTCGGACTTGGATGATAGATGAATATAAAGGATTTGGAACTTTTCTCACTTCTAACAATGCTGTAAATAAGGATATACTGGCAGGCGAGCTTATGAGCTCCTATCAGAAAACTTATAGAGTATGACAGAGAAAATGAAACTGAGTATTATATCTTCCTTAAAGAGCTTGATAAAATGCAAACTGGAGTCTGACAAGGGCTCAGAAAATAACTCATCCATTATAATACTGCAACACAGGCTTGCAAAAAGACTGAAGAAATAATGGAGTTACAGGCAGACAGCGCCAACGCCAGATGGTTAGAGCTTGCCTTAGGCTGTAGTGAATTATATGGTATAAGCAGGTAGTCTGCGGGTTTTAATGGAGATAATAATGGACCTGTATAGAAACTAAGAGAAATAAAGATAGTGGTTGAGTGTAGTACTATCATGCAAAAGTTGTTGCAGCAGGAATTCTCATTTCAATTATTGTTGTGATGTTAGCTTTGCTGTGTGTCGGAACAATTAGGAATCTTGAAGAAGCTCATTGGCAGCAGACTTGATTCTGATATGAATTATGTAAAAAGATTTGATATCAAATCACAACTCTAGGGCGAGATGGAATGTAAGTGGAAATACCATCTTCTGGGGATGTAGAACTTGGTGATGGAACACCGGAAAAGCAAATCTGGGGCCCCTTTTGAGCATTATGCAAAACAGAAATTTTGCTTATGTATTCCTTAAGGTAGACGACAATGATCAGACTTTTGGCTGCACGGGAGGAAAGGCTGTCAGTGAGCCGGGACATTATTTAAGAGTCTCAGGTAGTACCTGTGGTGAAGGAGGTAAATCCATCATCGGTACATTTATGGCAAAGAATGTGGCTGACGAGCTGATAGAGTCGAGGCATACAAAGGTGAAGCAATGTTTCAGGAAGTATAATATACTGCCTCTACAGAGTGCTTAAAATAATGATGGTGATGTTGTGGCGCTCATGGTAGTTGGACGTGGCATAGATGATATGAATCTCGAGATTAAAAAGCGCTGCTGACAAAAGGTAGCTTTATTCACCCTTTTGGTTGCAGCTATAATAATCGCAGTTATTTTTGCGGTGATTTCTAATTTCTTAAAAACAATAAAATGTATAGCTTCTATCTCAAACAGCTTGAGGTGGGCATCATTCTGAAACAAGGCTTGAGATAAAGTCAATCAGAGAAATGAATATGGTGGCTGAGAATGTCAACAACCTCGTAAAATATATGAGGGAAACAATGCTCTTCAGAAAGAAAATCACAGATAGATGCTCTTACAGAACTGCCTAACAGGATGTCCTATGATCAGTACTCAGCAGATCTTGAGAAGTATCTCCGTGCCAACCCAAGAGCGCTTGGAGTTGAAATACTGATATAGATTACTTCAAGCAGTATAACGATAATTACGGACCATCAAAAGGGAGATGAGTGTATACGTATGATTGCAAGTGTTCTAGATGAACTGGTAGAAGCTCCATCCTAAGGTGTATGCTGCGAGATATGGAGGAGATGAGTTTGTAATCATCTACCCTGGTACTCACATAGTGAAGTCGAGGCTATGGGTAAAGAACTTAAAGAAAAATGTTCAGTTAAATGCGCTCGAGCACAAGTATTCTAAGGCCTCTGAAGTAGTTACTATTACTCAGGAGTTTGCTTTTGATATATTCTCGCCTTACTCCTCAATTGCAGATTTCTTAAGAGGGCGGATGAGGCTCTCTATGAGGAAAAGAAGATTAGAAGGAATAGCTTTTAGGATAGTGCAGCTCTAAAAGACTTGACATTCATTTGATAAACATATATCATTTATTTTATGAAACAAGTATCAAAAGTATAAAATTCGTTACCTGCTTGAGGAGAATTTGTTATATTTTGACACTCACATAATAAAGACTATGAAGGTGCAGCCTTAGGCGCAGGAAAGGGAGTCATACAGAGAAAAACACTTGCTGGAAGTTTTCTATGCAACCCTCGATTCTGACATTCACACCTGAGTTATGAGGCTCAAATCGTAGAAGTAGGCTTCATCGGCAGCAGCCGTTATCTGCAAAGAGTGCCTATTTAAGGATAGGAACCAGGGTGGTAACATCGATAATTCGCCCTGCTTTTAAGCGGAGCTTTTATTATGTAATAGGAAATTCTACGGAATTTCCTATTAAATAATAACTCTCCGAGATGCCACAGTTTATACACGATATGGAGGATAACATGAAAGAGAAATTACAGGAAATTATGGAGTCTGCCCTAGCAGATAGAAGAGGCTGTGGACGGCGAGAAGTTAAAATGACGCCAGAGTTTACTTCCTTAGTAAAAAGGGTGAACTTAACACAGGTATTAAAAAGTCTCAAGGATGTAGCTCCTGAGGACAGGCCAAAGGTAGGACAGCTCGTTAATGAGGCAAGAGAGGCTAGAAAAGAGAGCTTGAAGAGCGTGAAAAGAGTTTGAAAAGAAGATGCTAGACCTTAAAGCTTGCCACAGAGACTATAGATGTTACCCTACCTGCAAAAAGCCTATGATGAGGCCATCAGACATCCAAACACCGCAGCCTCGATGAGGTTAGAGAAAATCTTTATAGGTATGGGATATCAGGTAGTTGACGGCCCTGAAATAGAGTTTGATTATTATAACTTTGAGGCTCTTAATATTCCTGCTAACCACCCTGCAAAAGGGATGAACAGGACACACTCTATATCAATGACAGCTCTACTCCGTACCCAGACTTCATCAGTTCAGGTACATGTTATGGAAAAACAGAAACCACCTATCAGAATAATTGCACCTGGCAGGGTATTCCGTTCAGATGAGGTGGATGCGACACATTCTCCTTCCTTCCACCAGGTGGAGGGTCTTGTGATTGATAAAAATGTTACTTTTGCAGACCTTAAGGGAACTCTTGCTGAGTTTGCAAGAAGAATATTTGGAGAAAATACCAAGGTTAAATTCAGACCTCACCACTTCCCATTTACAGAGCCTTCTGCGGAAATGGATGTTTCCTGCTTTAAATGCGGTGGCAAAGGCTGCCGATTCTGTAAAAATGAGGGCTGGATAGAGATTCTTGGCTGCGGTATGGTACACCCTCATGTACTTGAGATGCGTGGTATAAATCTAAGGAATATCAGGGCTTTGCCTTTGGTATGGGACTTGAGAGAATAGCCCTCCTTAAGTACGAGGTAGACGATATGCGTCTTCTCTATGAGAATGATGTGCGCTTCTTAAGGCAGTTCTAAGCTCAGTCTAAGCTGGAACAGTAAGAGTGAAAGCTTAGGCTATTAATGCTATATAGAAAAGAGCTTTAATTATAAAACAGGAAACAATAAAGATGATTATTAAAAGACTATTATGTCTGTATGATACTATGCTTATGAATAATCATTATTTAGGATAAAGTCTAAAAGTAAAAAGCCGGAATTCTGCACGTGTGATTCTACAGCTGTAGGATATGCGGATACGGCTTAAAACAGGTAGGAAGAGGAGATATATGACTACACCTTTACTCATGGATAAAAAGAAATGGTGCCGGGCTTGACTGCACACCGGCAGAATATATGGATGCTATGACTCTTAGCGGTACCAAGGCTGAGAGCGCCCAGTACTTTGATAAGAATCTGGACAAGATAATTGTGGCAGGATAAACAAGATAGAAAGACATCCTGAGTGCGGATAAGCTTGTTATCTGCCAGGGTTCAGATTGATGAGGACGGCAAGGAGATTCAGATAGTTACAGGAGCACCAAATGCTTTTTGAAGGGCGGTAGTTCCTGTGGTACTTGATGGAGGAAGGGTAGCCTGTGACCACTCAGGAAATAAGACCGCAGAAGGCTTTTGTCATCGGGCGAGGTAAACTCAGAGTGTGGATTCTTTCAGCATGATGTGCTCCATAGACGAGCTAGGTAGGGGATAAGACTCTATTATCCTGAAGCGACGAGGAAGAACTTTACATTTTCAATAAAATCGAGGTGGAAGTACGCTTAAGCTTAGAAGCTGATGCCCTTATTCCGCTTGGACTTAGAGACGCTCTTGTGGAATACGAAGTAACCAGCAACAGGGTGGACTGCTTTGGTATGGAAGGATAGCAAGAGGCAGCAGCCACCTGCTAAGGAGTTTAAAGCCTCCTGTGATTAAGGAGGTAGGGAAATGCTGAGAAAGGCGAAGACTATATTTCAGTTGAAATAAAAGATAATGAACTTTGTAAGCGTTATGTAGCGAGGGTGGTTAAGAATGTAAAGATTGCCCCATCCCACTTTGGATGCAGAGAAAGCTCAAAGCAGTAGGCATCCGCCCTATCAATAACATCGTAGATGTCACCAACTATGTGATGACTGAACTTAGCCAGCCTATGCATGCCTATGACATTGACACTATCGAGGAGAGAAGGATAGTGGTTGAAAGGGCAGCAAACGGAGAGAAATTTACTACTCTTGACGGAGTAGAAAGAGAACTTGATGATACCGTTTACTTATAAAGGACGGCAAGAAGGCTGTAGGCATTGCAGGAATCTATGGGTGGAGAGAATTCCAAGATAAATGACAACCTTAACACTGTTCTCCTGGAGGCAGCCTGCTTTGATGGAACCAATATCCGCCTTTCAAGCAAGAAGGTAGGACTTAGAACAGATGCTTCAGGCAAGTTTGAAAAGGGACTTCATCCTGAGACAGCCCTTTTAGCTATGAACAGAGCCTGCACCCTCATGAGGAGATAGGCGCAGGAGAGGTTGTTGGGGGAGGTTTGATGTTTATCCTGTTAAAGAGGGCGACAGAGAGGTAGAATTTGACCTTGATGCCTGCAACCGTCTGCTTGGAACGAAACATCAGCCTTGATGAGGCAAGAGAATATTTTGACAGGCTTTGGTATAAAGATAAATGATGATTTAAAGAGCGTAGTAGTACCTTACTTTAGACAGGATTTACTGCGCAATGCAGACCTGCGGAGGAGCTTGCGAGATTCTTTGGCTATGACAAGATACCTACCACCCTTCCAAGTGGGCGAGTCCACAGCGGAGGAGACCTTTTGACGATGGAGATAGAGGGTAAGGCAAGGGAACTTGCCGAACAGTTTGGCTTTCTGTCGAAGGAATGACCTTCTCTTTGAGAGCCCTAAGGTATTTGACAGGCTTTTACTTCCGTCTGACGCAAAGGAAAGAGAAACCATAGAGATAAAGAATCCTCTTGGAGAGGACTATTCCGTTATGCGTACCCAGATAATAAACGGTATGCTCACATCGCTTGGAACCAACTCAGCAAGAAGAAATAAGAATGTAAGGCTTTATGAGGATATCAACATTTACATTGCTAAGGAGCTCTCTTCAGTGATTATCCTGAAGAGAGAAACAGTTCTGCATTGGTATGTACGGAGGGTGATTTCTTTTGTGCTTAAGGGAGTGAGTAGAGGAATTCTTATACAAGGTCGATAGAAGGAGCTTCCTCCTTACAACGCTAAGGCAGGCAAGACCTTCCTTCATCCGGGAAGGCAGGCTGAGATTATCTATGATGATACAGTAGTAGGATATTTTGGTGAGGTACATCCTCTGTTCAGGAGAAACCTACGGCATAGCTGAAGAGCCTACATTGCAAATATTGACCTTTAAGAATAATTTGTGATAAAAGGCAATTTTACAGTAAAAATATGAGGGCATAGCTAAAAGTTCCCTTCAGTTGTCCGTGATCATAAGTCTTGTAATGGACAAGAGCTCTACAGCAGGCGAAATAGAAAAATTATAAGATTTGAGAGCGGAAACTATGTTGGAGAATCTTGAACTCTTCGATATTTATGAGGAGAGAGAATGAGCCGATAAGAAAGTCGATGGCTTATTCAATTACCTTTAGAAACAAAGAAAAGACCCTTGAAGAATCAGAGATAAGCGCTAGTTATGGAAAGAGGATACTTAAGGGGCTTGAAACTATAGGGAGCAGTACTAAGAGCTGATAGTTTATGGTTGCAAATACTGATACAAAAATAGTGGATAATGTGATTATGATTACATAGTGATAGAGAGAAGAAGTGCATGAATAATGATTTTAGAAGCACTGAAAGCCATACCTTGAGAAAGTCTATAGCTATGGATACAGCTATGGCTTTGTTTGAATGGGACACAGAAACTCTTGCTCCAAAGGCTGCATGTTGACCAGACTGCTAAAGTTTTAGAGTAATGCAGAAGGTCCTACAATGCGTATTATGAATGATGAGGTAAAGGATATCGTATACAGGCTCAAAGACGTTGAAGAAGGAAAAGATGAAGGACTTACTGAGGTAGAAAAGGGAATCATCAAACAACTTAAAAAGGAATATGAGTGCTTTGAAAAGATTCCTGCGGATGAGTTTCAGAGCATTTTTCAGAACTTCAGGCTGTAGGAGCGTCAAGATGGGCAGAGGCCAAGAATGCTGATGACTTTTGAGTAGATTCTTCCTACGCTTAAATCACTTATTGAATATTCAAGAAAGTTTGCAGGGTACTAGAGTAAAACAGGTGAAAAGCCTTATGATGTACTCCTAGATGACTACGAAGAGGGCTTTAACCAGGAGATACTTGATAAATTCTTTGCAAAGCTTTAAAGGAGGCTATCGTTCCTCTGCTTAGAAAGATAAAAGGAAAAAGCCACAGGTTGAGTATGATTTTCTTTTTAAGAACTATCCTGTAGATAAACAGAGGGAGTTCTGCAGGTTTTTAGCTGAATATATGGCTGATCCTGATAGAGTGATTGCTGAAAGTGAGCATCCTTTTACAAACAATCTTCACAATAAGGATGTAAGAATTACCAATCACTATCATGAAAACAATCTTGAAAGTGCTATCTTTTCGATTATTCACGAAGCAGGGACATAATTTATGAAATGAACATTCCTGATGAGCTTACTCAGACCTTGTGGGAGGAGGCTCATCCATAGGGACTTCATGAGTCTACAGTCAAGATTCTGTGAGAACATTATCGGAAGAAGCAGCTTTTTGGGAGCTATTTATGGGAAAGCTTGTCTACACTTTCCCCGAACAGCTAAAAAGATGTGGACCTTGATAAATTTATAACAGCTATCAACCGTACAGAGCCCGGCTTATCCGCACAGAGGCAGATGAGCTGACCTACAGCCTGCACATGCTGGTGCGCTATGAGGTTGAGAAGAAGATATTTAACGAAGATTATCCGGTGGAAAAAGCTTCCAGAGCTTTGGGAATGATTTATATGAAGAATATCTGGAGTACGCCCTGATACATATAAGGATGGAATTCTTCAGGATATACACTGGGCAGGAGTGAAGCTTTGGATACTTCTCAAGCTATGCCCTTGGCAATGCAATAGGAGCACAGCTTTACCACCAGATGAAGAAGGAAACTTGATTTTGACGGCCTTCTTAAGAAAGGGCGAGATATCAAAAATTATGGACTGGCTGAAAGGAAAAGGTTCATAAATACGGAAAACTTAAGAATACAAACGAAATACTTTCTTATAGCTACGGGTGAGGAATTCAATGCAGATTATTATATTGAGTATCTCACTGAAAAGTTCTACAAAGGAATACGGACTATAAGGATGTATAATGAAAAAATTCATTGAGAAGAATAAAAATCTGATTATAAGTATAGTATTTATTGTTTATCTGCTTTGCTCCTAGGCTATCACTTATTTCTTGGTGACAGCCTTGGCAAGAGAGAAACTATGATTCTTACAGATACAATTTTACTCTGTTTCAGGAGATATATCAGATATATGAGAACATCAATGTTATAGAGTGTAAACTTGTTATCCTTAATCTTGCAGGGAAATGTAGTTGCATTTGTACTGTTTGGGAATGTTTGTGGGTTATTTCAAGAGTAAAGTTATAGCATTTATAAAAACATTTTGACACTGCTTTACATGTAGCTGGGTCTTTACAAGAGTGCTATATAGAGAGATATGCTTAATTTTAGAGTTGGTGACAGAGAGTGTAGTCAAAATCTGTAGACATAGATAGATGTGAAAGCTACTTGAAACTAAATCGGAGTATTGATAGGGTGAGTGGTGGCTAGAGCTTATTTTTAAAGACTTCAATTTTACAGTTAGGCACCGATTAACGGTACCTGATATGTATGTGACAAGATTCGAACTCGCGACCTTCTGATCCGTAGTCAGACGCTCTATCCAGCTGAGCTACACATACAAAAATTGTCGAACGAGTAATGTTTACCTACAATGATTCTTATTTGTAAAGTAAAAACATCAAATTTGAAAGGAAACATAAAAATGCTAGCAACATTAATACCTTTTATTGACAGTAAATGGAAGCTCTGCACTATTCCGTTTTTGCGCAAAGAGAAAATTTCTCTGGTTCATCCATCCCTTTTGGAACAGGCAGTTTAGATGCTGCAGCAGGCACTATTGGGACTGGACATAGTGGAAAAATATGGGGAATAGGAACCCTTGCAGGAGATAAGGAGGTATTCATAGAGGTAACAATATCTCTACTTTTTCTCCAATATCGAAGAACAAGTGCAGTGCACCTGCAAGAAAGGGTAGTATTACTTATTGATTACAGGATAAAATACTGAGCAGATGTATGTGGACAGACTTACGGACCTAAAGTCTAAGGGCTATAAGTTACATGAGAAAGCTAAATATAGACCAGTTTGAAGAGTATAAGGCTGTACTTATCTTATGGATTACATCCTTCTTGACCACAAGAAAGATTAAGATAGACAAGGCTAAGGTTTACTTTTTGGACAGGTATATCCTGATATCAAGCTCTGTGCAGTAAATGTAGACTACTAAAGAGGACTACGAGAAACTTTGTACGAGGAAAGTGGAGGCTACTATCTCTTTGAGGGGAGATTTCTTTAGAATGCCTGCCATCTCAAAAGAAACAGGTGAGATTGCTCTCTTAAGATGACTTATATAGAACTTTAACTTGTAAATCAGCCTGACTTCTGACCTTACTGAGGTGGCTAGATATCTATTTCAAGGATACTGCCCTTGTAATCAATATGCTTGAGATAGTCAAACAGCTGTGCAAGAAATTCAAAGATTACCTCTATAAGAGCGGCACATGACAGCATGCTTGGACAGAAGGAAATAGAGATGGGCTAGTACCGCGCGCAACAAAAGTCGCTTTGTGCAGATAAGCCTAGTGAAATTATGACGTTGTCTCATATCGTGCAAAAATTTGCGGAAAATCTTGCTTATTGCTTTTGATTTGGGAGCTGTATACTGCAGAGCTTTTCCTCATGGGGACTTTTCTCGGTAAATTGATATCCTCCTTGATATGAAGGATGCTCTTGAAACTTGTAAATGTATCAGAGGACATAAGTCTCGGCCTTCCTTGAAAGAAAAGGGAAGATTAGCACCTCTACTTAACTTTCATGCTCTACTATGAAAGAATGCGGATTGGCATGAAGTAAGCAGAATAATGACGGTGCTTAAATATAGATGTAAAAGCATGTAGCACAGCTATATAGATGCTCTTGATATGGTACAGGGATATGTTCTATATATAAGACAGAGATAATTATTCCTGGACTATGAAAGTCAAGAGGACTATAATACGAAAGCGATCTAGGTGTCAAATATGATAAATGTATCTGCAGGAAAAATTGCACAGATGTATTATACTAGTTTGACACCCATATCACAATTAAGAAAGGAGCGGTAATGGGAGAGTCGCTGAGCGGCTGGCGAAGAGCTGAATGAAACAGTGTTTGAAGTCCCGCTGGAGGTATTCTAGAGTCAGTTGTAGTAACTGGATAATTATGGCCGTGTTCTTGTTGCTTCTATATTACTTACCCGAAACCCAAAGGTTGAGAACAGGGAGAAGACAGCTCATTGTTGAACAGGTGGTAACAAAGTTTCCAGGCGGTAACAATATTGTAGGAGAACACGGGAGCCTATGCCCCGTATCTGACCAGCATTCTTATCTACATCGGAATTGCAAACGTTGTTGGTATACTCTGGATTTTAAGCCTCCTACAGGACTTAAATGTTACCATAGCACTTGCAGTATTCAGTATTATTATAATTGAATATGCGGGTATCCATAAAAAGGCGTGGGCAAAGTGGTTAAAAAGCTTTACTGAGCCAATGGTAGTGATTACCCCAATCAAAACTTCTTGAGGTATTTACAACGCCGTTGTCTCTATGTATGCGACTTTTGGAAATGTTCTTGGAGCCTCGTAGTTATGAAACTCATAGAGTTGTACTTCTGTAGGACTTCCGGTAGCATTTAGTCTTTACTTTGATATCTTTGACGGACTGATTCAGGCATATGTATTTGTGTTCTTGACGGGCTTATTCATAGGCGAACAGCTTGAATAGGCTCAGGGTTTAATTATAAAGAGTAAGGAGAAAAATTATGAATTTATTAGAATTGGCGCTGGTATTGCAGTTTTAGCAGGCTTAGGAGCAGGTATCGGTATTGGTATTGCAACAGGTAAAGGCAGCAGATGCTACAGCAAGACAGCCTGAGGCGGTAGAAAAGATTCGTAGTGTGCTTATCCTCGGGTGCAGCATCTGCAGAGGCAACAGCTATTTATGGTTTTCGTTATCGCAGTCCTTATAATAATGATGCTTAAGTAAGGACACATTAAGGAGGAATAATGCTTAAAGTAGATTGAATCTCCTCTTACATGCATAAATATTGTGGTGTATATATAATAATTAAATTATTTCTTATTTAAGCTATTATCAATAATGTAATTGACAAGAGAAGAGATGCTATAAAACGGAAAGTTTCAATGAAGCAGAGTCAGCTAAAACAGGATGCTTATGCGCTTAAAAGCAAAGTATGAGGAGGCTATAAGCAAAGCTTCAAATGAAAGACAGGATATAATCTGACAAGGCCAGAGCATGCTGATGAAGAATACAGACGCATTCTAGATGAAGCAGATGTTAAAGGCCGGAACGGTTATAAAGCAATGCTAAAAGAGCAGGCAAAAGGAAGAGCATCAGAAGATAATAAGAGAAGCAGATATGGAAATAGCCCGTCTTGTTATGGAAGTACCACAAAGCTTATGATGACAGTAGACGGTGACAATGACAAAGCATCTCTATGATGAATTTATAACAAAAGAGGGTGAACACAGTGAGTCTTGATAATAATAAATAAAGAATTAAAGGTGAGCCTTTTATGTTACACCGCCCTTGACTCCTAGCTCAGACAAAATCAAAGACTTTGTCGCTGCTAAAAAGGGTGTAAATAAAGAAGAGGTACAGATAGAACTTAGAGAAAAAGGATTTGGTAGGCGGCTTTTGCAAGCTTTCGCATAGGTACCTATGAGTATGACTGGAGTACGAAAGGGAAGACTTGACTCAGCTTTATGTGCAGAACTTTTCAAGCTCAGATGATGGCTTCCTGAGAATCAGATGGAACCAATTATCTTGATGATGGACTGACGCCAGTATAGCTAAAGACAGATTTTCAAAGCTAAGAAAGCAGTATAGAAGGCTTTTGCTCCCAAGACGAGGAGCAGGAAGTCGGCTTTTGTTACGGCTGTCGGTGATGGAATTGCAAGAATACAGGGTATAGACCACGCTATGTATGGGGAGATAATTGACTTTTGAATCAGGAGCCAAAGGTATGGTTCAGGATATCAAAGTCAGACAGCATAGGCTGTATTCTTTTTCAATAAAGAAGATACAGTGGTAGAGGGAGTCAAGGGTAAAGCCGTACTAGGGCAAAAAGACAGGCGTGCCTGTAGGGTGAAGGTTTCCTCGGAAGAGTAGTAGATGCCCTCGGAAGTCCGATAGACGCGCGGAGACATCATTGTCTTCAGACTTTTCAGGCCTGGTTGGAACACGAGGCCCGGGCATAGTAGAAAGAAATCTGTATCAGTACTCTTGAAACAGGCATATTGCTATTGATTCTATGTTCCTATAGCAGAGGACAGAGAGCTCATTATCGGTGACAGACAGACCGGTAAGACAGCGATAGCGTAGATACCATCATCAACCAGAAAAGCAAGGGAGTTATCTGTATCTATGTAGCCATAGGCCAGAAAGGCTTCAACAGCTGCAAAACTAGTTAATACCTGGATAAAAACACGGAGCATGCCCTGCACACTATTGTAGTGGCAGCAACAGCATCAGATCCCATCTGCACTTCAGTACATCTGCCCCTCATGCAGCGCTACTTCTATGGCTGAGTACTTTATGTATAAGGGCAAGGATGTACTCATTGTTTATGATGACTTTAAGTAAAACATCGTTGTTGCATACAGAGCTTTATCTCTTCTAGAGCGTTCTCCGGGACGTGAGGCTTATCCGGGAGATGTATTCTATCTCCATTCAAGACTTCTTGAGAGAAGCAGCTCGTCTTCAGATGAAGGCAGGAGGTAGGTCTAGATTACAGCACTTCCTATTATAGAGACACTAGGCGGGAGATGTATCAGCTTATTTCCCTACCAACGTAATTTCATTACATGACGGACAGATATTTTTAGAGAGCAGTCTTTTCTTCTCAGGACAGACGTCCTGGTAAATGTAGGTCTTTCCGTATCCCGAGTAGGTGGTGCGCGCACAGAGCAGGCTATGAAGCGCATCCGGCTCAATAAGAATTGACCTTGCGCAGTATCGTGAAATGGAAGTATTTACGCAGCTCATCTGACCTTGACCAGGTAACAAAGAACCAGCTACCTCATGGGAAGGGGACTTCATGGAACTCTTAAACAGCCTCTTTTGCAGGCTGCTTTCACTTCACGAGCAGGTAATAACTCTGTGGCAGCTACAAAAAGAAGTTATGATGCTTGTGGAAAAGTGATAAGATTAAAAGACTTCCAGACTGAAATGTTAGATTATTTTGAAACCCATCATCCTGAAATTATCAAGGGAAATTGAGAATCAGAAAGTGCTTTCGAGGACCTCTGACAGAGCGTATAGTGGATGCAGCAACTCAGTTCCGTAATTTTTATCTTGGTGCAAAAGAAGGTAACAATAGCTAATGCAAGAGAGATTAAAGAAATAGAATCTCAAGCGTTAAAGATACGGCGAAGATAACGAAGGCAATGTATCTCATATCTCACAAAGTTAGAAAAGCGAAGAAGAGTCTTGAAGATACAGAACTGTATTTTTACAATCTCCAGATGGCTATTGCAAGACTCTTAAGGCATATGCCGGATATGAGGCATAGTTTTCCTTAAAGGAAATCTTAACGATATAGAGCCTGAAAAAGAGGAGGAGAGGCCTCATCATGTGTAACGGCAGATAAAGGGACTTGCAGGAGCTTATAACCACAATGTTATTAAGTGTACGGAAAAAGTGCTAAGAGCCGGGATGTATTCTTTTGTTTGTTGTCGGAGAGCTTGGGAAGAAGCTATTTTATGAATAAGGGAATGAAATAGATGCCCATTTTCCGCTATACCACACAGAATCCGTCTTTACACAGGGCAAGAAGATAATGGTGCTCGTAGTAGACAAATATCAGGCAGGGTGAATGATGAGATAACCATAGTCTATACAAGAATGGTAAACAGATGGTTACTCAGGCAGAGGTAGTGCCGCTTTTGCCTCTTGATAAGAAAAAGATTATGGGTAATATTCCCTGCCGGTTTTATTACAGAGCAGGATATAACAATGCTCCTTCTCCAAAGGAAGTACTTGATACGGTTATTCCCAATTATCTGGTAGGGCTTTGTATATGGAGCACTGGTCAGAGTCATTTTTGTTCAGAGCAGAATGCCAGAATGATGGCTGATGCAGGCGGCAAATGACAACGCAGATGAAATAATAAGAGATTTATCAATACAATATAATCGTGTAAGGCAGGCTGCTATTACTCAGGAAATAACTGAGGTTGTAGCCGGAGCCAAGGCACAGCATTTGAGGAAATGAGAATGAAGAATGGTAAGATAGTACAGGTAATGGGACCGGTTGTAGATGTCCTGTTTCCGGATGAAGATGTACCGAAGATTAAGGATGCCCTCATAGTAGACAACCATGGTAAAAAGTGTCTTATGGAAGTTTCTTCACATCAGGGTGGGAACATAGTCAGATGTATCATGCTCACTGCCTCAGAAGGACTTAGCAGGGATATGGAAGTAATTGCTACAGGTGACGGCATCAAAGTTCCGGTTGGAGAGGCTACTCTGGGCAGGCTTTTCAATGTATTCGGTGATACAATCGATGGAGGAGAAAGTCTTGAGAATGAAGAACACTGGACTATACACAGAGAACCTCCTAAGTTTGACGAACAGAGTCCTGCTGTAGAGATACTTGAGACAGGCATAAAGGTAATTGACCTTCTTGCTCCCTATGCAAAGGGTGGAAAGATAGGCCTATTCGGAGGTGCCGGCGTAGGTAAGACAGTACTTATTCAGGAACTTATAAGAAATATAGCTACAGAGCATGGTGGATATTCTATATTTACCGGTGTTGGTGAGCGTTCACGAGAGGGAAATGACCTCTGGACAGAAATGAAGGAGTCAGGTGTTATAGCCAAGACTGCCTTGGTATTTGGACAGATGAACGAGCCACCCGGGAGCCAGAATGAGGGTCGCTGAGACAGGACTTTACTATGGCGGAGTATTTTAGAGATGAGAAAAATGCAGATGTGCTTCTTTTTCATCGATAATATCTTCCGTTATGTACAGGCAGGCTCAGAGGTATCAGCCCTGCCCTGGACGTATGCCTTCAGCTGTTGGTTATCAGCCTACTCTTGCAACAGATGTAGGGTGAACTTCAGGAGAGAATTGCATCTACCAAGTCAGGCTCAGTTACTTCTGTTCAGGCAGTATATGTGCCGGCGGATGATATCACCGATCCTGCTCCTGCAACTACATTTACACATCTTGATGCAACAACGGTACTTTTCAAGAAAAGATAGTTGAGCAGGGTATATATCCTGCCGTAGATCCTCTTGAGTCATCCTCTCAGAGTCCTTGAGGCAGATGTAGTAGGCGAGGAGCATTATAATACAGCAAGAAAAGTTCAGGAAATGCTTCAGAAAGTACAGAGAGCTTCAGGACATAATTGCCATCCTCGGTATGGAAGAACTTTCAGAGGCTGACAAACAGACTGTTAACAGAGCAAGAAAGATACAGCGTTTTCCTTTTCACAGCCTTTCTTTGTGGCAGAAACATTTACTGGAGTACAGGGGTAAGTATGTACTCTTGCTGAGACAATAAAGGGCTTTTAAGGCTATAATTGATGGTGAAATGGATGAATATCCTGAGGGCAGCCTTCTTTCAATGTAGGAACTATTGATGAAGTTAAAGGCAAAAGCCGAAGCTATGGAGCAGGAGGCCGTATAAGTGGCAAATAGAACATTTTTATCTTAAAGTATATGCAAGTGACAGAATCTTTTTGAAGGTCAGTGCCAGACTCTTAGTCATACCTCAAAGTGACGGACTGAGGGCTATACAGGCACATCATGAGGACATAGGTGCTTGCAGTAGACATAGGGTGAGGCCCATATAGTCGAGGAAGATGGAACTGTTACCTATGTGGTAGGTGGAAGCGGTATGGTTCAGATTTTCCACAACAGAGCCATAATGCTTGTAGATACTGCTGAACTTCCGGATGAAATTGACTCTAAGAGGGCGGAGATGCCCTTGAAAGAGCAAAAGGAACAGCTTAGACAGAAACAGAGTATCCAAGAACACAAGATGAGTCAGGCATCACTTGCAAGAGCTCTTACCAGACTTAAGGAGAGCTCAAAAGCATAATGCTTAATTTGAACTAAAGAAAAACATGAGAAACCAAACTTAGCTTTAGTTTCTATGTTTTTATTGTATAAGTATAATACGAGACATCGAGAGTTATAGGTTTTTATATGAATCTAGTTTGATTCAACAAAAGATGCATTACGAAAGCGATATTATAATGAAGTGTACCAGACAGATTACTGATGATTTGTACTATGTAGGAGGAAGACAGAAGGCTTTGCACTTTTGAAAACTGTTTTCCAATTCCGGATGGAGTTGCTTATAATTTTTATCTTTTAATCGATGAAAAGACGGTTTTGTTTTGGATAGCAGTTGATTATGCTATAGGAAGGCAGTTCATAGACAATATTACTCTCTTCTTGACAAATAGAAAGCTTGATTATCTGGTAGTAAACCATATGGAGCCTGACCACTGTGCTCTTTAATTACACAGATAATATCATCTATCCCGAGTGAAACTTGTTGACAAAAGACTATAGGTCTTATTTCACAGTTTTACAATGTAGATATGACAGAGCGTCACTCTGCGTGAAGATGGCGATAGCTATACAACAGGAAAACCATAATCTCAAGTTCTCATGCGCTCCTATGGTTCACTGGCCCGAGGTAATGTTTACCTATGATGAGACTGATAGACTTTATTCTCGCGCAGATGCCTTTTGGTACTAAATTAGACGGAAGATTTCAATGATGAGCTTGATTATAGACATAGTATGGATGAGGCAAGAAGATACTATGCCAATATAGTTAGGAAAATATGGTGCTCAGGTACAGGCTGATATTTCAAGAAACTCCTCGCTGAAGTAGCCTATATTTGTCCCTTCTCGATGGACCAGTCTGGAGAAGAGGACATTCCGTTCATTTTGAGAAAATACCAGGCTTGGCACCTATACTCCCGAAGAAAATGGCGTATTCATAGCCTATGCATCTATGTATGGCGATACAGAACTTGCAGCAAGTCTGTACTTGCTACTAAGCTTGCTAGAGCGTGGAATAGTAAATATGAAGATGGTAGATGCATCCTCGCACCACTATTCATATCATATAAGTGATATCTTTCAAGATCAGTGTCATAGTATTTGCAGCCCTATCCTACTAATATGTCAGTACATCCTAAAGATGAATGAATCCTTTACTGAGACGAAGGAGATAACCGTAAGGAAACAGGCTGATGCTGTCAATCGAAAATGCTGGGCACCTAGTGCAGGTAAGACGATAGGCATGTTGTAGATGAATTGGAAGGATATGAGACAGATAGGGGAGACTCTCACAATCAAGTCAGCCATTATGCGAAGAGCAGGAAGATAAACTTGATGAACCTGCCAGACTCATATAGAAGCAGAGGACTACTGCTAGATGACATCGCAGTGGGAAGCGCATTATACCACCGTCTTCCTTTTTCTTTTGGTGAAATAATAATAAAACACACTAAATTCGTAAATACAACAAAAATAAGCAAAATCATAAGCGAATTTTCTACTTGCAAAATATACACTTTGCTGATATAACATCTGAAAGGCTGCATGCTGTTGTTACTGCAATTTGTATTTCTCCTAAACAGAGAGGGAGAAGATAAGTCGACATAATGTGAGCACAATGGCTCAGTGCTATACAGAAGAGAGGGACGCAATTTTCCTCTAAAACAATCAACAAAACGACCCAAAGGGAATTGGAGCCAGATGAAGACAGGAGACAGATTATGTGGAAAAACAAGAAGTTCCGCTATACTTTGCTTTGCAGTGCTGACAGTAGCGCCTCTTCCTTACAGGGTGTGAGGCTGCCGGGGCACGTATTTGCAGCAGGAAGTGACATACACTCAGCTTTGGTAAAGGATGTACCACCCACGTCAGCTGAGCTTTAAGCAGGAAAGAACGCGGTAATAATCATGAAGATGTTATCACTGATCATCCCTGACAGACTTTTATCAAGAAACATCCTGGTAAATATCGCCTTTACAGCCGTATTTGAAGTGCGAAGGCCCGAAAACCGTATCAAGAAGAACGATTTTCGTAGAGGCGTGACCCAGGTGACAATACTCAAGCTTGCAGCGACGCAGTTAAAAAGTTGACTCTGTACTCTGACAACGACACCAAACTCAAAGTCTGCGATGCAATCTACAAAGAATGCAGATGGAAGGCTCGTTGCAAGAGTCGACTTTTCAGACACAGATGATCCTGGCAGTATTTAAGCAGCAGGGCACAGAATCGGCGCATCTATGGAGCTTAAAGCAGATGCAAGCAAAATCAACTTTGAAGAGAATGTACTCAAAATCATCTTATTTGGAGACAGCACGGATGAGATCGGAAAATCGACAGTGCTGTTAAGGTTAAAAAGAAGCGTGCTGACCCAAAGAACAAGCAGAGTAGACTGGACTATAAAGTCTGAAAGATATATCAAGCACACAAATCCTGTTAAGTATCTCAGTCTTGAGGGCTTCAGCCTTGTTGAAGGATCGACCATTCATCCTGCCTCGCGGTGATTATATACAGGCTCACTTAGGACAACAACAAAATGCGTGACTTCGAGGAGTACCAGGATAGCCACATCAATGAAAAGATGCTTTAGGTATAAGTCAGCATCTGACTTAAATCGCTGACGATCCCGCAGTTGCGACTGTAAGTACAGAGTAAATGCGGTAGGATTTTATAAGCCCGGTGACAGACATGTATACCTATCAGAATACATGCAAGAGAGTAAAGTTCCCTGAGAATTCATTTAATTCATCAGGCAGCTGCTATGACACTGCGACTGTTCAGGTGAAAAGTCAGAAAAACAGGAGATCTTGACAACACAGGAAAAGAAGATTACCTGGAGAATCACATTAAATGAGCCTGACTATGACCTTGGGCAACATGGTAGTAGAAGACGAATTACAAAATGACAGAACAGGAAGACTGAACAGACCTTCGTCAAGGCAACTATCAGAACCTGGGATACGTGGGAGAAAGTCTGGAAAGGTGAGCCTACTGCAGTCGTGCCTCACACAGTCAGGAAAAGAAGTTAACCTTCAATATTCCTAATGTAAAAAGAAAAGAGAGAGCTTGTAATAGAGAGCACCATCGAGCCTGATAATTACCTTGCAATCTTTGATAATGATGCTTATGCCTGGTGGAACAATAACACTAAGAACAAGGTAAAGCTCCATACTACGTATACAAGAGCTGTCGGTGACAAGCCTTATGGTACAGATAAGAGAAGGAAGCGGACTATCGTAATGTATCTCTGAGCAGGCTAAGGGCATTAGCTCTAGAACAGGTCAATTCGTAGGAAATGAGCCTGAGTGGGTAATAAATGTTGATAGGAACGCAGTTAGTTCACCTGGCACATATAACCTCATGATGTATTTATATTTGATAACAATACTGATGTAAGCAGAGATGTTGTAAATGTGAAGGAAATGGCTACTCTGTAAGAAAGGTAGGAGAGACTCAGTTACCTCTCTTGCAAAGTGGTGCTAAAGCTTAAGGATATAATGCCCGATAAGGTAAAGCATCAGAAACTGTTAAATCTTACGTCTCCTCTCACATCAGCCAAGCAGAAGGCGTTACAAGCAATGTGTATGAGATTGTTATGATGGTAAGGTAGTAGGTCATGTACTTGAGACTAGCTTTGTAAATGATAAAGGTAAACTTTGTAAAGTTTCAAGTCAAGACATAACTGACCGCGAAGTAATTATGAGCGATGACACTAAGGCAGATAACCACGCTGTTCTTACTAAGGAGCTCATCCTGTACTTTCAGACAAGGCTGAGTACAGACATTACGGAAAAGATGCCCTGAAGCAGACAGTTTTCAGCAGACGCAGCTAATAAAGTTTCTAGCAGACTTTAACGCTGAGGCAGTAAATGATGATGTAATCAACTCAGCAAATGAGCTTATCAACAACCAGGATACAGCTTTTGACAGAAAGACCAAGTCCATAGATAAAAATCAGCGTAAATGCAGCTGACTTAAAAGGACGTAGATGGAGATGTAGGTAAGTTCATATTAAGAGAAGTTGTGCCTGATGACAGGTTCATGCTTGTTCCTATAGTCGAGGACAAGGCAAAATCCTGCCAAATGATAAATACTCGTTATGTACAAGGGAACACCGGCTGTTAAAGAGCCTCGTGAGACTGTAGGGATGACGTGATCTAAGGTTGAAGAAGTAAATGCTTACGCAAATACCCACTGATGATGAACTTGAGCACTAAGCGCGGCATTAGCTCTGAGTATCATCACAAGAGGTTCAGAGAAGCTTGCTTTCAGATTAACTTGACAAGCTTTGACGCTCCTTACGCTGTATTTGTTAAGCTAAGACTCAAGACGTAAACATCAATGAGAGATTTATGAGCAGAAACAACGCTTACCTGGGTCTTGAAGGGTTATTCAACCTTCGGCACAAATCTCAGGCAGAACCATAAGGTATTTATGAGCCTTGCTTATGCAAACCATGATAACAGATACCTTTGAAGAACTATGATGGTCAGCAGGACAAGGATAAGGTCTACATTAGATGAAAAGGGCTTTATCAACTGGAATGTGCATTTACAGACCATATAGATGTATGAAGACAGCGAGAATACCGAGCGTCACGTTTGCAGACAAGTTTTCTGGTGGCAAGTTGTTCTTAGAAAAGAAAAAGGCAGTGATAAGCTCATCTTAGAGGGTGACAACTCACAAGATAGCTAAGGGTACATATTGATGAAAAGGGCAATTTGTCGCAGAGAAAGAAATAACAGAAAACCTTGACAAGATATTTACTATGATATCAAGACGAAGGACAGCTTGTTGTCAAAATACCTGATAGAAACAGTACTTATAAGATATCCTATATTACAGATTTTGCTGACGAGGCAAAAGTGTGAGACGGTCTTAGCAACTCAGTAGCTCTTTACGAGAAACTCTGTTCTTAAGGGGAAGCCGTATATGTTAAAGCATACTGTTACTGCCAATGCGTTTGCACGTATAAGAAACAAGATTATATCAGCGTCTCAACATCGTAGCAGACTGATGCAGAGGGAGCAAAGCTTGCCGAGCTGAGTTTAGCTTTAAAGAAGATTGCAAAGCGGAAGCGCTGCTGAGGTAAAATCTTTGGAACATTTAAGACAGGAACTGATGGAGCTATCAAGATAGAAGAGCTTTTAGCAGGAGATTATGAACTTGTTGGACCAAGGCTCCGGAGGGATATGTATTAAAACAGTGAACCATATAATATTAAGGTCGTTGAACTTGGAAAGTGGTCTAAGGCAGAGTTAGCTCGGAGACTAGAGGGTAAGGCTACACACTTCGCAGAACGAGACTAGGGTAATCAACAAGAAGAAGGGAGAACTTCCTCCCGCAGTGATTACCCCGCAATTGTGCACCAGCGACGCGACGCCAAGTGCAGTAGTAACCCAGCGCGAAAGTTGCAACCCAGGCGCTAGTAACCCGCGCAGTCGTAACCCGGTACGATAACAACTCCTGCGCAGTATTGACACCCGCGCAGTATGTAACACCAGGCAATGAGCAACAACACCGGTGCAGTAGTAACTCCCTAGCGCAGTTGTAACTCGCGAGCGAGATCAACCCCGCGGCAGTTGTAACCCTGGTGGTGACACCTGCATCCCGAGAACTCACACCTTCTGTTCCGGTCATTCCCTACAACGCCGGAACACTCTAATCCGGTACCTCGTAATCCGGTTACACCCTAATCTATACACCCTGGTACCTTCATATCCTATAAATGATACACCTGATCCAAATGAGCCAAACAGCCCTGATGAATTCGAGGTTATTAGTGAAGATGGAACCCTCAGGGTAAGGTTAGTAAAGAAGACCAGCCAAACGGAGAAAAAGAGTACGATTTGAAAAGGATGGTACTTTAGCAGGATTTAAGGCTAAGCAGAAGAAGGCTCTTCCAGAACCGGTGGCGCTGCCACAGTTTGGTACACGCAGCAGGTCTGAGCTTTGTACTTATGGCAGGCTTTTACTCTTAGAGAAGCGTAAAGAAGAAGAGATCAAAACAAAACGCCTCTTAGAACGTTATGCAGGTGATTTCCCACTTTCGTCAAAGCTTTGGTGAATTTACGGCAGTATTTTCTGACAGGACTCTTTTATTAGTGATTGTAAAATCTACAAAAAGCGGTAAAATAGATAGATAATATTAAAATATTATTGAAAGGACTTGTGACATAGATATGAGACATGGATTTGTAAAGGCTGCTGCAGTTACTCCTGATATAAGGGGTTGCAGACTGTAATCTTTAACGGAGAGAGCATAATTAAAGAAATGAAATACTGTGCAGAGATGGGAGTGAAAGATAGCAGTATTTCCTGAGCTTGCGATTACAGGTTATACCTGTGAGAGCTTTTTCTTCAGGAGAGGCTGTAAGCTGCTGCTGTCAAATACCCTTAAGAAAGATAATTAAAGGCAAGCTGTAGGCATGGATATGCTTACCTTTTTGTGGGACTGCCATTTGAGACTGACGGAAAGCTTTTACAATGTTGCAGCTGTATTTAAGGATGGAGAGCTTCTGGGCATGGTGCCAAAGAGATTCATCCCAACTACTCAGAGCTTTATGAGGCAAGAGCATTTTGCCCCTTGTGTAGGTGAGAAACAGGCTCATAGACTGGGAAGAAAATAAAGATCGGATATACTTATTTTGGGCAATAAGCTGATATTTGAAAATAAAGATATGAAAAACCTCTAAAAGGTTGCTGCTGAAATCTGTGAGGACTTGTGGGTGGTTATTCCTCCAAGCAATCATCACGCTATGGCAGGTGCAACCATTATAGCCAACCTTTCTGCAAGCCCTGAGATTATGGGTAAGCAGGAGTATAGAAGAAATCTCGTTCAGGGACAGTCGGGCAAGGCTTAATGCAGGCTATATCTATGCTACAACAGGAGAAGGTGAATCCACTACAGACCTGTGTTTTGGCGGACATAACCTGATATGTGAAGACGGTATCATCCTTGGCAGAGAAAGCAGAGATTTTAAGAATGGCACCATCATTACAGAGATAGACGTCAAATAAGCTTGCTTATGAGAGAAGAAAGATGAATACCTGTGAAATAAAGCTGGGAGAGTTATGATTTTATAGACTTTTTCATTTGAAAATGTATCATACTACAGAGATATAACAGTGATGGAAGTACTGAGAAAGATGCTTATAGAGACTCTCTTCTAGAAACATTCGAAAATCTCCATTCATACCGGAGAGTAAGGAAGAAAAGAGACAGCAGTTCAGAGGATGTAATTACAATTCAGGCACTTGACCCTAAGAAGAGAATGGCTCATACAGGCTGCAAATACGCAGTTAGTTGGGCCTTTCCGGAGGGACTTGATTCTACACTTGCAGCCTATCGTTGCCTGTAGGACTATGGATAGCTTTAGGACTTAGCAGAGAAAAATGTGATAGCAGTAACCATGCCTTGCTTTGGAACCACAGGAAGAACATACATAATGCCATAAAGCTTGCAAAGGAACTTGGGATTACACTTCGTGAAATAAATATCAAAGAGTCTGTGCTTCTCATCTAAAGGACATAGACATGATGTAAAATGACCACAATGTAACCTTTGAAAATGCACAGGCCCGTGAGCGTACACAGGTACTTATGGACCTTTGCTAATGAGTATGGCGGTCTTGTTATAGGAACAGGAGATGAGCGAGCTTGCACTTGGTTTTGCTACCTACAATGGAGACCATATGTCAATGTACGGTGTAAATGCATCCATTCCTAAGACGCTTGTAAGGCAGTTAGTAAGATAGTCTGCTGAAAAGTGCACTTGAAGAGGGAAAGAGGATCTTTCAGACTGTGCTACTGACATAGTTGAAACACTGTAAGCCCTGAGCTCTCCAACCAATGATGACGGTGAGACTGAGCAGAAGACTGAGGATATAGTAGGTCCCTTATGAATTAAATGACTTCTTCCTCTACAAATATGGTAAGATGGGGGAATGGAGCCTGACAAGCTATATAGAATAGCCTGTCTTACATTTGAGGATGAGTATATCAAAAGAAGAGATAGAAAAGTGGCTAAAGAGCTACCGCAGATTCTTCGCTCAGCAGCACAAGAGGTCCTGTCTTCCTGACGGACCAAAGGTAGGCTCTGGTAACACTGTCTCCCAGAGGAGACTTTTCAGGATGCCTTCAGATGCTGTAGGAGATCTGTGCAAATAAGCACTATGAGGAGGGGATATGATACTTGGAATATATGGATATGGCGGACACGGGCTCGAGGTAGAAGAGCTTGCAAGGGTGATTAACGAAAAAGGAGAACAGGTGGGAAAAAGGTCATATTTATTGGATGATGCCACCGAGAAGACAGATGGAGAGAGGATTATCACCTTTACTGAGGCAAAAAGCAAATACAGTGCATCAGAGATTGAGTTTATGACTGGCATAGGGGAGCCTGTAGGAGACAAGATATACAAGAAGGTGAGAGGTAGTATAGTTTTGCTACCCTCATCCACCCATCTAGCAGTATTGCAGCAGTGCAAGGCTTAGAAGAAGGGGTGATGATAGGCTCTAATGCCTTTTTATCTCGGTGAAAGACTCATTTACAGGAAAATGTACTATACAGCCCTCTTGCTGCGGTTGACCACGAGTGCATGTCGGAAGGAACCTCAGTAGTTTCCAGCTTTGTGGCTATGGGGCGGTGGCTGCCAGCCTTGGGGAGAATTCTTCATCGGGCTTAAATGCCTCTGTTAAGCAGGGAGTAAGCATCGAGACGGCTCTGTGGTTAAGATGGGCTCTGTGGTTATAAAGGATGTAGATGACAGAGTAATGGTAGTGGGCAATCCCTGCAAGGAAGATAAAAGATGGGAGATGTAAGGGCATTTTACGACATTAGGAAAGGTAAATAAATATGCAGATATTGTTTCTAACTCTTATGAAAATATACTCTCCTCAGATGAGGGGATATATATGGATTTGATGAAATGCTTTGCAGAAAAAGGCCATAGAAGTCTCCATAATATCGCCTCTGAGAAGAAGGAGAGTGGGAGAGGAAGAGGTTATAAAGTGCCTCGGATATCAGCCTTGTAGGTGCAGAAACAGGAAATCTCTTTGGAGTGGGTATGCTTGAAAAGGGAATATCCCAGATGAGGCTTGCTCTGCAGTACTTAAAGGCTATAGAAATACTTTTCCGAGACTAAGTTTGACCTCATACTATACTCAACTCCTCCCTATCAGCCTGGCCGCTGTGGTAGAGAAGATAAAGAAGAGTACTGGAGCAGCTACCTCATCTTTACTAAAGGATATCTTCCCACAAAACGCCGTAGATATAGGGTATACTTAAGCCCTTTTATGGCGAAGAGCTACTATTTAGAAGCAAAGAAAAAGGCTCTATGAGATATCTGACTATATAGGCTGTATGTCGCCTGCCAATGTAGACTATCTGCTAAGCACAATGAAATCGACAGTAACAAGGTGGAAGTCTGCCCTAATTCTATAAAGGTTGAGGTGGATATCAGTGCAGCTTTATGTGCTGATAGTATAGCTAAACTCAGGGAAAAATGATAGAGAAGAGCTGTTTACAAATATGATATCCCGCAGACAAAACCATATTTCTATACTGGAGGCAACTCTTGGCAAAGCCCTCAGGACATACCTTTCATCATAGAGTGTATTAAGAAGGCTTCCACGTAGAGGAGGCTCACTTTTGTAGTCTGCGGTGACGGGACCGAATACGGAAAGCTTCTGAGCATTTGTAAGTGAGTATAAGCCAAACAATCTCACTCTGATTAAATCCCTCACCTAAAGGCTGATTATGACAGGCTTGTAAGAGTCTCTGATGTCGGGATGATATTTCTTGACCATAGATTTAGTATACCAAACTTCCTTCAAGGCTCTTATCCTACCTTAAAGAAGGTATCCCTGTTCTTGTCTGCACCGATAAAAACACTGATATCGGAAGGATTGCAGAGGATAATGACTTCGGGCTTAGCTCTACTAAGTGATAACGTGGAAGACTTTATCTCAAATGTAAGTAAGCTTTACGGATAAAGGGGCTAAGACTCCGCTTGGGGAGAGAAACTGATATAGATATTTACTTGAGAATTATACGGTGAGAAAAAGCATGAGATAATTATGAGGCATTTCTAATACTTTCGTAAATTATAAAAAGTACATTTGTTGATATTACCTATTAATATAGTAATATTGATACTGAGAGTATCAGGAACGAGATGAAAAACTCCCTGAGCATAAAACCGATTACTCGGAATAATACGAAGGAGGTGGTGCTGATGACTGCTTATGAAATCATAACGATTTTCATAGGGACAATAGCTTTGCTAATATCCTTGGCGGTTTGTTAATCGCCATTCTCACTTATCTCAGCAAGAGAAAGTAAGATTACATACCTCGTTGCGCATACGAGATAAGTAGTATCAATCCTGACATTATGAAAATCTTAGGAGCACTCATTTGCAATGGATACTCTTCTCCATAATTGTAGCACACATCTAGATAAAATCAGGGTTATATAAATACATTGGTTCCGTTCCTCTGACTTTCTTCTGCTGCTCTCGTGGCTTTGGTAGACTGCTCTTTATCGTAATACATATCTCGTATCAAGTCCTCTTTACAAATCCATCAAAGTCTCTCAGCAGGGATCGATACAATCCCAAACCCAAAGGAAAGAGACAGCTGATACTTTCTGCCCGGCTGTGAATTAAGCTTACTAAGCTCTTGCTGATCTTGTCTTTTATCTGCAATAAAATCTCATTTTCAGCCTTTTCCACAAAGATAAGAAATTCGTCTCCTGCGTATCTGATAGCAACTCCCTGCTCGCTTGTAGCCTCAGAAAGGATATTTGCAACTTCTTTAGGGCAATATCTCCTGTGTCGTGCCAAAGGTGTCATTTATTGACTTAAAACGGTTGATGTCAAGCATCATTCCGCCATGCATAGATTCATAAAGCCTGCTACAAAAAGGTAGGCTCTATTTAAAAGCCCTGGTAAGGCTGTCGATAAAGGCACTTTCCTTTGTATGCCCATGAAAGGCACTGAGAGTCCCTATAGCTGCACCCACCCAGCCCGTAGCAAGACCATAGAAAAGAATCTGTGCACTAAAGCCTATAAGTACAGGAAACAAAAATACCAAAATCGGAAAGAATCTTACATGCTTTTTATTCTTAAAAGTAGTGTGTATGTATGCACTGTAAAGGATGTAACAAAATGATACCAGTACATATGCATAGGATAAAGGAGTTCTCTGTATATTATTATCGTCATAGTAAATACTATGGATAAAAACATATTGATAATGGCGCTAAGGAAAAAGGATAATGGCAGGTATGGAGATAACTGTCGACCATTTCCTTGCCTTAGAGGTATTGCCGTACAGGTGGAAGATTACAAAGATATCCCAAAGCAGACAAAGTGATATGGTGGCCATATAAGTAACAGTATTACCAATCATATTTGCTATCCTGCAAAATGCACCGGGTTGTCCATCAGCAGTGAAAACTACGATATCAAAAAAGCAGGAAACACCAACTATCATAAGCATGTATCTAAGCATGTTGTAATCAACCTTATCACTCTTTAGTATAGACTGATTGCAGGACATGATGGATATAACCAACGCTATACCTACTGCACTTAGCGACATATATATGTGTGAGTCCCATATTTGTACCCTCATAAATTTCTGTTAAACTAAGCGGGTGTCAAAAAGTATTTGAAACTTATATCATATTAAACTCAAAAAGTTCATTATCAAAAGCAGTTGCTGTATTTTGTATACACCAAGTTTAATTATTACACATTTTTCTAACTTCAATAGGGAAAGTGATGAAATCAAGATTCTGCAATATATAAAGAGTTAATTTGATTGAAAATGTCAGCCCACTATGTTAAAATATTTTTGTGGAGAGTATCTGCGACAAAAAGGAAACTCCCTAAGTACAAACCGAGCAATCGGAAAGATACGAAGGGAGGTGGTGCTGATGACTGCTTATGAAATCACTATGATCTTCATAGGGATATTAGGTCTACTAATATCCTTCGGCGGTTTTCTAATCGCCATTTTTACTTTTCTCGATAAGAGAAAGTAGATTACCTGCTTGCCGCAAACAAGCGAAGTAGTCTGTTAAAAGATTTACCAAGCTTAGGGAGTACCATATACGTGGATACTCTCTTCTCCATAACTATAGCATATTATGATACAGGTGTCAAAGGGATAATACTAGTTGGGTTACTTTTTAGAGAATATATTGTCTTTTGACACTTACAGCGTATCAAACAATACCTTAAATATATTAGCTACAGAAAGGCAATTATCATGAGTATATTTACAGGAAAAACCCCTGCTTATTACAGGTGGAACAGGTTCATTTGGACATGCGGTTATGGACAGGTTTCTTTCAACAGATATAGGTGAAATAAGGATATTTTCAAGGGATGAGAAGAAACAGGATGATATGAGGCACGAGTATCAGGCGAAGATGCCTGAGGTGGCTGAAAAGATTAAGTTCTACATAGGAGATGTGAGGGATATCAACTCCGTTAAAAATGCCATGAACGGAGTTGACTATATCTTCCACGCGGCAGCACTCAAGCAGGTGCCTTCCTGTGAGTTCTTCCCTATAGAGGCAGTTAAGACCAACGTGCTTGGTACTGAAAATGTGTTAAATGCGGCCATAGAAGCAGGAGTAAAGAGCATAATCTGCCTTTCCACAGACAAGGCTGCCTATCCTGTAAACGCCATGGGAACAAGTAAGGCTATGATGGAAAAGGTAATAGTGGCGAAGTCCCGTACTGTAGACCAGTCAAAGACCAAGATATGCTGTACAAGATATGGCAATGTTATGTGCTCTCGTGGCTCAGTTATTCCGCTTTGGATAGACCAGATAAGGGCAGGAAACCCTATTACAGTCACAGAGCCTGCTATGACTAGATTTATAATGTCGCTTGAAGAAGCAGTTGACCTCGTTCTCTTTGCATTTGAACATGGGGAAACAGGAGATATACTGGTACAGAAGGCACCTGCCTGCACTATAAAGGTTCAGGCGGAGGCAGTTTGCGATTTGTTTGGCGGAGATAAGAGTGCAATCAGACAGATAGGCATAAGACATGGCGAAAAGATGTATGAAACCCTGCTTACCAATGAGGAGTGCGAAAGAGCTATCGACCTTGGCAAGTTCTACAGGGTGCCTTGTGACAGCAGAAATCTAAACTATGATAAATATTTCACACAGGGAAATATTGAAAGAGCCAAGCTAACTGAGTTTAACTCAAATAATACCGAGCTCCTTGATGTGGAGGAAGTAAAGGCAAAGCTTATGGAGCTTAGCTACATAAAGGAAGAGCTTGAGAAGTAGGAAATGTTTTAGCGTAAAATATTGCAGGAGTAGAGTAAACTAAGTTGCTAGTAGCCATACGTCTAAAGGATGTCAGATGATTGATGCTTAGATTATGAAAATAGCAGTGTAAGAGTAGAAAATGTCTGAATGAGGCAGAGAATAGGATTGGATTAAGATATGAATATACTTGTTACCGGTGCAAAAGGATTTGTAGGGAAAGAATCTGTGGAAAATCTTAAAGTGCATAAGAGATGGGAAAAATACCACAAGACCTGAACTTAAGATAGATGAAATATATGAATATGATGTAGAATCAGACAAGGAACAGCTCTTTTTACTATTGTGAGAGGGCTGACTTTTGTATTTAATCTGGCAGGAGTGAACCGCCCTAAGGATGATGGGGAGTTTATGAAGGGAAACTTCGGCTTTGCTTCAGAACTTTTAGAAACACTTAAAAAATGTAAGAATACCTGCCCTGTAATGCTATCTTCTTCAGTACAGGCAACTCTTGCAGGGAGATTTCAGACTTCGGAATACGGAAAGTCTAAGCTTGCAGGTGAGGAGCTTTTCTTTGATTACAGTAAGGAGACAGGGGCGAAGGTGCTGGTATACAGGTTTCCAAACCTCTTTGGTAAGTGGTGCAGGCCAAATTATAACTCAGCAGTCGCCACCTTTTGCTATAATACAGCCAACGACCTGCCTCTTACGATAAATGACAGGAATACTGTGCTAGAGCTCTTGTACATAGATGACCTTGTAGAAGGCCTTTTTGATGCGCTTGAAGGTAAGGCACAATACTGTGAATATGAGGGAGTAGAGGCAAAAGAAGAGAAAGATGGCAGGTATGCCTACATTCCTGTTACTCACAAGGTGACTCTTGGGGAAATAGCTGATACTTTAGAGAAATTTAAGACTCAGCCTGAAAGCCTTATTATGCCTGAGATACCGGCTGGAAGCTTTGCTAAGAAGCTCTATTCCACATATTTATCATATTTACCAAAAGAAAAGGTAAGCTTTCCACTTAAGATGAATGTGGACAACAGAGGGAGCTTCACAGAACTTCTTAAAACCGTCTCCTGTGGGCAGTTCTCGGTAAATATAAGTAAGCCCGGTATCACAAAGGGAGAGCACTGGCACAATACTAAGTGGGAATTCTTTATAGTGGTGTCCGGCAAGGCTCTCATACAGGAGAGAAAGATAGGAACGGATGAGATTTTGGAGTTTTATGTAAGCGGCGAGAAGATTGAGGCAGTACATATGCTGTCGATATACACATAACATCATCAATCTCTCAGATACAGAGGATTTGATTACGCTTATGTGGGCCAATGAAAGCTTGATAAGAAACAGACCTGACACTTTTTTGAGAAGGTGGAAAGTGGATAATTAAGAATGATAAAGCAATAACAAATGATAGGGTTAATGAAAAAAATCAGCGGAATTAAAGCTAATTAGTAGCGAGGAAAACGAAGAATTGATAGTATAAAAAGCTATGAATATTGATAAAAATGAGTGTTTGAAAACAATGAGGTACGAAGATGAAGACAGATTACACGGATGTGAGTTTTGTAAATAATGGTAAATTGAAGTTGCTTATAATAGTTGGGCACAAGACCTGAGATAATAAGGCTTTCAGAGGTTATAAAGAAGTGCAGGCTGTATTTTGACTGTATCTTAGCCCATACAGGCCAGAACTATGATTATAACCCTAAATGGTATCTTTTTTAGGGACTCAGCTAAAAGACGCTGAAAGTATATATGGATGCAGTAGAGCTGACCTTAGGAGACAGTTGGCAATATTATAGCTGCTTCATATAAGCTGATGGCTCACCTTAAACCGGATGCCCTTCTTATACTCGGTGATACCAACAGCTGTCCTCTGCCATATCAGCGAAGAGGCTCACATACCCTATATTTTCCATGGAAGGGCAACAGATGTGAGTGATGAATGCCTGCCTCGAGGAGACAAACCGCAGGATAGTGGATATAATCTCAGATGAATCTGGCTTACTCTGAGACAGCGAGGAGATACCTTTGGGAATGCGGCTTCCAAAGGAGAGAACCTATGTGACGGGCTCCCCTATGGCTGAGGTGCTAAGAGCCAATCTTCTGAAATTAAGGCAAGTGACGTACTTACAAGGCTAAGTCTAAAAGAGGGCAAATACATCCTTTTATCTGCTCACAGAGAGGAAAACATTGACACTGAGGAGAATTTTACTTCCCTTTTTACAGCGGTAAATAAGCTGGCAGAAAAATACGATATGCCTGTGCTGTACTCCTGTCACCCAAGTGAGCAGGAAACGCCTTGAAGAATCAGGCTTTAAGCTTGACAGCAGGGTTATAAGACAGGAGCCTTTAGGCTTTCACGACTATAACAAGCTTCAGATGTCTGCCTTTTTGGTGGTATCAGACAGTGGCACCCTCCCTGAGGAGAGCTCTTTCTACATAAGCGAGGGCAGTCCCTTCCCAGCAGTCTGCATAAGAACTTCTACCGAAAGACCTCAAGCCCTTGACAAAGGAGACTTTCATCCTGCAGGCATAGATGAAAAAGAGCTCTGCAGGCAGCAGACACAGCAGTAAACCTGAAGCTAAACGGAGACTACGGCCTCCTACACCGGACTATATGGATGAGAAATGTAGTGATAAGGTGGTAAGGATAATCCAGGGGTATACTGGGTTGTGAATAAGATGGTGTGGAGGAAATAGCGAATAAGCCTCGTAACCAAATTTCTCATTTGAGAATAACATTTTGACATAATAAGATATTATGCTATGCTGCAAGTCATGATAAATCAAGACGGAGAGCATTTTAAGCTTCAGCTTCCTGCTGGTATTACAAGCTTTAATTGCTCAGGGAGTTGTGATCCTTTGCTTTTAAGCGACTATCTAACAGCTAGCTTCACTGATAGAGATAGTATGAATGGAGACATAGACAGATCAAAGTTTCTTAAAAAGAGATTTTTAGAATATTTCCAGAATACTGGCTCTGTGTGCTTATAAATAACTGTTGTGATTTTCGTGCTATATAGTCCGAAGCCTAGCTTAAAGGAAGGACTGATATATGTTATTACTCAGTTTGGTTAGTCTAAACTTCTACACTCGGGTGAGTGGCTGAGAGGCTATGGGTGCAGAAATGTGCTTACCGGAGCCTATGGACTCTACTTGTAGAACTGCAGGTTTAAGTGTTATAATAATACTTTATATGGAAACAGCTTAAAATAAAGGAATTATAACTTGGAGCATTCTTATTGCCTGCTTTGGCCGGTCTGAATTATCTGACTGCTATAGCTGGCGATGAGTGAAATGATTGCCATAAAGTTAATATGAACTGCAGCATAATTCCATACTTGTACGTACGAGGATTGGCTGTTTCTTTTACAGATTTAGAGAAAAATTTAACTTGCGATAGTAGATTGATTGCAATAGCAGGCGTATTCTTTAAAGCGATGTACTTTTGGGAGATGGGCTGATACTGGTTCATAATTCCACTAAGTGGGATCGCCCTGCAGTTTATGACTATTATATTTGACATTTACCTAAGAGAAGTTTATGAGCTAAGACTGATATAACCGAGGAACATACTTGTAACTTCAAGATGGTTGTATGCAATGAATTGCACTGGTGTAAGGGTAAACTTTGCAGCATGGGAATTGGGATAGTTGTAAGTTTGTTGTAGGGCTTATGTCCTCAAGGTTTAATAGATTGGTAGGGATTAAAGCAGCATACGTAGGGGCAAAAGCAGGTAACTAAGATTACTTTTGAAACAAAACGCAAAACCAATACGTCAAGGAGTGAAGTAATGGCAGGAAATGATTCTGTTAAAATTTGCTTGCTGCCTCTACTGCTGCCTCCTCACGGTGGATAGCGAATGGATTAAATTTAATGGTTGAATATCTAAACAAAATGATTTGGCAGATGTATCGCCAGAAGTACTGCGCCTAAGGAAGGTGACGGAGGAAGAGAACCTTAAAAAGAGTATTTGTAAGTGGATTTGCTATGTTTGGGATAGTCTCGAAAATAAGGGATAAAAATAAAAACTGATAAAATGGACTGCAGTCCATATAGCGACAAGTGGTTCATTAGCTACTATTAGGGATCTTATGGTGGCAAACCTGCATAGAAAGAAAAATATACCCTTTACTTATCACATACATTTTGGCAGGATTCCTGGAAATCATAAGTAAAAATACAATTGAATGGAGACTAATTAAAGAAGTAATTACATTATCAGCTAGAACTATTGCTATTGACAAAAACCAGAGATGAATTAAGCGCCTGTTTTGGTGATAAGATAGAATATATCCCAAACTGATTGATTTAAAGTCGTTGCCTCATTCCCAGTGAATCAACTGAGAAGTCGGTTATGTATCTGGGCTGGGTAATTACAAAAAGGTATAGAGGAACTTGTATCCTCTGGGAAAGTATTCAAACTGTGACCAGGACTGAGATTGCAAAATTGTTGGACCTTACAAGAAAGAATATGTAGATGAGTTAAGAGAAAAGTATAGTTTTGAAAAACATTAAGTTTACTGGAGAAAAATCTCACAAAGAGGCTATGGAACTGCTTAACAGGGCATCAGTATTTGTCCTTCCAAGCTATACAGAAGGTTGCCCATATGTTATAATGGAAGCCATGGCTCTTAAGAAGATAATTATTGGAACCAGAGTTGGAAATATACCTGAGATGCTAGGCGATAATTGTGGTATTTTGATAGATGTAGGAAGTGCAGAAGAACTAAAAAAGCATCTTAAAGAGGTAATTACTCAGGCTGATCGATATGACAATCTGAGAGAAGCTGCATATGAAAAAGCAAAAAGTGAATACGATATAAGCAGGATTTCCGCGAAAATCTTAAATATGGTTAAGGAGATAATAGGGAAGAGAAGCTGATGAAGAAAATAAGAGTTTTACAGGTTGTTCCTAGCTTTAATGTAGGAGGAGCAGAAGGCCTGGTGCTTACTTATCTGAGAAAATTTGATAGAAGCTGTATGGATATGAAGGCTGTGTCATTTTATGCGCCAGATGGCTCTATTTATGATAAGATAATAAAGGCTGAAAAGCTCCCTGTTACCTACTTAAATAAAAAAGGGCCTTTGGATATTACATTTGTGAAACAGCTGAAAGCGGAGATAGAGAGCTTTAATCCTGATGTTATCCATACACATATGTCCGCACTTAAATATGTTGTGATGGCAGGCACGTTAGGAAAACCAATATTTCATACTATTCATAGCGAAGTCCTTACAGATGCGGGAATTTATGATAGAGTTGTAAACAGATTTCTTTTCAAAAAGTATAAGGTTACGCCAATTGCTTTGCACGAAGAATTAAGGACGGCGGTTAATAGATATTATGGCTGTACTAATACGGTTGTAGTGAGCAATGGGATAGATGTGGATAAATTTAAGAATGGAGTTAGTATAAGGGATGAACTTGGGATATCTGGAGATTCCTTTGTTTTATGCTATGTGGGAAGTTTTTCAAAGCCTAAAAACCATGAATTTCTAATTAAAGTATTTAAAAATTTCTTTCTTTACAAACCCAATGCCTGCCTAGCTCTGGTAGGTGGTGGTGTATTGGAAGACAGTATCAGAAAGCTGGTTGCTGATGAAGGTTTAGATGGAAAAGGTTTTTATTTTTAGAGCAGACGCTCCGATATATATAATGTGCTTAAATCAAGTGATGTGTTTGTATTTCCATCACTATATGAAGGCTTTGGCATAGCAGTATTGGAGGCAGAAGCATCAGGACTACCTGTTATTGTTTCTGATAAAGTTCCTGATAACGTATGTGTAGTACCCTAATGTTAAACGACTATCATTGGATGATGATATAGACAAATGGTGTGAAGCTGTTGCTGAGTGCGAAAAGATTAAGACTGATGTTTATGATGATATATACAAGTTTGATATAAAGAATGTCTCATTAATATATATTGCCCAGGTATGGGAAGTATTATGATTGTAAAAGGATAAGAGAATACAATGATGGTTTTAAACTCTATACTGATTTCAATGTTTATAGTGTTACTAATATATTATTGTGTTAATTCTGCAAATACAAAAACATGATTTAGCTTTTATCTTCAGTGTGACTCTTATATGCCAGATATGCTGAGGAGTTCGATGTATTTGCTTACAATCAGAAGCTAACCTGGATTTGCGGGTATTTATATGAGAAATACAAGGACCAAAACCTATTCATATTTTTGTTTGGTTTTTGGGAATAGGGAGAAATTAGAATTTTACTTGTATTAAAATATAATGGGCTTTTATTTTCCACTAAGCTAAATTGCGCCACTTCTGGACTTTTCTTCTATACATTTCAAGCTTTGGATATTGTATAGACATAAGAAATGGAATTGTGAAAGAGAAAGAATATTTGGAATCATATATCATTTTTTATGTTTTATACCTCAGATGGTAACGGTCCAATTTAGGAAAACTAACTAAGAAGAATTTTAAAAGAAAAAAAGCTCGACTATGAAAGAGCAAGGTATTCTCATAGGATGACCGGGATTTTTCAAGAAAAATCGTTGTGGCTAATAATATAGGAATTTTGTATCTGCAATATACGCAAACCATGACAGTGTTTCAGGTGCTCTTCGCAATAAATGCTATGGTTTGGTGTAGTACAGCTATATTGCGATTTTTCGGCCAGGCGGATATTGCAAATTGTCGCGGGGTTGTTTGGTATTAAAGTAGTAGTACCCCAACAGACCTTTATGGCGGTGAGTGCATCAGAGCCTGAGAAGATGCATATTACACTCCTGGTACATGGGTGAAGGATTATGTTTCTATCCAATTCTACTTTATGAATAGAAAGTACTCCAAAGAGCTTTTGTGAAAAGATTAGGGGAAAGAAAATTTTAAGAAGATGTCTACATATTTGGTACTAATTATATTATGGAGTATTGTTGACTTCTTGCATGAAAGGACCTCAAATACTGGATTGGTAACAGGCTGTCATGCTACAATTATTATATTTGGAGAAGCTTAGCTCCGCTTTTTAACAAAATAAATACTATGCCAAAATCGATACTAAAAGTAAGTCTTATGAATACTTCCAAAGAACAAGAACCTTTTGTGTTCTGCGTTGAAATATTTTCAATCTCAGCTCAGTAGGTATGGCTTGTAGTGTGTTGTGTTTAATGAACCACTTTGTGACTATATCAAACCATGCTTTTTATTCATCGATGCTTGGAAATGAAAAAGCTAAAGTGACAATTGGAACGATAGGAATGATGATTTTCTTTTTTATATCAGCAGTTGTACTAATCTGCTACGTAACAGAAATATGAATACAGCACTAGGGTGATTAACTATGCTGGTATAATAGTCATTATTTTTGTGAGTTTTATTACAAAATGAAGGTGGCGATCTGCTGAACTTCTTATATATATGCAGTTTTATCGTGTGTGAGAAGTCAATAATTAAATTTAGGATGATAATATGAATAATAAGATAAGTATAATTATACCTGTATAATGTCGAGAATACATTGAGAGGTGTATTGATTCACTAATTTCATCAGCTATATAAACCCTGAAATTATCCTTGTAGATGATGGTTCAACAGATAAAAAGCGAGAGATATGTGACAGATATGCAGTTGTAGATAATAGGATTAAAGTTATATCATATTAAAAACTCAGGTAGAGGAGAAGCTAGAAACATAGGGTTTGTCACAGGCAGAACGGCCAGTACATAGGATTTGTAGATAGTGACGATTGGGGTTGAGAAAAAGATTTATATAAATATATGATTGAAAAATATAGAAGAAACTAAGGCTGATATTTCAATCTGTGCTTATTATGAATGCCTAGATGATATTAAAATGAAAAAATGTTGTATGAGAAAAGCTTTGTATGCACTGGAAAAGAAGCGTTACATTATACAATGTCAAATGTGATTGAGTATACTGGTTCAATATCGCTATATGGAATAAATTATACAAAAAAGTTGTGGTTGAAAACATAAGGTTTAGGGACGAGAGTACGAAGATATAATGTATAATGCAGAAGTTATCTATAGTGCTAGAAATGTGAGCTACATAAATAAATGCCTTTACAATTATAGACTGAGTAGAACAGGAAGTATAATTACTGAGGGATTTCAAAGAAAAACTATAGAGTTTGAAATGAAATTCAAAGAAGAAAGAGTTGAGTTTTTAAGAGAAATAATGAAATAAAAGCTTGCATGAGAGATGCAGAGGTAGTGGTTATACATGATAAGCTCCTATACTATGCATTTATGAGTTTATCAAAGGATAATTTTAGTGAATACATAAGAAAGTATAAAAGTTGACTTAAGAAAGTGTGGATTCATAGCAGATACCAAAACTAATATTGCCTTACTGATATTTAAGTGTTTTTCCACGGCTATGGATAAAAATTATTAAAAAGAAGTATAAATATTGAGAGGTATGAGGTATAATGGAAAAAGTGTACTATTTTGGTAAATAGTTGTGATAAATACGAGGATGCTTGGTATCTCTATTTAAAAATAATGAAGGCTGAGTGGAAAGATAGGAAATGGCCTATTGTACTCAATACAGAGTCAAAGACTTTTGATTATGAAGATATGGGGATAAAGACGTTTAGACTGTATCAGCCTGGTGTTAAAGACAAATGGGGAAAGAGGCTTATTGAGACACTTAAAAGATAGATACTGAATATGTGTTAATGTATTTGGATGATTTTTTTCTAACCAGACCTGTTAACCAAAATATGTTAGACCAGTGCATAGAGTGGTTGGATGAAAATGATGATGTAGCTGTTTTTTGCTTTATGCCTGTGTACGGAGAAAACATAAAGGATGGAAGATTTGAGGGATTTGAGAAGAGACCACAGGATGGGGAATATAGACTAAATTGTCAGGCGGCAGTGTGGAGAAAAGAAATACTGCTTAAATACACCAGACCATGGGAAAATCCTTGGGACTGGGAGGTTATAGGTAATGTGAGAACAAGAAGATGTGAAAAAGCCTTTTATTCACTTATTAAGGGAGTAGAAGGTCCGTTTGAATATTCGCTTAAAGACTGGTCAGGTATATACAGAGGAAAATGGGTGAGAAAGGTGGTAGAGCCGTTGTTTCAAAAACATAATATTGATATCGACTTAACTGTAAGAGGAGTTGAGGAAAATCCTTTTGCTGTTGATCTTACCCAAAGACCATTTTTGAAGAAAGTTAAGGAAAAGGCTTTATGTATATTGCAGATGAAAATATTTCGGGATATAAAGGAGAAATGGCATGAGCTTAAAGGCTGATATAATAACGAAAAATAGCTAAACATGAGAGAATAAGATTCCTAGCTAAAGTTTTTGAAGAATTTTAATAATATGGAGTTTATTAAAGATGTAAATAATCTCTATAACAATAGGACACTATATAAGATAGTACAAAAGGGTGATAAAGAAAAAGGAAAAGTGCTTTTACCTTATCAATGAAAAATATGCGTATTATGGATTTTGTGCTATTTTAAGGGAAGTTATTGAGGTTGTTTGGTAGCAGATGAATTAGGGATTTTTATCCTGTTGTCTCTATGTCTGAAGAGTCATTATATGCTGAGAAGAAAGGTTTTTAGGAAAAGATAATCCTTGGGAGTGTTATTTTTGAGCAGCCTGGTTGGAATTGATATGAATGTATATAATCAGGGATTTAGAACTACGTCAATGAGTAGGGATGATTTAATATGTTGGCTGAACGTTACAAGAGTGATGGCTATAGATTAAGTAAGGAATATTTTTGAAGATACAGGAAAAATTTGGAGGAAAATATATTAGAGTCCGAAAAGAACTTGAACTTGAATTACAGAGTAAAAATAGATGATATTTTTGGGAAAGATTCAAGAGTTCTAGGAGTGCAGGCAAGGGGAACAGATTTTAATAGAGGGTATTATAATCATCCTAAGCCAATTTTACCTGGAAGACTATTTTGAACAAATTGATAGTGTTATTGATAAATATGATTATATTTTCTTTGGCAACAGAAGATAATAATAACCTTGAAAAATTTATTGGAAAAATATGGGAACAAACTAATATATCACAAGATGTTCTTAGGTCATCTACAATTGATAACCCTGCACTTGTAAGAAAATGATAGTTACATACAAAGAGAAAACCCAAAATATTGTATGGGTAAAGATGTTATGATTGACATGATGTCATTATCTCAGTGTAAAGGAATTATTACAGGTATGTCGCAAGTTTCAATATGCGCTAGAATATGGAAAATTGCTAAAACGAACATTTTGAAGATAATATTATAATGGATAAGGGTGTATTTTTCAGATGTTAAAACAGTATTAGTATTTCAAAACTTGTGAAAAATACAGGAGTCGAATTCTAATGGGTGGTAATAGCTCATTTTATATCATATTTTATACTAGCATAACAGTATTTGTTTATGATTAAAAAGATTTGAATTTATATAGAGAGAATATGAAGAAAGCGCTTGTACAGGAGTTACAGGGCAGGATGGTTCTTATTTAGCTGAGTTTTTATTAGAAAAAGATTATGAGGTCTCATGGGATTGTGAGAAGAGCCTCTACTGAGAAGAAGGAAAGAATAGACCATCTTGAGGGCAACCCTAATTTTCATTTACATTATGGGGACTTAACTGATTCATTTGAGTCTTGTTAAAGATTATTTCTAAGGTAGCACCTGATGAAATATATAACCTTGCAGCACAGAGTCATGTAGCTGTTTCGTTTGAGGTACCTGAGTACACTGCGGATGTTACGGGAACAGGGGTTATAAGGTCTGCTTGAAGCTATAAGAATCTGTGGACTTGAAAAAGTGTAGATTCTATCAGGCTTCAACCTCAGAACTATTTGGTAAGGTGCAGGAGATACCATAAAGTGAGACTCACGCCTTTTTATCCTTATTCACCTTATGCAGCTGCAAAGCAATATGCATACTGGGTAGTAAGGAATTACAGAGAAGGCTATGGACTGTTTGCTACCAATGGTATCCTTTTCAACTATGAGTCTGAAAAGAAGAGGTGAGACCTTTGTTACCAGAAAGATTACTTTGGTAAACATGCAAAAGATTGCAGCAGAGGGGTGCAGGATAAACTATATCTGGGTAATCTTGATGCGCTCAGAGACTGGGGCTATGCAAAGGACTATGTTGAGTGCATGTGGCTTATGCTACAGCATAATGAGCCTGACGACTTTGTAGTGGCAACAGGAGAGCAGTATTCAGTAAGGGATTTCTGTACTAGAGCATTTAAGAGAGCTGGCATAGAGCTCAGATGGGAAGGCACAGGAGTAGAGGAGAAGGGGATTGATGCTAAAACAGGTAAGATAGTTGTAGAAGTGTCACCTGAATTCTTCAGACCTACAGATGTAGTAACTCTATTAGGCAATCCTGCTAAGGCTAAAAGAAAAGTTAGGCTGGAATCCTAGGAAAAACGAGTTTTGATGAGCTTGTAAATATTATGGTAGATAGTGACATTAAACTGGTTGAAAAAGACAAAATAAGAGTTTTCAAAAAGGAGATATTATGGTAGTTGAGAAGACTAATCTTAAAGGCGTGTTGCTTTATTAAGCCTGACATATTTGAGGATTTTAGAGGAAATTATACTGAAGTGTATAACGAAAAATTATATGCTGAGATGGGTATAACAGACAAGTTTATTCAGGATGATTTATCTACTACATATAAGGGCGTGCTTAGAGGTATGCATGATGATCCTAAGACAGCAAAAGCTAGTTCAGTGTGTTTATGGTAGGATTTATCAGGTTGTACTTAACAATGATAAAAACTCGGATGAATATGGTAAATGGCAGGCATTCATACTTACTTCTGAGAACAGACATCAGGTGTACATTCCTCCTATGTTTGGTAATGGATTTTATGTACTTAGTGATGTTGCTGTATATAGTTATAAGCAGACTACGGTTTATGGCGAAGCAAAGCAGTTCACTGTTAAGTGGAATGATCCTGAGTTTGGCATAGTGTGGCCTGATAATAACCCGATATTATCTGCAAGGGATAGATAATATGTTTTAATAAACTTGTTTGCCGAGGTGTTTAAATTGAAGATTGTAATTGTCCCAACAGATTTAAGTTGGATTAGTAATAGAGATTATCCTGAAAAGTGGATGTGTTTCAAAAAGATATTGAAAAATATTCTTAGGGCAGAGGAGATAACTTGGATACGAATAAGTTTGAGTGAGGCAGATTTTATAGAAGGAGACTTCATTATATTTATTGGGTGGTATCACTGGTCGTATAAGGTATATAAAAGAGTTTTGAAACACAAATTACAAGACAAATTAATATATTGGATGCTGGAACCTGAAGTAGTGGATAAGAGACACAATAGAAGGGTGCAGAAAAATACTGCGTAGATTTAAGTACATAATGACTTGGAACCAAGAACTTTAAGTATAGAAAGCAGATGAAACAGAATATACCATACAACTGGAAGGACAATGTTGATTTTGGAATATATTCTGATGTAGATAAAAGAGAGAAACTTTTTGCTAAATCTAATATATCAGGCAATAAAACTTCCAATGTTGAAGGCGAGTTGTATAGTGAAAGAGAGAGGATTATAAAATGGTTTGAAAAATCATCCTGATGATTTTATCTTTTATGGAAATGGATGGGACAAAAGTAAGTATACAACTTATGAGGAAATTGTAGTGAAAAAGAGAAGTTTATCACCACTTTAAGTTCGGCTTTAAGTATAGAGAATAAATCTGCCAAAACCGTATCTGAAAAATTATTGACTGCTTAACAGCAGGGATAGTACCTGTTTATATGGGTGCAAACCAATATTGAAGAATATATACCAAAAATTGTTTTATTGATTATAACCATTGAAAAACATTGAGGAATTGTACTTGTATCTTAAAATATGGATGATGAGGAATATACTAAATTCAGGAATGATATTAAGAAATTTATTTCGACCACAGATGAAATTGCTGTATTTAGTGCAAAAGAATGGTTGAATAGTCTTGAAGTAATATTAAAAAGCGTTAATGAAAGTGACAAGTTTTATGTTAGCTATTTAGAAAAATAAAAATTGATTTAGAATATGCTATACTAAGTATAAAAATTGTTTTTATAAACTTAAAACCGTAGAATAATAAAAGGAATATACTTAAACGGGATATTTAAATTGTAGGGAGGAGTACTAATGATTACAAGATATTAAGGAACTTGAGAGAAAAGTTCAAGAACAAAATATAAGTGTTTAGAGCTATGTGTTAATGCTGGACATGGACACGTGACTAGTGCATTTTCTTCAGCAGAAATTGTTACTGCCTTGTACTATGTTATCTATGAATTTTAAAATTGACGAACCGAAGTGGAGCGATAGAGATAGGTTTATTATGAGCAAAAATCATGGAAGTGTGATAACTTACCCTATATTACAGGATTTGGGCTTTTTAGGAATAAACAGTAATATTGCATTTATGGAAGATGGATCTCCATTTGGAAACACATTCAAAAGAATCAGCACCTGAAAGTTGAGTTTTCGGGAGGTTCGCTGGGGATTGGACTAGGGGTAGCTTGTGGTATGGCGTATGCATTAAAGATGAATAATTCTAAAAGTAGAGTGTTTGTTATAATAGGAGATGGAGAGTGCTATGAAGGTTCTATTTGGGAGAGTATTATGTTTGCCGGGCATAATAACTTAGATAATTTAATAGTGTTTTTTAGATAGGAATAGGATGACAATTACAGATTATACGGAGAATATGCTGAACTTGAGCCACTTAGCGATAAATTTGAGGTATTTGGCTTTAACATCACAGGGAAGTGGATGCCATAATGTGGAAGAGATAATCAATGAAGTCATGGTATTGCAAAAATAATGGTAAACCCAATTGTATTATTTGCAACACATTTAAGGGAAATGGAATAAGTATGAGCAATAAACTGTTCAAATGATGGAGTTGCACCAAGTGGTGAAGAAGCAGAAAAAGCAATTGAAAGAAATAAGGGAGAGAATGAATAATGGGATATAATGGTACAGAAATATTTTTAGAAAGTGTGATTAAAAGTTGAATCTAGGTGAAGACATTGTTATTGTTTCTTGTGATTTGGGAGCACCAATATTTGATAATTTTAAGATTAAATTTCCAAATAGATATATTGGTATTGGAATTGCGGAACAAAATCTTATATCAGTAGCAGGTGGTCTTGCTTTTAGAAGGGAAAAAGTAATAACTTATGGCACGAATCCTTTTGTTGTTACAAGAGCTACGACCAGATTAGAAATTTGATATCAATGATGAAAATTCCTATTTGTATGGTTGGAGTAGGGGCAGGGACTTAGTCTGTCTGAAAATGGAGCCACTCACTATATTACGGAAGATTTGGCTCTATATGATGTGCCCTAATATAGATGCGTACAGTGTTTCTGATGCGTTGATGGCAAAGTGGTTGGGAGAAAAACTTACTGATTTTGAAAGACTCTTGTTATATAAGATTTGATAAACCAACTACTGAGGACTGCATTATTGAAAATGATGATAACGGATATAAATCGATTTAGACTTATAAAAAGATAATCAAATATCAGATAGGTTAATCGTCTCAACTGGCAATATAGGTTATGAAGTATTGAAGTTTATAAAAGAAATATGGATAAATTATGATTTTATTGATATTTATAGATTTCCATACGCTGAAGATGAGTTGATTGAAATATTGCAGAAATATGATGAGATAGTTGTAATAGATGAAAGTAATATTGAAAAACTCTTTATATACATTGATATTGAGGGATTTGAACAAACAGGGCATATTCAAGAAGATTAAAAATTATGCACTTGATTTTTCAAAAAGGCTTCCCTAAAGTATATGGAAGTAGAAACTATCTGCTAAAAACAATGGTTTAGATTTTTGAAGGAATTATTTTGAGTATGAATAATGAGCTTAAAGAACTTAGAAAGCTTTGCCTTGAAGCTTCATATTTTGGTAAAGATGGGAATTTGCAGAGCACTTTTTCGTCTTTAGAAAATATTATACACGTTATATAATAGAATTTTTGATTTGGAAAAGATTAAACGAAAAGATGAAAACAGGGATATTTTCATTATGAGCAAGGGGCAGTCTAATCTCGGTTTTATGGCTACTTTGGCTCAAATTGGCATTCTTTCTAAGGAAGAGTTAAATAGCTTTTTGTAAGGTGCACTCAAGACAAGTATGCAGGTTGATTTTTACTAAGTTTGATACTGCTGTGGAGAACTCTGCTGGTTCATTGGAGATGGATTTCTATGGCTGTTGGAGTAGCTATGGCTAAAAAGATAAAAAAAGCTGGTGGTAGAGTATACTGTTTGGCAGGAGACGGTGAGATGAACGAGGGGACTATGTGGGAAGCCTGTATCATGGCAGCGAGTGAAAAGCTTGACAATCTCTGCTTAATTATTGATGATAATAAACTATGAAAAGACATCATAAATCTAGATGGTTTCCAAGGAAAAACTTGAGGCATTTGGATTTATGGTATATAAAGTTAATGGACACGATGAAACAGAATTAGAAAGAGTATTTCGTGAATCTGTTAATATGTCTAGCAGGCCTGTGGCTGTTATTGCTGAAACACAAAGAGGATATGGCAGTACTACTCTGATGAATGAAAAAGAGTGGTTTCATAAAGCACTCCAATGAAGGCGGAACTGAAAAATGCTTGTAGAGGAGGTAGAGAAATTTGCGTAAAGCTATGATAGAATCTGTAACAGATTTTATAAGAAAAGATGATAATTCTGCACTCTTACTTGTAGATATTGGAGTTTGGGCGTTTAGGGATATATTGAAAGATTTCCCGGAAAGAGTAAAGAACATTGGTATATTTGAGGATGGAATGGTTAGTGTAGCAGCAGGATTATCTCTGCAAGGAATTGTGCCTACTATATACGGCATTACACCTTTTATAGTAGAAAGAGCATTAGAGCAGATTAAATCGATTTTATTTATCAGGGATAGGGCAGCAACCTTATAAATAACCGGCGCAGCTTTTACGATTTTTCGACACTTGGTTATTCTCTATTTTGTGCGGAGGACATATAGAGTGTTAAAGGCTCTAACTGAGCTGGAGATAGTCACACCAGGAAGTGGAAGTGAATTTAAGAAAATATTTGATAAAACAAAGGATAATGGTAAGCTGACATATTTCAGGCTTACAGACCATCCAAATATCAATGAAGTGGATGTAGAATTTGGTAAGGCTAATATCATTAAAAAGAGGAAAAATGGCTACAATTGTAGTGTTTTGCTGAAATGTTGGATGCAGTTATTGAAGCAACAAGAGACTTGGATGTGAATGTTGTATACTACACAACTGTTAATCCGTTTGATGCAGATGCGCTTAGAAGTGTAGAAAATACAGGTAAAATAGCATTAGTAGAACCTTTTTATGAGGGCAGCATGATTGATGATGTGTTTTTTGCACTCAAAGGGGAATCACTTGTTATTGAGTCCATAGGAGTTCCAAGAAAAGTTCTGAGAGACTATGGAACAAAAAAAGAAAAAGATGAACTATATGGATTGACGGCTAAGGAAATACGTAATAAGTTGACGCAGTTTTGTAATGCGTAGAATGTGAGAATATATGAGAATACTAGATTGTACACTTAGAGATGGTGGATATGTCAATAATTGAATTTTTCAAGACAAACTCTGATAATATAGTTATAGGATGTGATAGTTAGGTATAGATACTGTTGAAGTAGGAATACTTGGTAAAAAGATTCTAAAGAAGGGTTTTTCAACCAAATTTAATATAGATGAGATCCCCAAGCTCTCCTCATCGAGGAGGAGATCTGTAGAGCATAGATGGAACAATAAATGAATTTAGAGGGCTTGAACTACCAACGGCCTCACGATTCACAGATAAATTCTCTTAGAGTTGTATATTTTAAGGAGGATTGGCAGGAAACAGTAAAGTACGCTGAATATGTAAAAGAAAGAGGATATAAGGTTTTTCAAGCAATGGCAACTTTTATGTACAATAGTGCAGAATTAAAGGAAATGATAAAAGGTGAAATGAAGTAATGCCGTATGCTGATGGTAGATAGCTTTGAGTTATGTACTGATGACGTAGAAATAATGCATAACAGCATCTAGAGAAAAACTTAGATAACAAGATTAAAGTTTGGTTTCTATGCTCATAATAATATTCAAATGGCATTTTCTAATGTAATAAAAATTTATGGAAATAGCAGATGATGATAGTTATATAGATGCTTCTTTGATGGGAATGGGTAGAGGGCAGGAACATGTAACTCATGGAGTTATTGCTTGGTCACTTTAAATAAAAAGAAGAATAGTAATTATGACATTGAATATTTGGCAGAGCTGATAGAAGACAATATGATACCTGAATATGAAAAGAACTATTGGGGATATTCAATGTCTCTACTATTATGCTTTCATATTATGCTCGCAAATGCCGTATATGTATGGTATATTGAAAAGCAAAGGAATAAAGGATTTGAAATCGATAAGAAAGATATTGTCAAAAAATCTCCGATGGAATATAGTAGTACTTTAATAAGCAAAGTAGTAGATGAAATTATAGTTAACTTAGTAGATACAGGCTGACAATTAAGGTGGTTTGAATGAAAATATTACTTTTATCCGATGGTTCGGGACAGAGGCTTTTGGCCTCTGTCAAATGATTATTGCTCAAAGCAGTATATAAAGGTGCTTTCTGGAGACGATGGAAGGCACTATGCTTCAGAGGAGTAGTTTTCAGCTAAATCTGTAGGAAAGTCGGAAGATGCTGTTATAATTGCTAGTGAAGCACAGAAGGATATTATCTATAGTCAGCTTGGTAGTGAAAACGAAGATTGCATTTGAGCCTCAAGAAAGGACACATTTCCGGCTATATTACTTTGATGTTCTGGCTTTATGAACAGGGTTCAAATGAAGATGAAATAGTTGTAGTAATGCCAGTAGATCCGTATGTTGAAAGAGATTATTTTGAGAACTTTGAATTACTTGCTAAAAAGCTGACTGAAAGTGGAAGCGATATTGCTTTAATGGGGGCTGATACCTAGCTATCCTTCTGAAAAATATGGCTATATCATTCCAGGAGAAAAGAAGGATGGTATATTTTCGAGATTAAAGGGTTTAAAGAAAAGCCACATTTAGAAGAAGCTAGAGCAAACTTTCTGAAGCAGAATGCTCTATGGAACTGTGGAGTGTTTTGTTTTAGCTAGGATTGATGAAAAGATATTGTCTAAAAATATGATTTTGATTTTTTTCGTACTCTGATAATCAAAGAAAAATTATGAGAAATTACCAACAATTAGCTTTGACTATGAAGTGCTTGGAAAAAGTGGAAATAAAATTGCTATAGAGTATAGTGGAACTTGGAAAGATATAGGAACCTGAATACTCTTACTGAAGAAAATGGATGTAGATAGTATAGAGATGTTTATATTGGATGATGCATCTAGTTCAACGATAGTGTAAACACTTTGGACATTCCACTAATTGTAATGGGAGCAGATAATCTAATAGTATCTGCAACTATGATGTATACTAGTAGCAGATAAGGACAGAAGCTCGCATTTAAAAGATAGCTTGAGCAAGATTAAAATCTCTCCGAGATATGAGGAGAGGCGTTGGGGCACAATAAAAACCATAGATAGGTCGGAAGAAGACGGAATAGGAGTATGCACAAACAAGGTACAGGTGGCTTCGGGAAATATACTTCACACCATAGACATACTGGAGATAAGTGAAGTCATTACAATACTTCGGGAGAAGGTTTACCAGACCGACGAATGTATTTTTGAAACTCACCCCGGTATCTCAGTTACGATAGAGGCCAATAAGTATTATGCAATAAAGGGAATAAAAGAGATGGTATATATTGAGATACTGCTTGGCAATCTTGAAAGAGACGATATCGAGAGAACTTTGCATGATTGGGATGATATTATGCAGAATTATTTTGAAATAAAAAGGAAGATTATAAATAGCTGATTGGAGCGACTATGTTTTTCGGTATTAGGAAAAATTTAACAAACTATTAAATGCTAAGCAAAAAGCCGCTTAGCCATACTAGGATTAGTAACTGTAATAGTGCATTTTTAGAGGTAATCGGGTTTCGCCTATGTTACCTCTTATTACTGCTATAATGCAACCTGATATAATAACCAGTAACAAGTATATTGCATATATATGCAATATTTTAGACTTTACATTCGCATAGGACATTTGTGATTGTTTGTATCATTGCTGTTATTTTTGTGTTTATCTTTTAAGGATTTCTTCTAATGATGCAGTACTACATTCAGGCCAGATTTGTGTGTAACAATCAATTTGCTATGCAACAAAAAATGTTGAGTGGCTTTTCTTAACCGTCCCTACGAGTTTTCTAAATGCTGAATCGGGTGAAATACTAGGGTTGTACAGTCTGATGTGCCTGCGACATATGCATTACTAACTACAGTTTTAGGGATGTTTACAGAGTCTAGTAGTATGCAGTTAGCGATTTCTGTAACTATTTTTATAATTGATCCGCTTATGACTACATTTGTTATAGTAATGATGGCTAGTTGTTGTGATAGCTATAGCAAAGCTTAGTAAAACCAGTACCAGAAGGGAGAAGAACAGATTAATAATCCCTCTTATGTATAAGTGGTTAATACAAGGCATAACGGGAATTAAAGAAATTAAGGTTGGTAGAAAGAAGAACTTTTTCAAAGAAAAATTTTGAAATTAGTGGTAAAAATATATAAGTGCAGAAAAATGGAGAACTGTAGTTTTCCAATATTCCAAGACTTATGATAGAAATGGTTTCTGTATGCTCAACTTTAGCATTTATAGCGTTTATGATATATAAAGGGAAGAGAGATAGAAACGTTTGGTTCCTACACTGGGAGCCTTTGCTATATGGCACTATGAAGCTTATGCCAAGTGCAAACAGAATAGTTGCTGGAATTAATCAGGTGGTATTTCAGTTGCCTTTCATTGAACAAGTTATTAGAAGATATTGAGATGTTTGAAGAAGATGAGAAAAATATTCATCTTATAGAAAAATAATTCAGATAAGGTTTTAAAAGACTTAACATTTAACGATAAGATAGAGTTAAAAAGACATAACATATAGTTATCAAAACTCAGATAGACTCTATCTCGATAAAGCAAAATATGATAATCCCGATAGGCAAAATCAATTGGTATAGTTGGTGCATCAGGATCAGGGAAGACTACTGCTGTTGATATTCTGCTTGGAATACTTTCTTGCAAAGGAAGGAGAAGTACTTACAGATCGGTATAAATGTAATGGAGCATTATTCAGAGTGGCTGTCTAACATAGGCTACATTCCACAGAGTATATTTATGTTAGATGATGATATTAAAAAGTAATGTGGCTTTTGTGTAAAAAAGAAGAACAGAATGAAGAGAGGGGTAAGGGAGGCTCTTAGGGAGGCACAACTTGAAGACTTTGTTAGAGGGCCAAAAGATGGAATACATACCAGATTGGTGAAAGAGGGAATGCGCTATCCGGTGGACAGAAACAAAGAATTGGTATAGCAAGGGCATTGTACTCAAACCCAGCAGTTCTTGTATTCGATGAGGCAACTTCTGCACTTGATAGTGAAACGGAAGCTGCTGTTATGTCATCCATTAACGGCCTACATGGCAAGAAAAAACAATGATAATTATTGCACATAGACTACAGACAATAAAAGAGTGTGATATTGTTTATAGGGTTGGAGATGGAAGATAAAAGAAGAAAACAAAAAGTTTCGCCAATTAATCTATGGGAGTTATTGAGGGTAAGAGCAATTTTGTCAGATGGGGAGGTGCCAGATTATGAAGAAGTTAATTAACAAAAGAAAAATCAACAGGTGGTGTGTTAATAACATTACGCCTGACTTAATCAAGAGCATTGTATTACTATCATTATTCTACACTCGATTTTATTGCCCCAATTATTAAAAATGGAATTGATATTGATAAACTTGTGGATACAAGTATAATATTATCATTTTTAGCAGTTGCTGTTTGTGGATTATTAGCTTCGATTGTACTGAAATTCGTTATAAGTAAAACTGAAGATGCAATGAAAATCTCGGATGACTATGTTGAACTGATAAATAAATATCCGTTAGAAGATATATTTAAGCATGTTAATAGCGTGAATGTTGAATTAAGCTTTCCGGAAGTTTTACTTGCGTGTAGAAAAATAAAAGAAGATCCATTTAATATCTTTATCGACAATAGTAATAAAGACAATAGGTACCAGCTTCCAAAACAGATAGAAGATAACTCAGAAAAGTTGTTTAATGCACATAGTCATCAATAATATATAACAATATTAATTTACGTTTGGATGATTTTGAATTTGATAAGGATAAGAACGAAATTAAATTGCTTTACTCTAGGACAACTTATTATGATTCTTTGTTGACAAACAGGGTAATGGATTATCCTTTCAGAGGAAACAGAACTCATAAGAGAGATGTTTGAACCGGTCCGTTGATGAGTACATTATCAGTATCTCAAATTATCTAATCATATTGGTTTTAATGGATTTATAGAAACAGCTGATGGCTATTATATATTTGTAAAAGAGCTAATAACTTATCCATAGCTAAAAACACATTAGTACAAGTATAAGTGCCTCATTAAAAACTAAATATGCACTAACTAAAGATAGAACGATGACTCTTGAAGGAATTTCGAATGCCATAAAAAAGTGAGATAAGAGATGAGTTAAAAATTGAAATAGATAAGGATACGGATATAGCTCAAGACCTCTCGAAATCAATTTTCGCTTTCTACAGAGAATTGTCAGAAGGAGGGAAACCACAGTTTTTGTTTTATTATAAATTGCAAAACTTGAAAAAGGCAGAAGTAGAAAATAACTTTTAAAAAGTTAGCAAATGAGGGTGATGACAATAAAAAGAAAGCAATTGAAGATGGAATCAAGTTAAAAGTTCTTCACCATAGACGAATTATTTACAGGTGAATTGAATATAAATTCAATAACAATAAGAGATAAAAATATCCACTGTTCCTACTATTAGTTTTTCCATAGCTTGTTTGTTAAGTAGTTTATAGTAAAAACACAATATTGAATGGGCGCTTGATATTAAATGCTTTTATGAGAATCACAACAGGAAACTTGGATATAGCCAGACTAAATTCAGAAAAAATAAAACTAACTTATGAATTAATTGTTCCTATCTTTTAGCGAATGACTGTGCCTTTGATGTAGAAGTAGAAGAATATCCTGTTTGATACCTATTTTAGATATTTATAATACGATGTAAACAAGTAATTAAAGTACATAAAGGAGGTCAGGATTGAATATGTATCTTAACATTAAAGAAATAGCAGATAAAGCAGACCTGATAGTTAATGGATATGCATATACCAGAGATAAAGATTACATACGCATAATTAACCTCAATAGCTTAAACCATACTGCAGTTATCTATAACGACAAAAATTATTGAGACAAATATGGATGAAATAGAAACACAAATTGTGCTTGATTATTATATTCAGGATAAAGATTTTTATCAAGTAAAAAGCTTATGCTAAGTGTAAGTCCAAGTTGGATACTTAAGCGTTATAAATAGAACTTTGTTTTCTAGATAAAGTATAATAATTTATTATAATGCCTGGCAATCTTCAGAAAGGATACAAGATGACAAATAAATCAATCCTATATTATAGCGGAGAAGGAAATAGTAGAGTTTCCCAAGATAAGACTACAAAGGTACAATAAAGACTTCTATTTTGGGTTTTTATTGTACTAATATTGAAAGTCAGGCAATAAGGTGGGCTACAAGATTTGATGGTAAAGGATTTATAAGTGAATATGAATATGTCCCTCAATAATGAGTTACAATATTAAGCAATTCACCGATATGAGTGAAGAGTGGCTTGATTTTTGTAGCAGATTGCAGGCTGGGAAAACCTCATAATTTTGACATTGTGGAAGGACCTATGGCAAATGATATGATATTTAACTATGTTCAGGATTTTGCTGATAAAAAGATTAGCAGAGAGGCGTTTTGGGCTCTAGCGAAACTTAATAGACCAACTCATCAGATTAGTTTTCATTCCGCACGAGCACTTGCTACATTGACCTTTATAAGTGGGAAAGAAGTAACTAATGAAGAATAATATCAATTAAAGTTTATGTACAATATCTGTACACTACCACCAAGAAACAGGAGGAATCAAAATGACAAATATATTACACTACAACCCACTTAAAACTTACTGTATCTGAGGATCTCTATACCGTAGGCTTCTCAAACTACGCCATCACAAAGCTTGGCAATATTATGTTTAATCTCCCTGAAGAAGGGGATGAGGTTCAGTCAGGAGATGCTGTGGGAGACGTAGAAAGCATTAAAACTGTAACTGATATAATCTGTCCGATATCAGGAGAGGTTGTAGAAGCAAATGAAGAAGTAGCAGATCATCCTGAAAAGATAACCCTTAAGCCTGAGGAAGCTTGGTTGTTTAAGGTAAAGGTAGAAGAAGAACCGGAAGATTTAATGACAGAAGAAGAGTATTTAGAATATGTAAAGGGATTATAAAATGTATAAAATTGCTATCATAGGTGGAGGACCTGTAGGGCTATAGTGTCGCTTTTGAAGCAGTCAGATATGGTTTTAGCGTATTGTGTTTGAGATGGATAAGCTTGGTGGACCTGTCTAAATAGAGGCTGTGTACCGACAAAGTATCTAACTCACGTAGCAGACCTTTACAGCAATATAAATGAATCAAAGCGCTATGGGATTGGCGTAGAGCCTACTGGCTTAGACTACGAAAAAACTGTAGCAGAATCTGAAAACATAGTATCAAAGCTGAGAGAAGACCTCACTGATAATCTCTTACAAAGTAAGATAACCATTGTAAAAGGAAAGGCTAAGCTTTTGATGAGACTCATATTAGCTGTAATGGCGAAGTGTTTGAAGCAGAACATATAATTATTGCAACTGGCTCAAAGAATACGGACAAGCCCTTTGTTCACTGTATAAATACAGATGAACTACTTAGCCTCAAGCATTTGCCTGATAAGCTTATAATCCTTGAAGGTGGAGTATCTGCAGTAGAATTTGCCGATATTTTTAGCAGATTAGGTGTCCGGATAGACATATACATAAGAGGGAAGCGTATTCTTCGCAAGTGGAGTAAGGAGATAGCGGCTTCGATTAGTAGTGTATTAAAGAAAAACGGAGTTAAGATACATACAGAGGCTGATTTAGCTGACATTGACCTGACCTCAGCTACCGTTTTATCAGTGCTTGGAAGGAAGCCTAATCTAGAAGGCGTAGATGAAGTCCTTGTAAGCATAGCTGATAATGGCGGAATAGTAGTTGATGAATACTACAGAACCAAAACTAAAAATATATTTGCTGTAGGTGATGTTACAGAGAATAGCGCACAGCTTGCGCATGTTGCTATGGAAGAAGCAAAGCAGGTGGTAAGACTTATAGCAGGAGAAACTACCAAAAAAAGTGCAGTGGTTCAGTGTATATATACTATGCCTGAAGTAGCTGTAGTTGGTCTGTCTGAAAGTGAAGCAAAGGAAGGGGATAGATTACATAAGTTCAAAGCAGACGATGTATTCCAATGCGACTGTCATAGGTTCAACAGACAGAGGCTTTATAAAGATAATAGCAGATAAAAATACCGAGAAGATAATAGGCGCAGAGCTTATGTGCGAAAGAGCAAGTGATATGGTTGGAGAATTAGCTCTCGCGATAAACAATGGTATTAAAGTGTCTCGAACTTGAAGGCTCTACAAGAGCTCATCCTACCTTTTTATGAGAGCAGTAACAGAAGCTTGGCTAAACTAATAAGAAACTAGAGGTAAACAAGGTGTATAAGTATATTTGTTCAGAAAATACAAGCTCGTATTATAATCTGGCACTTGAAAGAAGTTTATTTGATTTTGTGATGAGGATACAGTGATTTTATATCTTTGGCAGAATTCCACACCATAGTCATTGGGAAGAATCAGAATGCCTATGCAGAGTGTAAGGTTGATGAGTTTATCAACGCAGGAGGTACTCTTGCAAGGAGACCTTCAGGCGGAGGCGCGGTCTATCACGACTTGGGCAACTTAAATTTTTCAATCATTTGTAAAGAGAGTATAGCTAAAGAACATACTTATCAGGAATTGTTAGGAGGCACTTAGTTATTTTCGGGTATAGTTTCAGAGTTTAACGGAAGAAATGACCTGACAGTAGATGATAAAAGTTCAGTGGCAATGCTTTTTATGTAAAAAGATGATGTACTGTGTCAAAGATGGAACTATTTTGATAAATTCAGATTTTAAGGAGTTGTCAAAATACCTGATCCTGATATAAGCAAGCTTGAGAGAAACCATGTAAAAAGTGTGGAATCAAGAGTAGTCAACCTTCCGAAATCTCAGATAAAAATAACGGTAGCGAGGATGAAGGAAGCTATGATAAAGGCTACAAATGCGGTTAGGATAGGAAAAAGTCCAACTGAAAGCAAAGTAGAAGAGTATAAGAAGATTTTTGAAAAATGATGAGTGGATTTTGGAAGGAAATATAAACTAAAGTGCAAGGAAACTCAGGCAAATTCCCAAACCTTGTCTCTTCCCGAAAGGAATACATATGCAAGCATCTAAACTACCCCTTTGATGAGAACTACATACTCTCAAAGAAAAAGAAATAAAAAGGAGCTCCTTGAATCAGGTAGAGACTTTACTGATAACAAGATAGCCATCTTAGGAGGCTCCACCACCAATGACATCAAGCTTGTTATGGAGCTTTTTCCTGCTTTGACTACGGCATAAAGCCTTCATTCTACGAGTCTGAGTACAACCGCTATTATCAGGATGCAGTATTTCCCATGAGGAGCTTGAAAGCTTTTGCCCCAAGATAATATACATCCATACCACCAACAGGAATATCACAGAATATCCTAAGATAAGCGATTCTCCTGAAACCATAGACGAGCTTATTAAAATGAAATGTTAAAAATTTACCTCAATGTGGGAAAAATTAGAGGAGAAGTATCACTGTCCTATTATTCAAAATAACTTTGAAATGCCTCTCTACCGCCTTATGGGCAATAAGGAGGCCAGTGACATACATGGTAAAATCAACTTCATCAATAGGCTAAACGAAGAGTTTTATAAGTATGCAAGAGAGCATGATAACTTCTACATTTGCGATATCAACTACATATCTGCGGACTACGGCCTTAAGAAATGGCAGGAGCCGTTTTACTGGTATATGTATAAGTATGCCCTAAATGTGGCGGCCATCCCTTATCTTTCTTACAATGTGGCAAATATAATAAAGTCTCTTCTTGGCAAGAACAAAAAAGGCTTTGTGCTTGACCTTGACAATACCCTCTGGGGAGGCAGCAGTAGGTGATGACGGAGTGGATAACCTTGAGATAGGGCCTGAGGAGTCGGGCGGGCAGGTATATAGCGAATTCCAGAGCTATATTAAGGAGCATAAGGACCTTGGTCTTGTGCTAAATGTGGCATCTAAAAAATGAAGAGGAAAATGCTATAGCAGGACTTAACCATCCTGATGGTAGTGCTAAAACCTGATGACTTATAGAGACAAGGGCTAACTGGGAGCCAAAAGGACAGGAACTTTGCTGGCTATAGCTGAGAGCCTTACTTTGCTTCCTGAGAGTCTGGTATTTGTAGATGACAACCCTGCTGAGAGGGCGATAGTTGCAGGAAACCTTAAGGGGGTGAGGGCTCCTGAGATAGGTGAGGCTCATAACTACATCCAGACACTAGACCGATCGGGCTTCTTTGAGGTAACTAACCTCTCAAAAGACGATTTAAGCCGCAATGAGATGTATAAGGAGAATGTAAAAAGGGCTAAGCTTCAGGCTTCTTTTGAGAACTACGAGGATTATCTCATCTCCCTTGAAATGGTGGGAACAATTAAGAGATTTGAGCAGATTTACACAGCTAGAATCTCACAGCTCTCCAACAAGAGCAACCAGTTCAACCTCACAACCAAAGCGTTACACCCAGACTGAGATTGAAGAGGTAATGGAGGATGAAGCCTATATCCCTCTTTATGGAAAGCTGGTGGACAAGTTTGGAGACAACGGGGTTGTATCCGTTGTCATTGGCCATATTGTTGGTGAAGTCTGCCACATTGACCTCTGGCTTATGAGCTGCCGCGTGCTTAAGCGTGATATGGAGCTTTGCCCTTATGATGGATGAGCTTGTAAGGTTGTGCAAAAGGAAAAGGAGTGAAGCAGATTAAGGGTTATTATTACCCTACAGCGAAGAATAAACTATGGTGCGTGACTTCTATGCACTTCAGGGCTTTTACCAAGGTCTCTGAGGATGAAAATGGCAATACAGAGTGGATTTTTGACATAACTGATGATTACAAGAACAAAATAATGTGATTACTTTGCAGTATTAGTTTGACATTATCTTAAAAATACGGTTATCCTTGTAAGGATTACCTAATGTGGCACAGGCTATTACACGTCTGTTGGTGTCAAATATTTGCTATAAGGTTTAGTTATAACAAAATTTTATAAATGGAGGAAAAATAAGATGACCAGAGAAGAAATTTTTGAGGGATTAAATGAGGTATTCAGTGATGTATTTGATGAGGAGATTACTGTCACAGATTCTACTACAGCAGATGATATAGAGGATTGGGACAGCCTTGAACATATCAATCTTATAGTGGCGGTTGAGAACAAATTCGGAATAAAATTTAATATTGGTGAAGTAAATAAGATGAAGAATGTTGGGGAAATGGTCGATATAATAATAGGCAGAGCTCAATTAATGGCATACAAATGCTTAGAATTAGTGGAGTTGCTTTATCCTTTTTGGGTAGGTGAGTTCACTTTTTCCTTGCTTTCATCTAAAGATTGTTATAGAATGAGACATGTATGTATACGTTATCTGGAAGTTTGCCAAATAATATTTAAGGAGAATAATATGTCTAAGACAATAGTATTTTCGCCGGAAGAAATATCCATTTTCTGTGATCAGATTGCCATGATACTAAAATGGAGGTATTCCTGTATATGAGGGTGCCTACATTCTCTATGAAGAAATGGATGAAGGTAAGACTAAAGATGTATTAAAGAAGGTTGCTGACAATGTAAAGTCAGGAATGGCTTTTAGTGAAGCACTTTAAAGAAAGCGGCTCATTTCCGACCTATATGTGTGAAATGGTTAGAATTGGCGAGATGACAGGTAAGCTTGAAGAGATTATGCGCTCTTTATCGGACTACTATGAGAGAGAGAATCTCGTTAAGAACAGCATCAGAAGCGTAATCAGTTATCCAACTGTGCTTCTTGGTATGATGGCTGTCACTTTTTGGTTTTGGTTGGGAAGATTCTTCCTATGTTTGAGGATATTTTCCTCGAGCTTGACGGCAGTACAGGTACAACCATAGAACTATGAACACAAGTATCCTCGTTTCTAAGATTATTGTAGGTGTAGTGCTTGTTCTCCTTGCCCTTCTCCTTATCAGCCTTGCGTGGTATAGATTTAAGGGTGGAAGTGCAGTTATTACCAACATAATAGACAACAACTTATATCAGCAGGACTTGCAGATAGAATAAGCATAGGTAAGTTCCTTTGCTACTCTTGCGGTAATGAACTCCCGTAGGTATGGAAATGACAGAGGCAGTTAAAAATGCTTCAAAAGTAGTAGAAAATAAAAAGACTTTAGCTAAGATAGATAAATGTATAGCCATGCTTTGAGGCAGATGAAAAGCCTGAAGAAGTACTTTTAGGAAGGCAGGCCTTCTCAATTCTCTTCATTCCAAAATGTTTGGTGTGGCTAGGATGAGCTACCAGGAGATTCCATTCTCTTTTAAGCTTGTGGGAAGATTTGACGCAGATATTAACCAGAGACTAAACTCTCTGTTTCGATTATAGAAACCGTACTTGTAGTGGTACTTTCCATTATTGTCGGTGCAGTAATTATATCGGTTATGATGCCTTTGATGAGCGTAATCGCATCTATAGGCTAAGGAGCGGGATATATGAAGAGTTTTGTAAACATGCTAAGGCGAGAAGGGCTGAGAGGCTTGTGGCAGTTAAGACAGTTTCTTTTGTAGTGGTTATTTTGGCGGTTTTGGTTGCGGGCATTTATTACATGGGCAACATTGGAAGTGAGCAGGGAATAAAGCTGACCCGTGAGGCTGCTGTAAGGACTGCCGTACAGTGTTACTCCATAGAGGGGATATACCCTCCCAATGTAGACTACATGAGAGCTAATTATAAGTTAAAATACGATAAATCCAAGTATTATATCCACTATGATGCATTTGCGCTCAAATATTATGCCTACCATAGGAGGTATATGAGAAGAGGTAATATGGAGAATAAAAAGAGTGAAAAGGGGCTGGTTCATACTGTCTGCGTGCTTGTCGTTATCTGTATGTTTGGGGATATCGGCTATGATGCTTGGCAGGGTAGCTTCGGTATATAAGAATATAGCTGAAAGGAATCTTGACAGTTTCGAGCTAAGGACTTCACTGTCTTATGTTAAGACGAAGATTAATCAGTATGACGAGGTCGGAAAGATTGCAGATCAAAGAAGTGAACGGCCTCAAGATGCTGGTTCTAAGTGAGGAAGTAGAAGGGGAAATCTTTTGATACCTTAGTTTATTTCACAAAGGAAAGCTTTGTGAAAATAACAGGTGCAAGAGGCATGAAGTTTAAGCTGAGGACTGGATTTTTCCATACTAAGCGTAGATTCATTTGAAATTTCAGAAAAAGACGGACTTGTTAAGCTGGTTTTGCAATAGATGATGATGGGAGTACTGGAAACCCTGTATGTGAAACTTAGAACCGCTTAGATGGGCTTTAAGGAGGAATAATGAGATTCTTTTTAACGTGGACAGCGCACCAAGGATACGAGAACAAGTCTGGGGCTCATCGCTTCCAGTGTTTGAGCTTGTTATTGCGATTGGACTATTTACAATTATAAAGCATTTTCAACAAGATTCTTCACATCACGCCAATACTATGAGTAGACAGGCAGATGATTTGAGTAAAGGACTTATAAAGGCAGAGTCTACGATAGAACTTGTCAAGGCATATAGCACTGAGGATGCGCAGAGAGAGCTTGAAGGGTGAGGTTGCTAAAGACTGCTGGAAAGAACATTGAAGCTTATTTTGATAAGGACTGGAAGAAGGCCGACAAGACTAACTGGAGATATTCTTCTATGGTTATGCTAAGGATACTACCAAGAAGAAGTGGAGCTCTTAGAGAGATAAAATGCTTTTATCAACAGAAATGACGGTGTCAATAATAACATAGTAATTGCACTTTGAAGGTGCAAAAAATACCTAAAGCAGGCAGATGATGAGAAATAATATTAAACGCAGAATAAACTCAGGCGGGGCTTTGGTTATACTGGTTATACTTGTTAGTCAGTTATGTCTATATTTCGCCATACTTGCAGTCCAGTCGTCCCTTTAACGAAAAGAAGCTCGACAAAGACGGACGAGAGCATAAAGGAACTATTACAGGATGGATGCAGAGGCTGAGAGAGTGTATGCTAAGATTGATGAAATAATTAAAACAAGTGAAGACCTAACCGGAGACCTTGCAAAGCTTAAAAGAATTAAAAGATGTTAAGCCGGATGATGGCGGGTATTGGTAGAGGTTGGCGATATTAAGATGAGAGGTGACCGCCCTTTTACTTATCAGTTATAGTGTAGTTAAGGATGAGAGAAGCTTAAATGTCGAGGTTGGTGTTTCGGCAGGAAACAACAATTAACAGATGGAGTACTAAAACAAAAATCGGAGAGACCTGCAATACGAGCTTGAAATAACTGATTAATTATTTGATATAACGGGAGGTCTAAAATGGAGTTAATCGAATATCCTGAACGGGCGGTAAAAGAAGATGCATCGGATATCTTTCTTGTAGTTGGACAGGCTGTTTCCTTTAGAAACGTGCAGCAATTAGGGAAGATGGATGAGACAAAGCTTATGCCGGTTGATACGGGAGAACATTATTACCAGCATCTACGACAAGGCAGGCAGAAGTCTAAGCCACTTCCGATGATCTACAGGGGACGATGACTTTTCGCTATCTATTGCCAATCTTGGGCGTTTTGAGATGTAACGTGTTTAGACAGAGAGGTACTTTCGGTGCAGTTATCAGAGTGGTTCACTTTGAACTGCTAGCTATAAGGACATGTGAGGATTCCTGAGAGCATAATGAAGCTGTCAGGGAGCTAACAAAGGGCTCGTGCTTGTAACGGGAGCATGAGGCTCAGGCAAGAGTACAACAATTCTCTACATCATTGACAGAATCAATGAGAACAGAAACTGCCACATCCTTACTCTTGAGGACCCTATCGAGTTCCTTCACAGGGCACAAGAAAGAGCATAGTAAAGCCAGAGAGAGGTAAAGATAGATAGTGAAAGCTATTCTTCTGCGCTAAGAGCGACCATGAGACAGTCTCCTGACGTCATCCTTGTAGGAGAAATAGAGACTATGAGACCATAGATATAGCCATAGACAGCTGAGCAGAGACCGGACATCTTGTCCTCTCAACCCTTCATACTATAGAGCGCCAGCACTATAGACAGAGTCATAGATGTCTTCCCCGCCTCACAGCAGCAGCAGATAAGGTTCAGCTCTCTATGGTGCTTCAGGCTGTTGTATCTCAGCAATTTGATACAGGGGGCTTAACAATGAGCTTCTTCCCTGCCTTTGAGATAATGAAGGCAAACAGTGCAATTAAGACCATGATTAGAGATAATAAGATTCACCAGCTTGATTCAGTTATCTACTCTTCAGGTAAGGAAGACATGAGAACCATGGATTCAAGTATACTTGAGCTTTATACACAGGGACTTATAGACAGCCAGACTGCTATCAACTTTGCTACCAATCAGGAGATGGTTGGAAGAGCTTGTAATAGGTAAGAGGCCATGGAAATAAATCTTGATGATGTAATTACCCTAAAGAAAATACACCCCTGCGGTTCTTATGACTGGAAGGTTATAAGAACCGAGATGACATAAAGGCTTAGGCATGCCATTGTGGAAGGCAGGTCCTGCTTCCTAGAAAACAAGTCGAAAAGAGTGCAGAAAAAGCTGGTAAAAGCGTCAGATGCTTGAAGTAGAACCTAAGTCAGAAGCCACATTATAAGTTAGAACAAAATACTATGGTAAAAAGGATTTTGGTACGCCAAAATCCTATGGCATAATCCTGCTCTTTGACAGCTTTTTAAGAAAAAGCCTTGTAATTCGCTATAGAAGCGAGTTACGAGGCTTTTCGAAAAATTTACTATATGCACGTTACACTATCTATTTTTGTTTGTGAAAAATATTCCTCATATTGGAACTATCTGTTTAGATGCTACAGAATCCAAAATGCATCGTGCAGTGCATCTGTGATTTTTGTTCTGGTGTAATATGGGCTGATAACCTTACCCTCGTACTTTATGAAACCATTTCCTGAAGGGTAGAAGTATCTGGTCTATGGTATATTTATTATTAAGTTTTTCTTTTCAAGATACCTGTATACAATAAGCGAAATAAAACAGGTTATGAAATGGGCAAGTATCCTGTCTTTCCTGTTTAAATATACAGGACGTGCTTCAAAATCAGTTTTCATTATTCTAAGCATTCTTCAATCTCCCAACGTCGCTTGTTTGCGTTCTGACCATACTACCTATGTTGTCATTAAGGTTAGTGCATGCTACATAGAAACCATCATATTTTTCTTCATTTTCAATATATGACTGGTCTATGCTGTTGTGGACTACATCTGCAATCTCCCCTGTACTTTGTTGCATGGTCGGTTTTTATACATCGTTTAGGATCATTCTGTTTTTCTTTCTATCGATGAGCGTCCTTTTTCAATCATTTTCATGACTCTCTTCAATCTGTGCCTTTACGCACTATGGCGCTGGAAATCACGGTATTTTTAAGGAGTATGAAACAATAAGCTTCTGTTCGATTAGTTTGCTTTCTGTCGCCACTGTCTGTATGGACGATACCTTCCTCTTTTAATCCATCGCGATCTGTAGAAAATCTTGTCTGCATCCTTTTCATTGTCTAATTCTGATATCCTATGTCACCTTTCTATCACCATCGAGGTTTTCACCATCATCAGCCATATCACTCTTGTAAGAAAGTCCTTATATTTTGATAGGCTGTGTTGTTATATACCCGCGCATGTCACGTTTTCGCTGTCGTAGAATTAAACACCGGTTTGTTGCAGATGACAGCCCTGAATCTGTACAGACACAAACTTGGACATATCAAATCCAGAAAGCATCTTCTTTTCAAGCGGGAATCATAGCGTGGTCTGTTCATTGCGATTTCCGTGGATAAATGCAAAAAGATAGGAAGACCATCGCATCCATAAACAGCCCCATTCTGCTATAGAAGTGGGCGGTTTTCCCTACTTTGCCAAACTGCTTATCATCCTCTCATTGTCAATCTCAAAGTAGAAATTTGCACAGTCATAATAGATTGCGAGTATTTCGTTTTTGCACTGCAGCTATTTTAAAAATGCGACTCTGAATATAATCAGCCTCTTCTGCTATCACCGATAATGAGCGGTAAACATCATGCAGTTCAAAAGAGGGTTGTTCAATAAAGCGCTTGACTCTTCAAAGCTATTCCTTTTTGATGACGGGAAAAAGTATTCTGCTGTATATAAAGACGTAGTATGTCATTCGAGGTCGTACTCAAAATGGGTGTCCTCAGAGATTGCACGAGCAAATCTTATGCATGCCTAATTCTATAATAAATATCCTGAAGGAAAAGATATCGCCATTAAACTATCATGCTGTCATTACTAACTAACAAGTTACAGACAGAGCTCAATATTAGATCGTTGCGGAATCTTCTCAGCTCATTCATAATACGCACTGTTCTTTCAGGCTTTGCATCTTAGCCATATATCCTCGTCAGATTTGTTTTTCTGAACCGAAAGTTTTAACAATCTGAGTTTTTGTTTTTCCCATTGATTCTAACTGTTTTAACAGCACGATAGGTAATTGATATTTCCGGTAGTCCATCCATCTCATAGTATTATCCTCCAATACTATTATAACGCATCGGAGTGGAACGTGCAAGCGAAATTTCAGATTTGACAAAAATAAGTTACATCTGGCTTTGATGAACCTCTAACGGATTAGGTTGTCAAACCCCGCTATAAGGACATGAGGATTCTGAGGAGCATAATGAAGCTGTCAGAGCTAACAAAGGCTCGTGCTATCGTAACGGGAGCAAAGCAGGTCAGGCAAGAGACTAACCATTTCCTAACATCATTGATAGAATCAATGAGAACAGAAACTGCCATATCCTACGCTTGAGGAGATGGTTGAAGAGCTGTAATAGGTAAGAGGCCCATCACAAATCTGATGATGTAATTACCCTAAAGAAAATATACCCCTGCGGTTCTTATGACTGGAAGGTTATAAGAACCGCATGGACATAAGGCTTAGCCGTCGGGCTGTGGAAGGCAGGTCCTGCTTCCTGAAAACAAGTCAGAGAGAGTGCGAAAAAGTTGGTAAAAAGCGTCAGATGCTTGAAGTAGAACCTAAGTCGTAGTTACATTATAAGTTAGAACAAAATAATTGGTAAAAAGATTTTGGTACTTGCAAAATCCTTTTATGGGCATAATAAGTATTCGTGATGAAAAATAAATCCTGTCCCTCTTTTACGCTACTCGTCCTAGCAGATAAAAAGGGCGGAAAAGACTAGAAGGAGGAGCGAGCAACTATGAACAAATATGAATTAGCCTTAGTTGTTAATGCAAAAATCGAAGACGAGGCAAGAAACAAAAAGAGTAGTGAAGATGTTAAGAGCCTTGTAACACGTTTGGCTACAGACTATCACTGATATCGATGAATGGGGAAGAAGAAACTTTGCTATGATATTCAGAAGACATGAGCGAAGGTTTCTACTATTTCATCCATTTTGAGCTGAACCATCAGCTCCTAGTGAGATTGAGAGCCGTGTCCGTATTATGGAGAACGTTCTCAGATTTTTATGTTAAACAGAAGCATAACTAAGAAGGAGGTTTTCCTTTATGAACAAAGTAAGTATAATGGGGCCGTCTTACGAGATCCTGAGGTTAGATATTCCCTCGGTGACAGCCAGATGACTATAGCAAGATTTTCACTTGCAGTTGACGAAGATTTAAGAGACAGGGAGATGACAGTTACCGCTGATTTCTTCAATTGTACTGCCTTTTTGTAAGCAGGTGAATTTGCAGAGAAGTATTCAAGCAGGGCACCAAGATAGTAGTACCGGACGTATCAGAATGATAACTATACAAATAAAGAAGCGTCAGAAGGTATATAGCGTTCAGATTATTGTAGAAGAGATAGACTCACTGAGAGCAAAATGCAAAGAGGTGGCGGAAGTTCTTCCAGAGTGCTCCTGCAGGCGGTAGATCAGGAACCAATGATGCCTGAGGATGGATTTATGAACTCCTGACGGTATCAGACAATACTCTCCATTTCAATAATATTAGGAGGTAGGAACTATGTCATTCAATAGGACAACAAAAGGTTCTAGAGAAGATAAAAAGTGATTTTCACACCGGAGACCAATGCACAGAAGAAAGAAAGTAGGTGCTTGACACCTGGAAGAGCTTGGACAGACTTTGAAGGATGCGATGCAGCCAAGAAAGAAATTTATCTCGAGAGAGGTAAGATTCTTCCTAGAAGAATAACAGGGAACAAGCGCTAGCACCAGAGAATACTTACAACAGCTTAAGCGTGCTCGTCACCTAGCTCTTATCCCATACGCTCGTGAACAAGAATGTATAATGTAAGCTCCATCGTTTGAAACATCAGGCGGTGGAGCTTTCAGGTTAAGAATGATTTCCTACAGATAA